>Ga0247780_1001056_pt1 | contig 19615 bp, 20 predicted proteins | sample UWRJL079202R5_FD_179927 | JGI IMG/M metagenome (GOLD analysis project Ga0247780, IMG submission 179927) | Plant litter microbial communities from Arlington Agricultural Research Station in Wisconsin, United States - UWRJ-L079-202R-5 | ecosystem: Environmental > Terrestrial > Plant litter >... | reverse complement strand
CCATTGCCGCAGCAACCACACCCACCTCCCAAGCGTGCATAGACCCACCCGCTCTTAGCATCCCAACCCCACCATTTTTGCCTGCCGCGAGATGACGTCTCGCCTGCCCCAGGCACACCCCGCCATCCCCGGCCGGTTGCTCACTCGGAGCGATCACGAGGAATCGATTCAGCACGCGCCACGATCAAGTTCTGTCCTTTGTCTTCGCCAACCGTTCTATTTCTATCCGCCATTGTCTAGCTATACGTGTTTTTGCCAGATTTATATACCTTTGCTGTTCGTTCCAGAAGGACAGCATAGCCGTGACCCGTCTTGTCGCGACTCGCTACCCCGCAAGCGAGCGCCGCGAAGCAATCACCATGTCGCTCTTCTCCGCCCAGCTCTATCCAGGCAGGGCACTGGGATTCCTGGTGCTCGGCGCGTCGCTCCACGATATCATAACCCGTCTCAAGGCCGAACCGCAACGATTTCCCAAGCTCGACCTCGGATACTATGGCGACCCGGTGAAGGAGCCGGTCCTCCTCACACTGCCAGCAAACGGGCTACGCCTGCGCTTCGATGGTGCGGAACAGCGATTGAGACTGGTCGAAGTGGTTGATTTTACAAAAAATCACATCTTTCTGAAGCCAGCAAACGATAAGGAGCGTGATCTTGTCCGACCCCCTAGCACGCAAGACGGAGCAGCCCAGCAACACGACGCTGCAGCAGGCCCGACATTCCGCCACATTTACCAGCGTTTTTTGGGCCCCACGTACGACGGGGAATATATCCCGAATGCAGAGAGTCGGGATGGCTCGGGGGACTATGTTCTATCATATCCCGGAGTCGCCTTCACGTTTCCGATGCGGGCATCGCAGTACGAACAATCGAAGGACGTTGTATCGCTAATATCCTCCACGGCAATCCCTACGGCGATGGCAGTGTTTTCGGGCGATTCATGGACACAGGCGCAAAACCAACTCTGGACAGAGGTTCTTCCGAGCATCAAGACGTTTGCGCCTCTCTCTAAGGGCAAGGACAATTGCCCAGACGAGGTCTCTCTTGTCAGAATCCATGGCGGGGGAAAGGTCCAGTTGTTCCGTAGGTGGACTAACAGCTCTTTCTGGATCCATCTGGGCGACACCACGCCCCAGCAGCTTGTGACAGAGCTCGGCCCTCCAGATGCTATTTATCGGAAGAACGACCAGAGGATGTACATCCATAAGCTGCGGGCTGTGAGTAACACCATGGCTCAGCGGCCAAATGGTAACGATCTGAAGCGATTCGACGATCTCACCGACACCGATCAGTCTTCTGCACATACAACATCGGATAGCTATGATTCCAACGATGATGCTATTGAGGATGATCTAGTTGCAAATGTGTCAGGGGAGTGCTTTTGGAATTATTTCCACTTAGGTTTTGACATACTCGTGTCAACGCCAACGAACCCTTCGCAACCGCCGCCATCTCAGGGTGCAAACTCTGGCATCCCTGAAGTGCAATTTAAGTCTTTTTCCGCGGACCGGCTCGTGGCTACGAAGGTAATACTGCATGCCAACGTGCCGGGCTCATATCCTTTCAACAGACATCGCCGTTGCCGTTGGGAAATTCCGTATCTCTCCAATACGAACCCAAACGCGGCGATTGACTCAGAGACTTCGTTCCCGGACATTGAAACCAGCCTTCGGGAAGAGTGGAAGTCAATCTACGCATCGGAAGAGGAAGCGAAACAGAAGCAACGCGGCATGGTGCTGAATCGGGGTTGGGGAGATAGTCCAGGAAGCAGCTGTGAACTCCTGGGGGGGTGGGAGGAAAGCGGCAGCACAACGACGCCGGGCGTTGGTAAGAAGTTCGACGGCAGCGAGGATTCCACAACAACGCTGTACGGGTTCCCTGGGCTGGTCTTCGAGGTGCTAAAGAACGGATATGTGAGCGCGGTCACGGTATTTTGAGACCGATTGAACGCATCCGCTGGTTGTTGATAGGAGCAGCGGCCCATAAGATACAGGACATTGACATTGGTTTTGGCGTCTCAATATCAGATATCATCTCCTCTAGGCGTTGGAAAGGTATTAGCTAGTAGGAATAATCGGTTGGCGCTTTGGTAGGTAGGCAGCTTATAGCTGTAGCGATCGGGCAAATAATAGACATATGTTATTCATTGACATCGCCCTTCTTGTAGAGAATGCCTATTTGCACCGTACCCCCAATGTCGAAATGCATTACCCTTTGATAATGCCAAAAAAAAGCCTCTGGTGCAAGACCTCATAGTGTTTAAGTGTTTCTTTAACGCATTTCATAAAAATACCCTACAGTATTACGGTACAAATAGACATCCTCTTCTTGTAGGACAGATGTGACCATTCGAGACTGTAGGTTTTCGGGCTGGTTGCTCCAATGAGGGAATCCTGCATGTTAAAACGGCCTGTAATGCGATAAGCTCAGACCTTACCGTTTCAGAAGAGGAGTGTGTGAAGATTCCAAAAAGGCATTTTCGCACTGATTAAGGGGACCCTTTTTTTTGCCCGAGCCTTCGTACAGCGATGAAAGCAGAGCAATCCCCCAGACAGCAAGCCCCTTCACATATTAGACGGCCAACTCGCAACGTTACATGGGAGGTGACTGTAGTCAGAGAAGTATGCCCCATGGATTCTTTCGATGTAGTCCACCAGCGCAGGGTGACTCTTTATCAGGGCCGTAGTTTCTGGCTGTCTACGTTCATCCTCATCAGCACAGAGCAACACGGAAGTGAAACGCCCGAAACTCACACTTCGCTGTTTACCAGATATCCCGAGAGGGCACCAAACAGCGTGAAATCTGCCTCCGTCGGCTGCTCCCCTCCCAGTATCCAGAACAGTGCCGAGCTCTGGCTCCCGGACTTTTGAAGTGCCGCCTCGGCGAAGCAAGCCATAGCACCGATGGCCTCCTCGGCGAAGTGCCGGACTTCGTCGGGCTTATGCCTCCCGGTCCCTTGAAAGTACAGCATCAACTTCAGATACTGAAACGTCAAGATACCCATAACCTGTCGGACTCCAAACGGAAGGTGGCCGTATAGTCTGTTGCGCATGGCGTAGTAATTCCCATACCAGCGCTCGTAGTTCTGCGATCCTTTAGCTATGCATCAGCAGTTCTCGTCGCAGTCAATCAACCTACCACCAAATAATACACACGATCCTCAATCATCACCCTCAAACAATAATCAGTCGCCCTCTGCTCAGGCGACAGCCCCTTATCCAAATCTGGGAGCTTGCCCTCCTTGACAAGCCTCTCAACAATGAGCGCCGAATCGCCCATGAGCTCACCGGTCTCAACGAACTTGACATAGGGTAGCTTTTTCTTGGGCGCCTGCTCCCGCGACCCAAGTGCGTTCTCATAACGAACCCCGCCGTGTCGAAGCCGCAGGTGCAGCTTCGTGACAAACACTGACATGCTGTATGTTGTGTGTTCTCTGTCGAGCGAATACACGATCAGATGGGGCTTGTTCTCTGTCGGTTTGCCCATCGTAGCTTCGGGTTCCGGGTCTCCTGCCATCGTGTCCGTCGCTATAAATTCTCTCTTTTCTTTTGGAGTCACTGTCTGTGTTCTCTCTTCGCTGATGAAAAGTGAGAGTTAACTGAGGGGTTACCCCTCAAGACCCAAGAACAGAGCCTAGAATTCCTGTGTCGCTGTCGGGGCTGCCGTTTTTGGCCGGGTCGAATTTGGCCCGTGCGCTGACCTGCCTCGCCCAATCAGATCCTAGCCTCCAGGGCCCATTTTGTTCTACCAGAGACTACAGATCGCTTCACAGCCCGAGAAACACCAAACGCAGGCCCTGCGGGTTCGTCCGCTGACTGCCATTCCAATTCGCACCTCATGGCACACCGTCACCAGTCGTCATTGGAGGGCAGACTCGAATTTTCCGCAGTTATCCCCGTCTTCGCAAACCAGCAGCAACGCGCCCAGGCAGTCGGCAGGTTCCTCCGGATCGTCAAGTATATCGAGGGCACTGAAAATCCACCTGCTCAATACGGCGATGGGTACAATCGCCCAGCCGTCGTTCGCCTTACGTTCGAATATGCGCGCTCGTTCGAATCCCAGGACAAGTTTCTTAAGGCTTTTTTCCAATGTCTCGACCTCGATATGCTCAACGACGATGGCATTAAGCTTGATGACGACACAAAGGTTGCTGCTTTTAGCGAGCCGTTATTTAGTTTTGCCGACCACCTCATCAACCATTTCTTCCTCCCTTGTATGCTCATCCCGGCAACCTCAACCCTCCTGCTCCCATAACCTAAATTTACAGTACGGGCTGCCACGGGTAAAACACCTCAGCCCACTCCTACCTACCAGAATGCGGTCCAGCAAGTCCAAACCCAACAGGAGCAGCAGCGTAAAGAAGATTTTGTGGGAACCCCTGAGCGTCTAGCGGCCTTGCGGGGCTACTGCCTCACCCGCGACCGCCACCGTTGCGTTATCACGCGTGTCTTCGATCGACAGCAACTTAAAGAGAGGCGAAAGCAACCTCCTGCCAATGATGACGATGTGAATGAGCTTACATCTACCGACAATTATAATATTCTCGAGGTGGCGCATATTCTCCCTTTCGCTCTCACAAAGGTGGATGGTGGTGAATTAGTTAGCCCCCTCCCCTCCCCCCCTCGCCCCCTAAAATTTTTGTTCTGTTTATAAAAGCTAATGGAAAAGAAGAGCGACTTTGGAAAGGCTGCTATTGCTATCCTGAATGTTTTTGATATTGGTGTAATTCATCTTATTGAGGGTACTGATATCAACCGGCCGTATAACGCGATTACCCTTACCCTTGAGATGCACAGGCTTTTTGGGAACTTCGATCTCTTTCTAGAGCGTGTAACAGAAACCCCTCACACCTACAACATAAAGCCGGTTGACCCCTTTTTTGAGAAAGGGCTTAATCTCCCTGTTCGCAGGACATTCTTCGAGCACTCATCCATCGATCCCCCCTCAGAACGACTTCTCGCTCTTCACTCTGCTATTGGCCACGTGCTTCACTTCTCAGGCGCTGGGGAATACATCGATCGTATTCTTGAGGATTTGGATGATGGGATGGTACGGGAAGATGGGTCTACGCGGCTGGGTCCTCTGGTGAACCTCGCCTTGGGCGCCCGAGCCAACTCCGAGATGGGATCCCTCGGGGCTCTGCTCGTCGGTTCGTAACTGAGGTAGGCAGGCACAAACAAATGGGTGTGGTGCTCCTAGGCAAGGTCAAGCTTCAAGGTAACAAATCCGAGGAGAGCTGTGGCGAAGCTTGTATCGGGGATTCTTGCGAGAGATTTTGGCTCTTGTGTTCACGGTCCGGTCCCTCGAACACCGGCCGAAGTACCAGGATGAACAATGATTGGCGGATGCCGCGGCCAGCCAAGCGAGGTCTGGCTGCCCACCGGAGCCCTGGGTCCTGGCGCACTTTGCCTGGGGACGGGCGCTTCAGCTGTGACGCAGCGGTGGGCGCGCTCAATGTACTGTGCGTGTGCAGTAGACTTTGAGTTGTACAAATGCCCAGCCAAAAATGTACTTATCGAGGGTGTTTTGGGGTGCCGAAATTGGCGGGTCCAAGCTGCCAAAAACGGCACCCCAAATAGCAACACAAACAGCGACACAGACACTCCTCGTGGAGATCTCAGTTCGCATCTCAAGGCTGTTACACCGCGGGGCAGCAGACGGGCACACAATTCAGCCACCCCTTGCAAGGCCCAATTGAAATATAGGAACGCCCTTTCAACATACAAAAAGGCCTTTTCACTATTCATATAGGTCTTTTCAGAATGGGAGATGGACTGTAGCAACGAAAGCCATAGGTGGTCTTTACAGTAAGAAGGCATTTTCGCACTGGCTAAGGGGACCCTTTCTTTTGGCCTGAGCCTTCGTAGTCCGTATCTCTGCTCGTTGAAGATTGGGTAATCGTCGAATCGTAGGGTGTAATGGCCGCTCTGTTCTATCTGGGTCAGAAAACTAGATCGAACTTTTCCGCGGTGTATGAATTGAGCTTGCAAGTTGCAGATGTCTGTCGGCGCCATTACCGCCATCGGAACTGTGCATTGCTAACACCAGGGAGGGAATGCCTTGTGAACCCTGCCTCTCGCTATGGCCGCATTCCGCCCGGCTAACAGTGGAGTCGTGTGATCCCCTGCAGGCCGACCAGAGGATTTGCCTGAACAGCCGACCCAGGTCTTGGGACAGCACATGCAACCTCCGACACCCGCATTGACGGCAAGTGTACGGCACGGCAAATTATTCATACATACCAGAGTTCTCGAGAGGCGTCAAATTGGGAGCTGGCGAATGATCTTGCGCAGCAGCGTCACTGACGTCGCTGCATCACATGGGAAAAATCCCGGCCCTAACGTCAGCATCCGTCAGCTCCAGTTGGAGCTCGATCCAGCGACGGCTACCACGAGCTAGCCGAGCCTCTCGATCGCCCAACCCAGAACGCGACACCCACTCAACCATGCATCGCCAAACCCGTTTCCTCTGAGTGCCGAATCGCTTCCTCGCGTCTTTATGGGGCGTCCGGAGGGTACTGTGATGGCAGACCAAGATGCCAGCCCGCCCCTAAATATTCGCCCGCGGAGGGCCACAAAGCAGCCGGACGTCCTCGACCGCGACAGAACGCCGAGCACGAGCTACGAGAAGACCGATTCAAACGCCGACGACAGCCTCTTGAGCGCCTTCACTTCCGATGCAGGTCTTACACCCGAACCGCTCTACCAGAGTTCTCCCCGGTTGGAGAACCTGAATGATGACGATGGAAAACGCCGCTCGAAGGGATCGCATCGCGCACACAACAAGCACAGGTCTAGCGGGGCCTTCCTTCTTTCCGACTCTATCGCGAATGGCCACAGCCATGATGGATTCTCGCGTACGCAGTCGCAGAGACGACATCACGACGCTGCCGAAACTCACACCGACAAAATGGTTGCGCGAGGCCAAGAGAGGCTCCAACCTCCCGTCTCTCACCCTGGCGGTGGTCAGGGGGTCGGGTTGGGGGTAGAGCGCATTCGACCTACACAGAGGGTATCGTTAGGCTCGGTCACGAAGGGCGAGTCACTGACTGGAGAGACAGCGGTGGGCTCAGCCTCGCCTGCGAGCATGGCGCCGCTGGATGTGGATTCTGCCCAGATTGTCAAGATGGCACTCAACCTCAGCGAGTCGCGACGGCTTGCTTCACGGAGAAATGTCTCGCAGCCGATCCCTCCAAGGCTGGCACCATTGCCTGATGCGCCTAGCGGAGGCAGTTTAAGACAGCATCTACAACAGCAGAGGAGAATCTCCCGCACTATTTCCCCGAGGCCGGATCGGTCGCCGAGGGTAGGAGCCCCGAGGGTCTTGAGCCCGTTGCAATCTACCTTTGAGGCTGACGGGAGCTACCGCTATCATTTCTCTCAGTCTACTTTGGCGAGGGCGCAAAAAGCAAAGGATTATCTCGAGCTCATGGCACAGTACCGGCGGGTCCTGGATCTTTTACCGCCGTTGAAGCCTGGCCAAACAGCCAGATCCTCCACTGCAAGCCCCCCAGGGAGCCCAAACGGGTCAGTCCATATATTCAGGATCACTACAAACGAAGGGGACGTCAAAATCGGTCGACCATACGACCCACTTCAATACATACGAAACCGCAAAGTGCGAGCCCGCGAAAGGAAGGTTATTGATGGCGAAAGTCAAGGATTTAACGACATCGTGAAGGTTTCCGACTGGGTAGACGACGTATCAAGATGGGTAGCCACGGGCCAAGCTCGTGTGCCAGCACACCCTGCGCTTCCGCCGTTTATCAGCGCGGATGTTGTCGCGGCTCAAGGCTCTCCGCCAGCAGCGAATTCGAGATCAGCCGTTGCTCCAGCCAAACCAAAAAGGCCGAGGGTTGACTGGGTCATTGATCCAGCAGACATGCTGGCGGACATCTACTGGCTTGAACAGGACGACAATAAGAGGCTCATCGAGGATCGCCATTGGAGGCGCGTATTCCCGCAAGATACGGAGTTGTACCAAAATATCTCTCATGACGAACCCGGAACTCGAATGACCACCCCAGGCTCAAACAAGGAGTCGCCAGAGAGTCATGTGGTTTCAGAGAAGCATTCGTCCGATCATCTTCCTCAAAAGGTCGAGCACGAGCATGTTCTCAGCACGGCGCGGGATCGAGCACAGCAGAAGCTTCGGGCGCTTAGGGGCACCCACCACCGCCAAACCAGTTCCATGCACGGCCGCGACTTCCTTCGCATTCATCGTGGTTCTATTTCCGAGTCCTCTGACACTGACAACGATTTCAGTCGGAGAGGCAGGACTGGAACCATCACCAGTGGTGGTAAGGCCATCCTGGCCAAGCAGATGGATGAGATGATCGCAAACGAGCAGAGAGACATCGAATCCCACCCTCTTTACGACCACGAGGCATTACGTATGAAGTTTACAGGTGCTAGTCTGATGACACCGGAGCGAGAGAAACCTCGTGTCTCTCCTATTCCCAGCCGTGCGAGCAGCCAGAGGAGAGGGGAGACACGGGCGGAATTGAGCGAGATAGAGAATAAGCCGTTCAAGCTGAAACCTCTACCGTCCTCTCCTCAGGGCAACGGACGGGCCAGCCTCGAGGTTCCCCAAAGAGGGAGGCGTTTCTCAGTCGAGTACGACACATCGCAACCGAATTCTCCGGATCTGCGGCCTCTGCGAGACAATGCTCTGATCCCTGCGCTTGGGGGGATGGATTTCTCGCCCATGTCGAGCAGACCAAGTTCGCCGACACGAAACCCGCTGACACGGGTCAAGGGTATCTTCAGAGAGCGCAGCAAGGATCGTTCGGCAGAAATCTACTCGCCCATCACGGAGGACGATCTCGAGTTCTCAATGCCACCTGTTCCGATTGAGAGAGTCGAGTCTCCCGGTACTGACTGGAGCGCCGCGCCGTCCGAAAGGATACATTCTAAGAGTCCACCTCGCAAGGTCAATACCGGAAGTACCTATGGTAGCCATAGGTCGCATAGAAGCATTGGTAGCATGAAGCTTCGCGGAGAGGAAGGTACCGGTCTGCGTTCACTGTTCAGGAGTCCGCGCATCGACAGCGTTCTGCGAAGTAGCGTCGTTTCCAAGGTCAGCGATATGATATGGCGGAAGGAGTCAGGCAGTGCTGGTGAGGAGCAGTCTTCCAGCACGTCGTCGGACGAGTCCGACATGGACCTTGCCAAGAGGGGCAGGGCACGGGGCAGGTCTAAGGGCTCGGTCCTACCTAGTCGGACGGGCTCTCGGCTCCGTGATGGCGAGCTTACGTCACAATTCTTAATGCCGCCGGGCCAGACTTCACTGTCGGCACCTGGCTCTTATCCTTCTTCGCGGCCGTTGAGTCCTCGGTCGTCTCGATTTGACTTTCTCAAGCCTCCGAGGATTGACGTTCAGAATGCGTCCCCAACAAGCACATCCCCGCCGCCCGAGCTCGCTCACCCCACGGACGTTGAAGCATCAGAGTCGGAATCACGTAAGAGCAGTTATACCGATGCCGTGCGTGCCGCTGATGCTCGCCTCAACGCGGCGCTCGCTCTTCCCAAGCCTCCTCAGCTCTCCCCAGCTATGTCTAGTCGGCACTGGGCCGTTACAGACAGCACCGGCGCCCCCATCCGTGCCGCTGTATCGAAACGCGAAGTTGCAAGGCTTCGCGCCATTCTACTTAGCTATGGAATACACGCCATGGAAATCGAGCGGCGCGCCAAGGAGCGCAAGCTCCTGACCTCTTCACGCGACGCTGATGCCTTGACCGACGACTCCGCTGTCTCAACGCCAGAAAGCAGCACCTTCGCTTGGTCTGATGTAGCACGCCTTGCCCCTGACCCAGAGGTCCGCAAACATCTGCTCACCCGCCCCGTCGCCCAAACGGAGATCTACCCTCTTGCAGGCCGTGTCCTTGGCGCATCCATCCAGACATCCACACAACAGTTCCAGATGATGTCGAATGCCTTCGCCACTGAGACGGCACCCGCGCTCGAACATCGTGTCGATATGCTCCGGACAAAGGTTGCCAGAGAGTTGACTGGCATGGCGCAAGCGACGATTGACGAGGCGGATGAGGCGAACCACGACCTTGTTGTGGGACAGCGGCTGAAGGTGAAGACGGTCATGGACAACATGGAAAAGATGCTGCGACGGAGACGCCGACGCTTTCGCTGGGTGCGTAGAGCCGGTTGGCTGGCGGTAGAGTGGGCGCTGGTCGGTTTCATGTGGTATGTGTGGTTTGTGGTGATGATTGCACGAGTGGTGCTTGGTGTGGGCAAGGGTGTCACGCGCGCGATTAGGTGGTTGTTGTGGTTGTGATGATATACATTATTCTAATATATGGTGGGGCGTGGATGTGACAAGCAGAAGCAGGCGTGGAGTTTTGGCTGATTGGTTGGGCCCGTTGTTGTCAGGGTAAGCTATGAGTTTGGATGAATAGGCGGGACGGGATCCTCTACTGGTCGGTCAAAATGCTGCCAGAGCCAGGCCTGACGTCGTGACGACAGCTGTGCGGCTTTCTCCGACGTGACTCCGTAAGAAAACGCTGAGAAGGGCCACGGGTATCATGTTGTGCTGCAGATTACCACCCAATAGTCATTGCATATTATTTTCCTGACACTACCTTTCCCACAACTCCTGTCCATGTCGTCCAAGCTGTTCTATCTCTAGTCTACAGTCGTATGCAAACCAACAGCTTAATCTCGCCCGACTTATTATAATTGGGTCATACAAGCCCGAAGAACACCAGTACGTAGCACGTCTACTCTATTCGATCCTCTTCTTGCCCTCCTCGGCGTTGATATACCTCGCCGTACTAAGGCCACGCTCGTGCCTTGCGACAAGCGGTCCCAGGATTTTATCTTTGCGCACTTTGCCAATAGTCTCACGGTACCCTTCGGCTGCCCACGGCCGAGGATTCAGCTTCGGCCAGTTGACCTAGGATGGGTTAGCTTAGTCGGAAGTTATCATGGAGGAGAGAACATACGTAAAGCATTCCGTTGTTGAAGATGAAGTGCAGAGACCATGCCGCGGAAACTGAGAAGAAGATCAAGAATATCCTCAGTGGCCATGCTGCCGACCCGGGGAGACGAGGAGTCAAGAGTGCTACCAAGATGAAGAAGAGACTGAAGGCGGCGACGTAAGGAACCGCCTGGATGAGTACGGGCCGGCGGTCGGCAAATACAAGGCTCGAGCCGATGTTAGCGGACCCGGGCGAGTAGGCACCGAGGAACAGGTCGAACGCATCTTGGCGTGGCCCATCGAGGAAGTTGTTTTTGCAGTACCGAGTCACAGCGACGTTTCCATCCTGGAGGGCACCGCCCTTGGTCCGCTTGCCCAAACGTGTCAAGTCCGTCTTCATGGCACCCGTGCCCGAGTAGGCCCTAGAGACAGTGTCGGCATTATCAGCCCACAGGTTGCGGAACATGAACTCGAAGGCAGCGTCTTCATCGGCAAAGCGAGTGCCCTTCTGCATAAGACCTAGATCGATAAAGATGCGGTCGAGTGTCCAGCGCGCCAGCATACTTTGTACCACGTTGGTACGGTCGAGACAGTCCATGCAGTTTGTGCGCACAACGCTCGTCTGCAGACTGCGCACCTCGAGGCGGCCGTCAATGCGGCTCGCCGGCATGTCCACAGCGCGGAAGTACTGCTGTGCGATCAGCGCGTCGCGCATACGATCGATCAGCAGCTGCGCGCGGTGCAGCTGCATCCCCTTGGTCTCGGCATGGAAGTCGAAGTAGATGTAGTGCAGCCGGTCAAGTTGAGAACGGGTCGGCCCGCTTGACTCGATCGTGTGGAACTTCTCATCTGTTCGCTGATCGGCCTCCCTCGTCTCCTTGGGCGACGATACCAACATCTCCACGACTTGCTCATATGCCTCCTTCACCCGCTTTTCGCGCCCCTTCTGGTTGACTAGGTTGACCAAATAGTTATCGCCATAGATGCGAATCTGTTCGTCAAAATGGGCCTTGGCGGCCGGGTACGCGGCCTCAATGCTCTTGATCTGTATCGTTGGTGTGTACTTGAGGGTGTTGATCTCAGCCCAGTAAGCTGGTACACTGCCACGTGTTTGCACGTATGACAGTATCTGCATATCCTTGCCCTCAGCTCCCCCACGGATGCCACTCTGCATATCGTTGCTCCCGGCAAACCCACCCAGACCATGCCCATTGTCATTTAGAATGACAATTTGTTCAGTCTCGTTGTAGTTTGCTGCGTGGCCCTCCTCGTCCAGCCCGCGTGTGAAATATCTCGTTCCAGCGCGGTGTCTCGATCGCCGAGAGATGAGGACGATAGTCAGGGGCGTGCTCTTGAAGGTGGTCGGGACAATTTCGAGGACGCCGAAGATGACGGGGAGAATGTAAGCATCGATGCCCTGTTGGGGAGCCGGCTGGCCACGACCGCCGCGTGTGCGGAAATCGATGAGGTCTGACTGAAGGTGCCGGTTCCAGAAGAAGCGGTCGTCGGCTCTCGTCCATAAGGGGGCAGAGGCGTCGTGCTGCGACTGGCGCTGAAATGAACTTGTGAGATCGATCGAGTAGGAAAAGTACATGGGCCCAGATTTGATAAAGTTCTTGAGCAACGACAGGAAGCGGTCTTCATCGGGGTCGCGGACTTGGCGCTCGCGCAGCGGGAGGAACTCGGTAGACACGACTTTGTAGACCATATGGCCCTTCAGCCGACCAACAGGTTGTGCTTTTGTTATGATGATGATGTACTTGTCTATCTTGCGGTTAACCCAGTGTCTAGAGCTGCTGGGACAGACGGGCGAGCCTTACCAAGTCGTAGCTGGATCATGCCCAGAATTCCGGCAATGCTCGACTGGCGCGACACGCGTTTCCCGCCCAAAAGGGAGGCATCCGTGAGGCGGATGTCGCCCGTGGGGCGGTCGATCGTGAGGGCCGGGGCATTTGGGCTGGAGGGCGACGAGAAGATGTAGGAGTCCGAGGCGACCTGGACGTTGGTGTCTCTGTAGGGGAGCGTCATGGTGATGCAACTTGCCGCGGCGCGCGCAACGGGCCCTGCAGAAGGAGAAAGTATGGAGACGACGGATGGGAGCGCAGAATGCCGTCTATTGCATTATTTTCCTTCGGAAGCTGGAGGTGCGAGCGAGCATCGAGTCCCACGCAATTCGTTGTTTTTCGAATAGTTGTTAGAGGCCTACCTTGCTGTCCCAAACTGAAGCCCGCAACACCGATGACATGCAGCGTTGTTGCCAGCTTGAATTTGCCATCCGTCATCGCACCCCTGCCGACGGTACCGGCTGGCAAGCTGTGCGGCGCAGCAATTACGTGCGCCACAAGGAGGCGAGTGGTCAAGTGGCAATCACGTGAAGAGCGTAACGCACGGACTACGGGACGGCGCCTGCAGCAGTGTCGTCGGCACTGCCTGACGTGTGCAGCAAGCGGCAGCAGACCCGCCCAGCCAGGCTGCCGCTCTCTCAACAGCGACCTCGCCAACCCGGCAGCCCTGCTCGACAATTCCGGCTCTGGTCCCGTGGTCCCATCCATCCAATCCATTCAACAACACAACCATCTGCTGTTCGCTTGCTTCGCTGTTGCTGCTCCTGCTGCCACCACATTCTGTCCACACACCACATAGTCTTTCGGCGATAAATCCAGGCATACAGCCTTGCCGCATCAAACCTAATCCACGCATCGGTCGCTATTATCTCGCCCCAACGTCCGCAGATCGACCCCCTCAACAACGAAGGCGTCGTCATCGCTAGCGCCCTCATTCCGACCTCACCCCCTAACATATCGACATCACACATCCACAATGGCTACTCGTGGTCCCCCCGGCGCGCGTGGCATGAACAGCCGGTTTGCTCAGTTCAAGCTGGTGCTCCTCGGTGAGCTGCTCCGGACCGGCTCCGATGGGAATAGACGTGCTGACCCTGCGCAGGCGAATCGGCTGTAGGAAAGAGTTCGATAGTACTGCGGTTCGTTAAGGTGCGATCAGCCGTAGGAAACAAGTAGGGCACCATGGTAGCTGACCGCGATCCAGGACCAATTCGACTCGTATAGGGAATCCACAATCGGCGCCGCTTTCCTCACACAGACCATCTCGCTCGATGAGAACACCACAGTCAAGTTCGAGATCTGGGATACGGCGGGACAGGAGCGGTACAAGTCTCTGGCGCCGATGTATTACAGGAATGCCAACTGTGCTGTCGTCGTCTATGACATCACGCAAGCAGTACGTCGATGTCCCTACCCCTCATTGCCGCCATGCTAACCCGGCTTTACAGTCATCTCTGGACAAGGCGAAGGCGTGGGTAAAGGAGCTCCAGCGCCAAGCCAACGAGAATATCATCATCGCCTTGGCCGGAAACAAGTTGGATTTGGTCACAGAACAGCCCGACAAACGCGCGATTCCGACAGCCGAGGCCGAGGCATATGCCAAGGAGGCTGGGCTTCTCTTCTTCGAGACATCAGCCAAGACGGCCGAAAACGTACGAGAACTCTTCACCGCAATCGCCAAGAAGTTACCTCTCGACCAGGTCGGGCCCAGGCATGCCCGCCCCGGCCAACGACCGGGCGTCAGTCTAGCACCCGAAGGCGCGAATACCCAGGCCGGAGGGCCATGCGCGTGCTAAGTGCGACATCTGAAGGCAGAGCGAGGCTATGGAGCTGCTTGGCAACGGGCGATATCTAGAGTGGAGGAGGATCCCGTGCATGGTTGGCACAGCGGCGGAGTTGAGCCATCGATAGAGCCGGTTATTGTGCCTACTCCCAGGATGGACGGGAGTGTCGACATCTCTTGAGCGGAGTCTGCGGTGGGATGGTTCTTGTCCCCTTTTAATACCTCTTTGGTGGGTTTCATCATTGTTCTCGACCCATGTAGTGGCTGAGGACTGAGCGCGCGATGCCTAGTGCCCAGACGGCAAAGGCAGAAGAGGCGCACAGGTGCATTCTATGTGGTTGTACAGTAGGCAGATAGAACAACAGCTTGCCACGGGCCTTTGGTAATACTAATTCGAAACATGGACGCTTGACGGGGAGGAAAGGTGCAAAGTCTTCTGATACGACAGCCCTGATAAACGGAAGTACCGCGCAAAGGACTGGACTACGCGCCGCATGCACGAGAAGCAAGCCCTTGGCTTCTGTGCCTTGTAAGAGGCCGTCAAGTAATACCGTATGGGTCCTTTGGATATTGTTGTAAAGTATGCAAAGTCAATCCGAGTCGTACCTTGAGATCAAGGAGGGATCTACCACATTGGCTTTGGAGCCCTTTTTTGCTAGTGTCGTCGTCCAACCTTCAGATTTTGTATCTAACCTGTTAAGGTAGCCATCGTAGATACAGGAAGCACATTTTCGCCGAAGAATCCAATATGAATATTTGCAACAGTTAGATTTAAAAGCAATGCATTAGGAGCTCAACTGTTCATCTGGATTCTGAGGAACGTGGAATATACCGTCATCGTCTGAAGCGGGCACGGTTGCCGACCCCTGTCCCCGTTGTCTCCCGGGATGTGCCACGATTGGCAGCTGCCGACCTGGTGCTGTGCCACTTTGCCGAGCTGCTTTTTTGCTCAGCAATTGATTCTCCGCCAAAACACCAACCTACCCGACCACTTTAATCGCGCCTCGCCGGCCGCTCCATTCCCTCATGTTGCGGACATCGCTTCGATCCGTGAGGGCCCTGGGCTGCAGGCCTGCCGCCGCCGCTGCTGGCCACCAATGGCAAGCAGCAGTTGCGCGACGGGCCGCCGTCCCTACGCAGGTATGAGGTCATGTCCAGCGAGCTCCAGCTCCCCCCCGTTCCCGGAGCTCCGCTAACCGTCGCCTTTGGCTTGCTAGAGGTCCTTCGCCGATCACAAGAAGCCCTCAATTGACTCGGCCAGGCCCGCAGCCCTCCCGGCCTCCGAGACTCTGACCTCCGCCGCGACGCCGCCCCCTCCTGCACCCCAAACAGTTGCCTCGTCGACAATTGCCCCGGCTGATGCTCCCCTGATACCACCAGCGCCGCCGATTACCCCGGCCGCTGTGTCTGCGACATCGACCGCAACCCCACCGCCTCCCCCGCCGCCGTCTAGGCCCAAGAAGAGCTTCTTCCGGACGCTGCGCAACTACTTCCTCACGCTCACCCTCCTTGGTGCCCTCGGGTTCGGCGGCGGCGTCTATTATTCGCGCATCAACGACAACTTCCATGACTTCTTCACCGAATACGTTCCGTATGGCGAGCAGGCGGTGCTGTATCTGGAGGAGATGGACTTTCGGAAGCGCTTCCCCAACGTGACGGGTAGGGGCCCACGCCGCGATACCGGGGAGCAGGTCAAGGTTCCTACCCAGAGTGGTGCCTCATGGCGGGTCGCCGACCATGGTGAGCCCGCTGGTCGTCAGTCCAGCGCTGTCCCCAAGGTTATCGCCGCCAAGGACGCCGTGAAGACTGGCGCCACCCCTGTCGAGATCCCCGCTATTGTTGAGGCCAAGAAGGAAACCGCCGTTCTCCCCAAGGTTGAGAAGGTGGAGCCCAAGCAGGCAAAGCCCGTGAAGGCCCCTGAGGCTGAGGTCAAGGCACAGGCACCGGCGACCACCCTCGCCGCTGCTACACCTGTTGTCGTCTCTACCACCGGGAAGACGTTCAAGGCACCTGAGGTCGACGAGCCCTCGCGCTGGCCCCCTGCATCGCCAATTGATCCCCTCGCTGTTTCTGATGCCGCCGAGCCCGTCGTGCAGGACCTTGTTCGCATGTTGAACGATATCATTACAGTCATCAACCACGATGGCGCCAATGACAAGTACGCTTCGACCATCTGGAAGGCCAAGAACGAGCTCGACCGCGTTGGCCAGAAGATTAGGGATATGAAGGCTGGTGTAGAGAAGCAAGCTGCGAAGGAGGTCAAGTTGCGGGTTGACGAGTTCGACAAGGCGGCCAACGACCTGGTCACACGCATCGAAGGCGCAATGACGGCGCAGGAGACCGCGTGGCGACAGGAGTTCGGGGAGGAGATGGAGCGAATCCGGAAGAGCTATGACGAGAAGGTCAAGCTGATTCAGGAACGCGAGCAGCAAATCAACGAGCAGAAGCTCAACAACAAGCTTCTCGAGCAGGCGGTTGAGCTGCAGCGCCAGTTCGCCGGCGGAATCAAGAAGCACGTTGAGGAGGAGCGTGATGGTCGTCTTGGCAAGCTTGAGGACCTTACCTCCGCCGTGAACGAGCTGGAGAAGCTGACGACTGGCTGGAACGAGGTGGTTGACACCAATCTCCGTACGCAGCAGTTACACGTCGCAGTCGACGCCGTTCGCGCCAGTCTTGAGGACGCGACCCACCCTCGACCCTTTATCAGGGAGTTGGTAGCACTCAAGGAGATCGCAGCGGACGACCCGGTGGTTGACGCGGCCATCGCCTCCATTCACCCGTCGGCCTACCAGCGCGGAATCTCCACATCAGCTGACCTGATCGACCGATTCCGCCGCGTGGCCACTGAGGTGCGCAAGGCATCGCTACTTCCCGAGGACGCGGGTGTGGCCAGCCACGCCTCGAGTTTCGTGCTCAGCAAGCTGCTCTTCAAGAAGCAGGGCTTGGCAACGGGCGATGACGTTGAGAGCATCCTGACACGGACGCAGACATACCTGGAGGAGGGCGACCTCGACAACGCGGCACGTGAGATGAACGGTCTGTCAGGGTGGGCCAAGACACTCAGCCGGGACTGGCTTGGCGAGGTGAGGAAGGTCCTAGAAGTGCAGCAGGCTTTGGAGGTAAGTTTATTCCTTTCCTCGGATCTTTCCTCGGTGTCGCTGTGGATTACGTGCTAACATGATACTACAGGTCATCCAGGCGGAAGCCAGACTTCAGAGCTTGAAGGTCGAATAGGGGGTTTTCTTTTGTGCAAAACTGGTTGCTGATCGCCCTTGTACATTGATTGGGTGGGCCCTTTAGACCGTTTGCCTGGCTTGTGGTAGCTCGGGTGCGTTTAGAAATGGGAAGGGAACGAGCTGCATCCGGGTGGGGTTGCGGTGTGGCTCAGTGTATCAGATAATCGAATGAATAGAATCAGTTTCTGAAGGCGTTTGCAGTGCTGTGTGTGACGAAAGGATGTGATGGAAGGTTTGCTCTTCTTGTGCTGCCGCTCACAAACATTTCCAGCCTTTAGCCGAACAGCATAACGATCTCGTCACTGAGGATCGTGCTGTCCATTGAAACTTCAGCAGTCACCAGGTACTCAGATCAGCTTTATCACGAGAGGGGTGCCAAGCTAGAAGATGGTGAAGAGAATCCCGGCGGCGGTGCCGCATTTCATTATGTTTCTTTTTCGTTTATAAAAAGAAATAAGAAATAAGAAATAGAAAGAAAGAAAAAATGCAAAACTCAAATTAGAGCTAGCAGTCATCCTCATCCTCCTTCTTGGTCTGGGGGCTGCCCTCCTTCAATGTTCCCTGGCTCTACATGAATGCCAATTAGTATACAATTCACACCAGAAATAACAAGAAGGGACAGCATACATGGTGGTCGGGGGTCGGGGCAGGGCGGCTCTGGTGCTGGCACGGGGTGGTCTGGGCCGGATCGGGGACATCTACCTACAAGTAGGTAAGGAGTCAGCATACGTGTCCCAAAGCTAACAAACAGTGTCAAGATAAGGTAACTTACCCCGTGCGCTTGCGCCAGGCGGGCGACGGCCTCGCGCTGGTGGCGGGGGATGGTCCAGAAAGGACCAGGGGCAGGTTCCGACCATGAAAATAAAGAGTTAGCAAGCATGTCTCAAACAGTCAACAAACAGCTCTAGGATAACTCACACTATGTATCTGCCTAAAGATGTTGAGGGCTTGGCGGAGCCCGGCCTGGCCTACGAGTGGGATCTGAACAATACATGTCAGCTCGTTGTCCATTTACATTATCCAATCTGGTGATGTTCAGCGGTACATACATCATCCTAGCCATCCTTGCCAATCAAGATGGCGGTCGTGGCTATATGTCTATTAGCAACTAAGATCACATGACTCGGGCTATCCGTGCTACTTACCAGCATTTCCGACCTTAGGGCGCTTGCTGCCGGACTTCCCGCCGGCGGTGGCCTTCGTCTTTTCTTATTCTTGGACGATAACTCGCCCGAGGGCGAGCCACTGCCAGCGCCTGTGGGGGTCGGGGCGGGGGCGGAGTTGGTGGTGTTAGCCATTCTAAGTTGGTCAGCATCATGTTACAAGCCTGTTGAGCTGGTCAAAGGGAAGGGGACTCACGTTCCGATTTCAAATTTCAAAAGAGACAAAAGTCTCTTGTCGCTTTCTAGATATATCCAATGTCAGCTAATATCGAAATAGGAGACAAGTAAGCAGAGCGCCTACCCTTGAGGTTGAAAGCATGGAGAAGAAGAAGAAGAAGAGGAGGAGAGAGCGAGAGAGGCAGGAACCGCTGGGTTTGAATACTTGGGTGTCTGGGAGTGCGTGACTGGCGCGCAAACAGCGGCTCCTCGCAAATCCTCACAAATTGGAAGGCACGCGTCCTCCATTACCTCTTTTCTGTACACAGACTTCTTGGGCAGTTAGCAATGATTCTGTTCTAAACGTGTTCATTGTGTGTACGGATGCTCCTACCAAAAGAATCCGCTCACCGCCTTCCGCAATATTCTGCCGGCAGAATCGTTTCAGGGCGCTTGAACCACGTAGCCCCTCTGCAAGTGGCTGAGCCAGTCAGATCCGTTGAA
>Ga0247780_1001054_pt1 | contig 19686 bp, 2 predicted proteins | sample UWRJL079202R5_FD_179927 | JGI IMG/M metagenome (GOLD analysis project Ga0247780, IMG submission 179927) | Plant litter microbial communities from Arlington Agricultural Research Station in Wisconsin, United States - UWRJ-L079-202R-5 | ecosystem: Environmental > Terrestrial > Plant litter >... | reverse complement strand
GGGTTAGAAAATGTAAAAAAAAAAAAAAAAAAAAAAAAAGGCCATTTTCGTTTATTAAAAGAAAAAAAAGCGACGGATTAAGTTAAGAAGAAGTTACTAATTACAGCAACCCCTTAAAGAAGGAACCGTATGTTAGCTCCACCAGGAGGCTTCCCTAATTAAACTTAAGAACTAGTGCAGTTACTTCTTAAGCTTTACACTCCTCCTCCACTATAATATTAAACTTATAGTTAAAAAGTTCGTCTACCCGTTACGCCAGTCCCTTCTATTAGTCTTTAAGGTGTAAGAGCTTAAAGGCTGTATTATAAAGAAGGAGAGCAGTTTCACACTCCTTAACGTTAAGGCGCTTCTTTTTATTTAAAACCTTATGTAAAATAGACAGGTCGTTTCTATAAACGTTATAAGATAAGTATACAGTCCCACCAGCTACTATATAATAACTATATAACTTACTTTTATTAGCTACCTTACAGTCTGGTAGGTTTAAGTGGTAATAACGACTATATTTTACAGGTATAACGATCCTGAAAGTAAGAATAAACTTAACGTTAGTAATACGACGTTTAATTAATAAAGGTGTTACATTTCTCCTGTTTTTAATTACTTAGTTAAACGATATGATAATTAGTAAAGAAAGGAAAGAACGTACAAGTAGTTTTTTATGGAAAAAGAACGTTAAAGAGGGGGAATCGTGTAATAACCCTGCAGGCCGTTACTTAGGCTGGGGCGGCCTGGCGAATCCCCCATAGAAGGAACAGTGCAGAAAGGTAGTACGCACGGTACTGCGCACTAGGCCAGGGGTGTAAAGACCTAAAGCCCCTATAACTAATTGTTAAGTGATTACTCTGATCTCGTTAAGAGCACGGTAATTACAGTAATTAAAAGCATTCTGATTACTGTAATCACTCCTTATGTTAAATAAATATAATAATTAAGGTATAAAGTACCTTTTAGCTAATTAGTATAAGATAGTTATAGTTATACTTATAACCACTGTAAGGGACTTTAGTTCCTTATATTAGTATTTAATTATTTATTTATATCTTACTATTTAAACTTACCTCTGTGTATTATAGTGATAGTGACCTATAATGACATTAAACTCCCTGTCTAAGAGTGTTAACTTAATAAGCCGTCTTCGGAACGCCCCTTACCTGTTGGCGTCCTGCCATACGTTCTGTCTTAACCCGCGCCAGTCCTCTTAAGGCCTGTGTTGGGTGCAGGTTGTAATACTTTTTAAGAGGGGGACTACGTCTACCTTTTTTTATAAAACCTATATTTAAAATAACTTAATAAGAAGCTTAACTTTAAAAGGTATAAACTGTTTTAAGTTAAGAAAAAGGTCGCCACCTTTAATTACAAATTAGACCTACCCACTAGTATAAAGGTGTAGATTAAGGTTTTTTATATCTCACTTTTAAAACCTGCCTTAAAAGGAGTTCTTTTAGAAAAGAAGATTAAGATTAACACCGATAAGGATAAGTATAACATTAAGTGTTGAAAAGCAAAAGGGGTCAAGGCATTGGAAAACAGTGTGTGTTGAAGGTGATTAATTATTTCTATCTTCGAGAGTGGAAGCCGTGTTATTATAGCCGTGAGGGTGGCCAGTGCACGGAGTGCATTGGCCACACTCGCTTCTGCGAAGCGAGGTTGGCTGACTGAATACGAGGTTGGCAGTGGAGTCTGGCGTTCTTGGCTGTGCAGATCCACGGATGCAGCCGCGGAGCGGCTGCGTGGATCCAGCCACACTGTTCTAACCACACTGGCCGGGTTAGGGTTGTAAAAACCCAACATTAAGGAAGTTATAGATTTATAAAAGGGAAAGAATATATTTAAATATCTTGTTAAGTAGCTAGATTACGGCCCTGAAAGTAACTTATAGGAACCAGTTAAAAATCTTAAATATCTAAACCTGATTACGGAGTTGTATTAGAAAAATCTAGACTAATTAAAGCTAATAATAAGAACCAGAAATAAGATAAGATCTAATATTTAAATTACTATATTAAAAAGTAAGACTACTGTGGGACTTAAAGCCTAAGAAGCGGCAGGAAACTCCTTAATAGGTATGGAAGGATATTTATTAGAACCTTTAGCCAGGGTTATAAGGACCTTAGACCTAATAAGGAGGCTGGGCCTCCGGAGCTCCTAGTAAAGCTCCACATAAGAACAAGTGCTGTTAAGAAAAAGAAGTCAGTAAAGAAAAATAAAAAGTCACCCTAGGCCCTCCAGCTCTAAAGGGCAAGGACTTAAAGCGATAAGAAGACTCTTATAAAAGTTAAACCCGTAACCCCTCACTTTAAGAAGTAAACGTATTACCACCACGCCAAAAAGCCGTTTCCATTTATTAAAAAAGGAAAAAAACTATAAACTAAGTTAAAAAGACGCCACAGGCTGTGGTGACCTTTTAAGAGGAAAACCTGTAAGAAAAGAGTCCCAGTCCCAGGAAACCAGCTCCACCCAGACCAGGTCCGCTACCTTTACCCACTCCTGGAAAGACAAAACCTCAGCCTTATAAGAAAACACCTTTATCACCTTCACTTTAATAACACACCGCTGTGTTTTAACACGCTGTAACTTTATAAGGGAGTTACAGTGCTTAGTAACCGCTTGATTATACAGGGTGTTTAACTCCTTTTTCTTATTTACTAAACTCTTAATAAACTCGTCGGAGTGACTAAATACGTTACATAAAAAAGGTATACTAACGGATTAACACTTACTATAACTATTGGACTACGTTATAACTCAACACAGTAAGGATTTAGTTTAATAACGGGTATAGGGAGATATCTGCAAATTAAAGGCGTTAAGAGATTCTGTAAGACGGATATAACAGTCGCAAGGAGCCTTTTCCTACTTTCTCTATCTTTTACGCTTTTTAACGCAGTTAAGAGATATAACGAAGGTGGAGAAGGAAGAAAACCAACCTAGCAATTCTTTATAGAAAAAGAATATTAAAGAGGGGAAATCGTGTGACGACCCTACAGGCCGTCACTTAAGCCAGGGCAGCCCAACGAATCCCCCGTAAAAGAAACAGTGTAAGAAGACGGTACACACCGTCCAGGCACACTGGGCCAAGGGTGTAAAGACCTAAAGCCCCTGTAACCAGTAAGGAAGTACTTAGTAGTCTATAAGGACTGACAACACCAAGCACCACTCAGTTAACTACTTAGCCGTAACTGCGTAGTGCACCACTAAGCATAACGGACTAAACAGGGTATAATGTACCTTTAAGATAGTTAGTATAAATAGTTATAATTATGCCCATAACCACTGTAAGGGACTCTAATTCCTCACGCTAGTATTTAATTATTCATTTATATCCTACTGTTCAGACTCACCTTTATGTATTATAGTGACAACGACCTACAGTGACATTGAACCCCCTGTTTAGGAGTGTTAGCTTAATAAGCCGTCTTCGGAACACCCCTTACCTGTTAGCGTCCTACCATACGTTCTGTCTTAACTTGCGCCAGTCCTCTCAAGGCCTGTGTCGGGTGCAGGTTGTAATAATTATTCTAGTATTTGAATTATTTAAATTATTTGAATTATTATTATTTGAATTATTTAAATTATTATTATATGGTGTATCAGTTATATTAAAGCCTTCGGCTTCGATTTCTTCTTCTTCTTAAAAAGAGATATGTTTTATTTGTTTTTCTTTTAAAAACTGGCTTTTAAAGACTTTTACATCCCTTAACTATATTATTTTTCTTGATTTTAAATCAAAGACTTTATAATTATTATTATTTTCACCATAGCTTACTAAAATTCCTTTTTCGGCTTATAGTTCTAGTCTTAATTATTTAAGTCCTTTTATTTTATAGTATGTTATTAAACTCCAGATCTTTATATTATCAATACTTAGTTTTATATTATTAGTGTTGGGTTTTTACAACCCTAACCCGGCCATTATGGTTAGAACAGTGTGGCTAGATCCACGCAGCCGCTCCGCGGCTGCATCCGTGGATCTGCACAGCCAAGAACGCCAGACTCCACTGCTAACCTCGTATTCAGTCAGCTAACCTCGCTTCGCAGAAGCGAGTGTGGCCAATGCACTCCGTGCACTGGCCACCCTCACGGCTATAATAACACGGCTTTCACTCTCGAAGATAGAAATAATTAATTACCTTTAACACACACTGCTTTCCAATACCTTAACCCCTTTTGCATTTCAACAATTGTTAATTAAGCTAAACCCACACGAAACGGCTATTTTAAGGTAGTTTAAGGCTACTACCTAAAAGAAAGCTAGCCCCTTATTATTAGTTTTATAAGTGTTATTATATATTTACACCCAGTGATAATAAGCCCACTACTTCTTTATCCAGTTAGTAGATCAAAACAGGCCCTCTAACTTCAGTATATCGTCATCACCGCTATTATTCCAGGATTACACCCACTTAACTTAATAGTTAATACCTTAGTTATTAAGCATCTCTATTACTAATAGGAAAGGGTTATACCTATTTATAACCTTCTTTTAAAGTCTGTAATAACAGTTCTAAAGTTCATAATACGTGAAAATAATACCTTTAAACTAACACTGTAGCTTTATAACTAACTTTTAATTATTAACTGCCGTTCGATTAGTATACAGCTTTATAAAGTCCTTATAATCGTCAGTGAACTTATTACTAACTTTATAATCCTTAAGGGAGTAATTCTAATAATGCTGGTAATCCTTAAGCTTAACCTTAAAGGTCTAAAGTTAGCTGTTTACAGCGTTTACTTTAGCAATACCCTTTTATAGGCACTTAACCTTAGTATTTAATATTTGGCAAGAATAGGCCCTTAAAGCTCGAATCTTACCTTTAGTGTAGCTATAATAATATCTAGTGTAGTTAAAGTCCTTAAACTTATTATTACAATATAAGTAAATAATCGTAAATTAAGTATTACGACCTGTACCTGACACAGGCCTTGAGAGGACTGGCGCGGGTTAAGACAGAACGTATGGTAAGACGCTAATAGGTAAGGGGCGTTCCGAAGATGGCTTGTTAAGCTAACACTCCTAGACGGGGGGTTTAATGTTACTATAAGTCGTTATCACTATAATACATAGAGGTGAATCTGAACAGTAAAACATAAATAAATAATTAAATATTAACGTGAGGAATTAGAGTCCTTTATAATAATTATAAGTATAACTATAGCTTATTTATACTAACTAATTAAAAGGTATTTCGTACCTTAATCACTATACTTACTTAACACGAGGAGTGATTATAGTGATTAGAATACCTCTAATCACTGTGATCACTATGCTTTTAGCGAGATCAGAGTGATTACTTAACGATTAATCGTAAGGGCTTTAAGTCTTTACACCCCTAGCTTAATGCATAGTACTGTACATACTGCCTTTCTGCATTATTCCTTCTATAGGGGATTTGTTAGGTTACCTTAGCTTAAGTAACGGCCTGTAAGGTCGTTACATAATTCCCCCTTTTTAACGTTCTTTTTCTATAAAGAACTACTTATACATTCCTTCCTCTTTTCGTTAGTTGTTATATTATCTAATTAGGTAACTAAGAATAGGAGAAATGTAACACCTTTATTAACTAAACGTTACATTATTAACACTAAGTTTATTCTTACTTTTAGGATTATTATACCTGTAAAGTGTAATCGCTACTGTCACTTAAACCTGCCAGACTGTAAGGTAGCTAGTAAAAGTAAGTTATATAGTTACTGTATAACAGTTAGTAAGATTATATACTTATCTTATAACGTTTACGGAAACGATCTGTCTGTCCTATATAAGGTTTTAGATAAAAAGAAACACCTTAACGCTAAGGAGGGTAAAACCACTCTCCTCCTTTACGATACGGCCTTTAAGCTTTTATACCTTAAGGACTAACAGAAAGGACTGGTATAGCGGGTAAATAAACTTTTTAATTATAAGTTTGATATTATAGTAAAGGAGGAGCGTAAGGTTTAAGAAGTAACTATATTAGTTCCTAAGTTCGACTAGGGAAGCCTCCTAGCGGAGCTGGCATATAGTTCCTTCTCTAGGGGGTCGCTGCAGCTAATAACTTCTTTTTAACTTAATCCGTTACTCTTTTCTTTTAATAAATAAAAACGGCTTTTCTTAGCGTAACGGTAACGTACTTACTTATTCTCTTTTTACTAACTTTTTTTTTTTAATAATATTTATTTTTTATATAGAACGTGCTGGGAACTCTAAAGGCCTAGCTTCCTTATTAAGTCTAAGGTCTTTTTAACCTTAATTAAGGGTTTTAATAAATGTCCTCCTATATCTATTAAGGAGTTTCTTACCGTTTCTTAAGCTTTAAGTCTTATAGTAGTCTTACTCTTTAATATAATAGTTTAAATGTTAGATTTTATCTTATTTCTAATTTTTATTATTAATTTTAGTTAATCTGGATTTTTTCAGTGGAACTCCGTAATTAGGTTTAGGCACTTAAGATTTTTAACTAGTTCCTATAAGTTACTTTCAGGGCTGTAATCTAGCTACTTAATAAGATACTTAAATATATTCTTTCCTTTCCTTAAATTTATAACTTCCTTAACGTTATATTTATCTTCATTAACGTTAATCTTAATCTTCTTTTCTAAAGGAACTCCCTTTAAGGCAGGTTTTAGAAGTGAGATGTGAAAAACCTTAATCCACACCTTTATACTGGTAGGTAAGTCTAATTTGTAATTAGAGGTAGTGACCTTTTTCTTAATTCGGAACAGTCTGTACCTTTTAAAGTCAAACTTCTTATTAGGCTGTTTTAAATACAGGTTTTGTGAAAAAAGGTAAATGTAGTCCCCCTTTTAAAGAGTTAATCCCTTAATTTATTCACTATTATAATAAAGTCCTTTCTTAAGTACTAATTACTTAGTTTAGTGTTTATTAGTAAACTTTTTCATTCGTTTACGTGTAAATTTAAGTTCGGCTTATAAGTAGTTGTGTAGTTCTTATATCCAGTTTATATAGATTACAGCTTAGGGGGTACTGGTAAGTAGCCTTTAACAGAGTTTAGGCTCCTTACTGTAGTTAGTAAAGAACGGTAACACACTTATTAACTTAATTAATATTATATTATAAGTTATCTGTACTGTTAGTAATAATTTAAGCTAATTATCTTATTTAAAGTTAATATAAGCTTAAAGATATATTATAAGTATTTAGTTAACTTACTCCATTTAACCGTCCGTCTATAGGTAGAATGTTATTAAAAGCTTACTCTTCACACCTATTCTTTATATTAACCCTTATTAGAACTTTAACATAATTAACTTATCTTAATCTGTAATAATATTATCTAATTAAAGGTGTTATAAAACTACCTTTTTCTTAAAGATATAAGTAAGTTATTCCGTTATTATATCCTTTAAGGTTAGTAAAAAGTAAGCCTACTTTATTAATTTATCGACTATTATAAGGATTTAATTATAAGTAACTCCTGTAATAAGGTCCTTAAACTCTAGGATCTTAGTGATAAAGTTAAGTAAGATAAAGCTTTATAACGCTTATAGTATAAAGAGTGGTTTAAGAAGTTTATAAGGTTTATATTACTAATTCTGCTTATAATAGTAAACGTTACAGTTATTAACCACTTCCTTAATTAACTTTTTTATTCCTAGGAAGGCGTACATTTATTAAGTTTATGTAAGAGTCTTAACTTAACTTATATGTCCTTTAAGTTAAGACTTATAAACCTATTAAACGTACTCTTTCCGTTTTTTTAGGTTATAAACATATAGTTTCTCTTAATACTAGAGCCTTACTCCTGGTTTAGGCACGCTATCTATACCTTCTAATAACTGTTCTAGCTAATAACCAGTTTTGTTATAGTTTAAATATATTAAGCACTCCTTCCCACAGTTTTACATATACCTTAAGAAATCTCCTAAGGGGCATTTATACTTACAGGTTCCTTCTATTAACCTTTTTACTTAAAAGTCCTATTATTACTAATAGACGTTATACTCTGTTTATAAATTTATATAAACGTTAATAGTTTATTCTAATGTTTAGTTATCTAATACTTATAATATATACTTTAATATACCGTTTTCTGCTTCGTTAAACATAGTAATAGGAACTAGGACCGGATTAGCATCCTTATAGTCCTGTCTTTAACTAAAAGCATTAGCTTACTTATTATCTTTTCCTTTAACATAATAAATCTAGAAGTGGAACAGGGCTATTAACTCTGCCTATCGTGCTTACCGTAAGCTAAGCTCCTTTATTAAGAAGTACTAAAGGTTATTATAGTCTGAAAAGACCTGGACTGGTTTTTCTATACCGTTTAAATACAGTACTTACTTAGTAAAGTATTAAATAATCGTTATTAGTTCCTTATTATAGATTAAATATCGTAAAGCTAGGCTATAGATTCCTTTTAATAAAGAGGTAATTAAGTAGCGTTTTCTATCATCTTAGACTTAATTAAATTCTCTATTAATTATAAACTTTAAAGAGTCTATTTTGACTTAAAAGGGCTTTAAAAAATCGGGGAGGGCTAAGACTAAAGCTGTGATAAAGGCGTGTTTAAAGTCTTTAAACACCTTTTACTATTTATTAATCTATTTAAACAGCTTTCCTTCACCTATAAGTTTGTAAAGTAGTTTTACAATTTTTATAAAGTATTTAATAAAACAGTAATAAAAGTTTATAAAGTTAATAAAGGCTTATAACTCTTTTTAGTTCTTTAAAGTAAGCTAATCTTTAATTACCTTTATCTTCTCCGCTTATATTTTAAGCTTTTTAGGGGTTACTTTAAACCTTAGATAGTTTAGTTCCTAAACGTAGAAGTGGCTTTTTTCCAGGTTTACTATCAGCTTCACTTTTTTAAAAGCTATTAAAACCTATCACATATATTTTTAATATTCTTTTAAAGTTTTAGAATAGATTAAAACGTCGTCTAAATATATAAAGATAAACTTATTAAAGAAGGGGCGGAGAATACTGTTAATAAGGCCTTAAAAGGTTGTAAGGGCGTTTATTAATCCTATTAGCATAATATAGTACTAATAATACCCATTATAAGTCTGAAAGGCCGTTTTATACTTATCCTCTTCCTTTACTCTAACGTAATTAAATCCTATAAGGAAATTAAGGTTAGAGAACCAGTTTACCTTAATAATCCGTTCTCACATCTTTATAATAAGTAGTAATAAGTAATAGTTCTTAATTATATCCTCGTTTAACATTTAGTAATTAATAACTATATGTAACTTACCGTCTCCCTTTCTTAAGATAAACAGCATTAAGTACCTTATTAGGGATTAAGACTTTATAATAAACCTGTTCTTTAAGTTCTTATTAATATACTCCCTTAAGGCCTTAGTTTATTAAGGGTTTAGATAGTAAGGCTGGAAGTTACGGAGCTTCACTCCCAGCTTTAGCTTAATTTTGTAATCTTATAGTCTATAGTTTAGTAATTACAGTATCTTTTTTTAAAACAGGGTAAACTTCCTATATTTAATAGGTACCTTAAATAAGTCGATTTCTTCACTTATCTATAGGTCAGCCTCTTACTTTCTTTTACCTTTTAAATTATCATTTAAATAATATAGTAGACCTTTTAATCCTTTAACCGTCTTAATAAACCTAACTTAGATTATGTTTAATTTTAAAGGTTTAACGTACTTTTAAGTGCTTCGTGTATCTTTAAAGCAGTTTAATATCTTTTTAACTTTCTTTAAACAGTAATTATAATTAGAGGATTTACTAAAGGTAAAGTAGCTACTCTTTTAGTTAATTATAAGATTATACTTTTCCAGCTAAGGTAAACCTAAGATTATATTATACCTTATAACTAATATAACGTTAAAGTCCATTTATTATTCATCCCTATCTACTTTAATTAAAAGTAGCAAATAATAGGTAACCTTACTGTTATTATATTAGTATAAGCCTCCTTCTCTATTTTATATAAGAATAGCTTCTTTATACTCTTTGTTAAGGAGTTTCCTTTAGTTAACTAATAAAGGGTGTATTAGGTTAAAAGCACTCCCACTATTAATTACTACTTTTACCCTAAACGGCCTCCCTCTTCCATTTATTATATTAATATTAACAGAATAATGCTTATACTCTTTTATCATCTAAGTTATAACAATTATCTATCCTTAAAGTCTTATCTAACCTAACCTTTAAGTACCTCTTCTTCTTTTTAAGGTTTTTACTAACTAGTAAACTATTAGTTTCCAGCCTTTTTAAAGGGCCTGTAGCCTTTTCCTAATTCCTTTTAGAAAAACAGGCAGCTTTAATAAACCTAACAATTAACCTTCCTTAAGTTTTCACACCTTAACGTCTAGTTAACTTTAAATAATATAATATTCTTAAAATCTTTAATAAGTTAATAGTATGCTTTACGGGACTAGATCGTAGTAATATCCTTCTACTCTTAGATCCGTTAGTAATTTTCCCGTTTCTACTATTCCCTAGCTTTTCCGTTAAGATACAGTAAGCACGTTATAACTAAGTAATTATTAAGTACCCCTCCTTACTAATATGTAGTGGGGGTTTAGTTAACTATAGTGACTTTCCACTTATTACTAAACTCTTTTATTAAGGAATAAAAGACTTAGTAATGGGCTAGTTTTAACTTTATTTTTATAACAGCGTAATCCTGTCTTTATATGTTAAGGAAGTAGTTATAAAAGGCCTTAAGTCTATAATGCTGGTTAAGAGTGTAGTTATCGTATATATAGTTAATTTACAGTATATCCCTGTAGCTAAGGTAGTTAATATTAACTGCAGGTGTTATAATAGTAGAGTACGGAATAAGGGAAGTAACACTTTATTCTTTTTCTTCTTCCACTTACCTTTATATACGTTATTTCTCTTAAACCTCTTCTTAAAACTTAGGTAATAATAACCTAACTTATTCTTTTATAAAGTGGCCTTCTTTAATAAGTTAATGTTTAAGCTAATTAGTAAAGCGAACTCTATTACAGAGTTATAACTTAATTTCCATTACTTTATTTTTAAACGTTATAATAAAACCCTTAACTTATAAGTCCTCTACTTTGTCTACTAGCTTTTAATGTTTCTCCTTTAACTCTTAGACCCTTTATTAATGTACTTACTTTATACCTTCTCAGGGGACTTTTAAGGTACTTATTTAAAGCATACCAGCTTTAATACAGGGCAGCCATCTAAATTATCCTTCTTCTAGGGAGGTAAGGGTATTAATCCACTTAGTGTGTTTAAAGTGTTTAAGAGTTTTAAAGGGTACTGTTAAGAAGAACTTTCGTTTTTCTAACTTAATTCTTTCAGCCTGTTCTCTTTCACCTTCTAAAGCTTACTTTACTGCTTATATAGCCTAAAGGGCTAATTCTTTAACTCCTTTAACCATTTTAATAAGGTCTAAGTTAGGGTCTTTTCTAGACTTCCTTAATTCCTAGGCTTACAAGGTAAGGTTTTTAAGGCCTGTAACGGCCAGCCGGAACATTTCTTCTTAAAGTCGGTCTTTTATAACCTATACCTTTAATAGTTCTAAGTTTCCACTTTAAAATCAGTCTGTAACAACCTACACCTTTATAGCTGACTCTTCTAAGGCACCCTTAAGGATTAGATACACTACATCCTAGGGTTCTTCCTCTTCTTCCTCATCTCTTAAGTTACACTTATCTATTTAAGTGTAATCTTCTTTATTACTTACTATCCTAACATAGACGTCTCTTAAGTTAAACCTGACGTGTTTTCCTCCTTCCAGGACGGGCTTCTAACTAACTTACTTTAGTGACGGGTATTGCCGTACTATATGTCCTTTCTTATTACAGTTAAAGTATTAAACCTAAGATATATCCTTAAACTATTTCTACTACTGTTATTATTAAGGTTTATTACAGTTAGGTTGGTTTTAACGGTTTACTATACTAATATTTATTAGCCTAAGGTAATAACCTGTTATGGTCGACTAGTTCCCCTTTTTAAGCTTACTTAGCTAGTAAGGGACCTGTTCCTTTTAGAAGTTCTTTTAATGATAGTGATTATAATACCAGTTATCTACCTTAATAACCATTTTAACTAGCTCTTAAAGGTGGTCTGGTTAATCCTCTTAGTAAAGATCTCTAATAATGTGCTCCTTTAAACCGCTTTAAAATAGTATTATTAAGGCCTTTTAACTAAGTTTAGTTTTTACTGCTTCCAGCTTAAAACGTGTGGAGAACTTAAGGATTAAAGACGTTTACCTTAAGGTTATAAGGCGTTACTTAACCTGTCTTAATGTATCCAGTTCTTTAAACTCAGTCTGGAGTTAGTTAATAAAAACGTTAAAGTTATTAAAGAGGGCCTAGGTCTTAAGGGCCTTTTTACACGCTCTGTCTACAGAGAGGTTATTAATTATCTTTACATAAGGTTTATATTAGTAAGTAGTTACTTTATCTAATAAGGCTTTGGCAAACCTAACCTTTCCTTCTTCTTTAAAGAACTGCTTATTTGTGACGACCCTGCAGGCCGTCACTTGGGCCGGGGCGGCCTGACGAATCCCCTGCAGAAGGAACAGTGCAGGAAGGCAGTACGCACGGTACTGTGCACTGGGCCAGGGGTGCAAAGACCCGAAGCCCTTACGACTAATCGTTGAGTGATCACTCTGATCTCGCTAAGAGCACGGTGATCACAGTGATCAGAGGCATTCTGATCACTATAATCACTCTTCGTGTTAAGTGAGCACAGTGATCAAGGTATAAAGTACCTCTTAACTAGTTAGTATAGATAGCTATAGTTATGCCTATAACTATCGTGAGGGACTCTGGTTCCTCACGCTAGTATTTAATTATTCATTTATATCTTACTGTTTAGACTTACCTTTGTGCATTATAATGATAGCGACTTATAGTGACATTAAACCCCCTGTTTAGGAGTGTTAGCTTAATAAGCCGTCTTCGGAACACCCTTTACCTGTTGGTGTCCTGTTATACGTTCTGTCTTAACCTGCGCTAGCCCTTTTAAGGCCTGTGTTAGGTGTAGGTTGTAATACGATACTAGTGTTAAAGTTCTGAACGCTGTTTATTAAACTTTTAGATATTACCTTCCTCTTATTAACATATTGACCTTTGGAAAAGGTAAGGAGATTAAGGAGGCGTAAGCGTAGCCTTAACTCCTTATTATTAATAAGTTGGCTGTACGTTTTGAAGACTTAAACCTTAACTAGTAGGGACTGGTTAAGGAGCTTAATAAAGCTTTCCTGGGAGATATTAAAAGTTGTATTAGTCTTATTAAGAAACTTTAAGCTTAACTTAACGTTATTAAACTAGAGAATAACGACTTTAAAGGTTTGTAAAAGAAATAAGTGAAGCTTCTTCTACCTTTACGCTTTAAGGGAGACTTTATATAGTTAAAGTCCTGGATAACTTAGCTTTAGAGTTATATTACTTATTACGATAAGCAGTTCTTTAAGGAAGAAGGAAAGGTTAGGTTTACTGGAGCTTTACTGGATAGAGTAACTACTTACTGGTATAAACCTTATGTAAAGATAATTAATAACCTCTTTATAAATAGAGTATAAAAGGAAGCCCTTAAGACTTGGGCTTTTTTTAACGACTTTAATGTTTTTATTAATTAACTCCGGATTAAGTTTAGAGAACTGGACGCCCTTAGGTGGGTTGAGTAACGCCTTATGGCTTTAAGGCAGATATCCTTAGTCCTTAAGTTCTTTACACGTTTTAAATTAGAAGCGGTAAAGATTAAGCTTAGCTAAAAGGCCCTGGTAATACTGTTTTAAAGTGGTTTAAAGGAACACGTTACTGGAGACCTTTACTAGGAGGATTGACTGGACCGCCTTTAGGAGCTAGTTGAGATGGTTATTAAGGCTGATAACTGGTATTATAATTACTATTATTAAAAGAACTTTTAGAAGGAACGGACCCCTTATTAGCTAAGTAAACTGAAAAAGGGGAACTAGTTGATTACGACAGGCTACTACCTTAAGTTAATAGATATTAATATGGTGAACTGTTAAAACTAACTTAACTGTGATAAGCCTTAACGGTAATAATATTAGAAGTAGTTTAAAGACCTGTTTTAAGTTTAATATTTTAACTGTGATAAGAAAGGCTATATGGTATGATAATGCTTGTTGTTAAAACAGGTTAGTTAGAAACTTGTTTTAGAAGGAGGAAAGTATGTTAGGTTTAACTTAAGAGATATTTATATTAGGATGGTAAGTAACGAAAAAGATTACACTTAAATAGATAAGTGTAACTTAAGAGACGAGGAAGAAGAAGAAGGACCTTAAGATATAGTATACTTAGTCCTTAAAGGTGTCTTAGAAGAGTTAGTTATAAAGGTGTAAATTGTTACAGACTGATTTTAAGGTGGAAACTTAGAACTGTTAAAGGTATAGGTTATAGAAGACTGACTTTAGGAAGAGATGTTCTAGTTAGCTGTGGCAGGTTTTAAAAACCTTACTTTATAAACTTAGGAATTAAAGAAGTTTAAGAAGGACCTTAACTTAAACTTTACTAGGATGGTAAAGGGAGTTAAAGAATTAGCCCTTTAAGTTACTTAAATAGTGAAGTAAACCTTAAAAGGTGAAAAAGAGTAAGTTAAAAGAATTAAACTGGAGAAACGGAAGTTCTTTTTAATAATACCCTTTAAGACTTTTAAACACTTTAAACACGTTAAGTGGATTAGTACCCTTACCTCCCTAGAAGAAGGACAGTTTAGATAGCTGCCCTGTATTAAAAACGGTGTGCTTTAGACCGGCACCTTAAAGGTCCCCTGAGAAGGTATGAAGTAAGTATATTAACGGAGGGTTTAAGAGTTAAAGGAAAAACATTAAGAGTTAGTAGATAAAGTGGAGGATTTATAAGTTAAAGGTTTTACTGTAACATTTAAGGATAAAGTAGTGGAAATTAGGTTATAACTTTATAATAAAGTTTGTTTTATTAATTAGCTTAAATATTAATTTGTTAAGGAAGACTACTTTATGGAAGAATAAGTTAGGTTATTATTACCTGAGTTTTAAGAAGAGGTTTAGGAGAAATAACGTATATAAAGGTAAGTGGAAGAAGAAATAAAATAAGGTGTTACTCCTCCTGTTCTGTACTTTATAACTGTAATACCTACAGTTAACATTAACTACCCTAATTATAAAGATATATTATAAATCGATTACGTGTATAATAATTACGCTTTTAACTGGTATTATAGACTTAAGGCCCTTTATAACCACTTCTTAAGTATATAAAGACGGGATTACGCTGTTATAAGGGTAGAGTTGGAACTGGCTTATTACTGGGTTTCCTACTCCCTGATAAGAAAATCTAGTAATAAGTGGAAGGTTACTGTAATTAATTAGGCTTTTACTATATGTTAGTAAGGAGGGGTACTTAATAATTACCCAGTTGTAATATGTTTATTACACCTTAACGGAAAAGCTAGAGAATAGTAGAAGTAGGAAGATTACTAATAGATTTAAGAGTAAAAAGATATTATTATGATTTAGGCTTGTAAAGTGTATTATTAACTTATTAAGGACTTTAAGAATATTATACTATTTAAAGTTAACTGGACATTAAGGTGTAAAAACTTAAGAAAGGTTAATTGCTAGGTTTATTAAAGTTACCTGTTTTTTTAAAAGGAATTAGGAAAAGGGTATAGGCCCTTTAGAAGGGCTGGAAACTAGTAGTTTATTAATTAGTAAAAATTTTAAGAAGAAGGAGAGGTATTTAAAGGTTAAGCTAGATAAGACCTTAAGGATAAATGATTATTATAACTTAAATGTTAAAAAAGTATAAGTATTATTCCGTTAACGTTAATATGACAGATGGAAGAGGAAGGCCGTTTAAGGTAAGAGTAGTGATTAATAGTGGGAGTACTTTTAACTTAATACACCTTTTATTAGTTAATTAAAGGAAACTCCTTAATTAAAAGTATAAAGAGGTTATTCTTATATAAAATGGAGAAGGAGGCTTATATTAATATAATAACGGTAAAGTTACTTATTACTTACTACTTTTAATTAAAGTGGATAGGGATAAATAATAAGTGGACTTTAACGTTATATTAGTTACAGGTTATAATATAATCTTAAATCTACTTTAGCTGGAAAAATATAACCTTATAATTAATTAGAGGAGTGGTTACCTTACCTTTAGTAAGTCCTTTAACTGTAATCACTGTTTAGAGAAAGTTAAGAAGGTATTAAACCGTTCTAAAGATGTATAAAGTACTTAAAAACACGTTAAACCTTTAGAATTAAGTATAGTTTAGGTTAGGTTTATTAAAACAGTTAAAGGATTAGAAGGTTTACTATATTACTTAAATGATAATTTAAAAGGTGGAAAGAAGTTAGAAGCTGATTTATAGATAAGTGAAGAAGTTGACTTATTTAAAATACTTATAAAATACAGGAAGTTTACCCTGTTTTAAAAAAAGATACTGTAATTATTAGATTATAAATTGTAAGACTACGAAATTAAGCTAAAGCTGGGAGTAAAGCTCCACAGTTTCCAGCCTTATTATTTAAACCCTTAATAGGCCGAGGCTTTAAAGGAGTATATTGATAAGAACCTGAAGAACGGGTTTATTATAAAGTCCTAGTCCCTAATAGGGTACTTAATATTATTTATCTTAAGGAAGGGAGATGGTAAGTTATATATAGTTATTAATTACTAAATGTTAAATAAGGATATAATTAAGAATTATTACTTATTATTACTTATTATAGAAATGTAAGAACGGATTACTAAAGTAAATTAGTTCTTTAACCTTGATTTCCCTATAAGGTTTAACTATATTAGAGTAAAGGAAGAGGATAAGTATAAAACGGCTTTTTAGACTTATAATAGGTATTATTAGTACTGTATTATGTTAATGGGATTAATAAACGCCCTTACAACTTTCTAAGGCTTTATTTACAGTATTCTCCGCCCTTTCCTTAATAAGTTTATCTTTATATATTTAAATAATATTCTAATTTATTCTGAAATTTTAAAAGAACATTAAAAATATATGTAATAAGTTCTGACAGCTTTTAAAAAGGCGAAGTTAACAGTAAACTTAGAGAAAAGCTACTTTTACGTTTAGGAACTGAATTATTTAGGGTTTAAAGTAACCTTTAGAAGACTTAAAATGTAACTGGAGAAGATAGAGGTAGTTAGGGATTAACTTACTTTAAAGAACTAAAAAGAGTTATAAGCTTTTATTAACTTTATAAACTTTTATTATTACTTTATTAAGTACTTTATAAAGATTATAAAACTACTTTATAAACTTACAGGTAAGGGAAAGCCGTTTAAGTAGACTAATAGATAATAAAAGGCGTTTAAAGACCTTAAGTACGCTTTCGTTACAGCGCTAGTCCTAACCCTCCTTAATTTCTTAAAGCCTTTTTAAGTTGAGATGGACTCCTTAGAGTTTATAATTAGTAGAGAACTTAGTTAAGTCTAGGATGATAGGAAATGTTACTTAATTACCTTCTTATTAAAAGGAATCTACGGCTTAACTTTATAATATTTAATTTATAATAAGGAACTAATAACGATTATTTAATACTTTATTAAATAGGTACTGTACTTAAGTGGTATAGAAAAACTGGTTTAAGTTTTCTTAAACTATAATAACTTTTAATACTTCTTAATAAAGGAGCTTAGCTTATAATAAGTATAGTGGGTAGAGTTAATAACCTTATTCCACTTTTAGATCCACTATGTTAAAGGAAAAGATAATAAATAAGCTAACGCTCTTAGTTAGAGATAGGATTATAAAGATGCTAATCCAGTTTTAATCCCCGTTATTATATTTAATAAAGTAAAGAACAGTACCTTAGAACACACATTATAAGTGTTAAATAATTAAATATTAAAATAAACTATTAACGTTTATATAAACTTATAAATAAAGTATAACATTTATTAGTAATAATAGGACTTTTAGATAAAAAGGTTAATAAAAGGTACCTGTAAGTATAAGTGCCCTTTAAAAGACTTTTCAGAGTATATGTAAGACTGTAGTAAGGAGTGTTTGAAGTATCTAAATTACGATAAAACTGGTTATTAGCTAAAATAGCTGTTAGAAGGTGTAAATAGCACGCCTAAATTAAGAGTAAGGCTTTAATATTAAGAAAAACTGTATATTTACGACTTAGATAAACGAAAAGAGTATGTTTAATAAGTTTATAAGTCTTAACTTAAAGGATATATAAGTTAAGTTAAAACTCTTACGTAGGTTTAATAAACATACACTTTCTTAGGAATAAAGAAGTTAGTTAAGGAAGTGGTTAATAACTGTAATATCTACCACTGTAAGTAGAATTGGCGGTATAAGCCTTATAGACTTCTTAAACCACTCCCTATACCACAGGCGTTATAAAGTTCTATCTTATTTAACTTTATTACTGGGATCTTAAAGTCTAGGGACCTTACTATAGGAGTTACTTATAACTAGATCCTTATAGTAGTCGACAGATTAATAAAGTAGGCTTACTTTCTATTAACCTTAAAAGATATAATAATAGAGTAATTTACTTACGTCTTTAAGAAAAAGGTAGTTTTATAACACTTCTAGTTAGATAATATCGTTACAGATTAAGATAAGCTAATTGTGTCGAAGTTTTAATAAGGACTAATGTAAAGAATAGGTATAAAGAGTAAGCTTTTAACAGCTTTCTACTTACAGATAGACAGTTAAATAAAGTAAGTTAATTAAATACTTATAACGTATTTTTAGGTATACGTTAACTTTAAATAAGATAATTAACTTAAGTTATTATTAACAGTATAGATAACTTATAACACGATGTTAGTTAAGTTAATAAGTATATTACTATTCTTTACTAACTATAGTAAAGAGCCTAAGCTTTATTAAGGCCTGCTTACTAATGCCCCCTAAGCCGCAATTTATATAGATTAAATGTAAGAACTGCACGATTACTTATAAGCCGAACTTAAGTTTACACGTAAACGAATAAAGAAGTTTACTAACAAATACTAAACTAAGTAACTAGTACTTAAGAAAGGACTTTATTATAATAGTGAACGAGTTAAGGGATTAACTCTTTAAAAGGGAGATTACGTCTACCTTTTTTTATAAAACCTGTATTTAAAACAACCTAATAAGAAGTTTAACTTTAAAAGGTACGGACCGTTTTAAATTAAGAAAAAGGTCACTACCTTTAATTACGAATTAAACTTACCTGCTAGTATAAAGGTGTGGATTAAGGTTTTCTATATCTTACTTTTAGAACCTGCTTTAAAGGGAGTTCCCTTAAAAAAAAAGATTAAGATTAACATTAATAAGGATAAGTATAACGTTAAGGAAGTTATAGATTTATAAAGGGGAGGAAATATGTTTAAGTATCTTATTAAATAGTTAAATTACAGCTTTAAGAGTAACTTATAGGAACTAGTTAAGAACTTTAAATACTTAGACCTAATTACAGAGTTCCACTAAAAGAATCCAGACCGATTAAAGCTAATAATAAAAACTAGAAATAAGATAAGATCTAATATTTAAATTACTAAATTGAAAAGTAAGACTACTATAAGACTTAAAGCCTAAGAAGCGGCAGGAAACTCCTTAATAAGTATAGGAGGATATTTATTAGAAACCTTAGCTAAGGTTAAAAGGACCTTAGACCTAACAGGGAGGCTGGGCCCCCTTTGGAGTTCCCAGCACGTTCTGTACGGGAACGGGTACTGTTGGGGAAAAAAGTTAGTAAAAAAAAAAAAAAAAAAAAAAAAGCGGGGTGATTGAATATATTAAGTAAAGAC
>Ga0247780_1001053_pt1 | contig 19711 bp, 23 predicted proteins | sample UWRJL079202R5_FD_179927 | JGI IMG/M metagenome (GOLD analysis project Ga0247780, IMG submission 179927) | Plant litter microbial communities from Arlington Agricultural Research Station in Wisconsin, United States - UWRJ-L079-202R-5 | ecosystem: Environmental > Terrestrial > Plant litter >... | reverse complement strand
TGTAGAGAGCCGACGTCGAGGGGTTGTTTTTCCGCCCCCCCCCCCCCCCCCCCCCTAATTTCTCCTGAAAGGTCATTCTGAAGTGTTTGTCTTGCCATTTCTCTCTCCATCATTTCTCCTTTGGATCATGCCGGGGCTGAGTCTAACAACGGCCATCGTGTCTTCCACAGTTCCGCCAAGGTCGCAAAAGCCGCTTCATATGTCGTCAGCGAGACTCTCACCCTCGAGCAGTTCTTTGCCCGTGGTGCTGCCATAGGGATCCAGATGAAACAGGCCCCTAAGTCCAAAGGGGATCCAAGTGTCTGGGATAACTCGGGGGCTATACTACTTGATCTTGTACGTACAACATGTTGGTCCCACTTCCAGGCTAACCGGTGCTAATGTAAGCATGTCAAAACACAGCGCCAGAAGCCCAAAGTGGACCTTACTGTGCGATGGCATGATGAGTTCCAGCTGATCTGCGACCCTTTTTTCGAGCGGCTCCCACGCAAGATGCGAACCCGCGTGGCGGCAAATCTCAGCTACGATCTCGTCTACCTGGGCAAAAGAAAACAGGGCACATGGTCCTTCCAGCTGTCGCTCGAGGGATTAGGGGATAACATGAAGCTATTGCTCCACCAGTCCCACCGGAGGAGACGAGACCTTTCGCCAAAGAAAAAGAAGACGTTACATCTTCCGCTGTATTTTGATGGTAATAGCGGCTGCATTCACGTGGGCGAGAGGAATAAGACCATCGACGAGCTGGACCTGGGTCTCCCTGCCCAGCCGAATGACATGGGAGAGATAGACACAGATGTGGCAGTAGACTCCGACCAGAACTCGGATGTCGATTCGGATGTCAACTGTGAACGAGAAGTCGCTTCTCACATCACTGACGAGGGCACCATGGCGGGTAGCTCCAAGACTGGCGGGGATAGCATGTTGGCAAGTTCGGTTTTTGCGGCAACCGACTTGTGGGCATTTCCAGACGATGACCTGCCGGAACCAAGCATGGAAATACACGTTCGAACTGTCGAGAACAGTCCGATGTTTGATGGGCTGCCCACGCTACGGAGCAGCGGAAGAAAGTCGCTGACGCCTGCGAGCCGCCGCCTGGAACCCTATGGCCAGGCTTGGGCGCGGAAAAAGGCCCAACACGGCTTTCTGTAATCGGCGTATTCAACCCCTAATATAACCACTTTCAGTGATGATGATCTTTGCTATCTTCCGTACCCGTTTTGCTTGTTGATGAGACTGAAACTTCAGTGTACCACGCTCACTGACCTCTGGAATACCCGACTTCACTGCGTTCTGCAATGGTCGCCTCTTGGGCAAGGCTTCTTGGTGTGGGAGACAGAAAAGTGAGCGAGCAAGGCTCACATGCAGCCACGTTCGGCGGACCTTGTCTGAGCAAATCATTATTTACACGCCCCACTTACCGGCTCGGTTCCAACCTACAGTCGATCGGCTCAAGCCCCGGATGGTGACATCTGCAAGGAAAACGGGGGAGCTATGTCAACAACGCTGGAATGACGGTAACTTAAGATGAGGGGTACAACCCCGAGCAACCGTGCCGGAGGGGGCTGGACCGGCCGGCACTACAGGGCATGGCGAACCGATGCCGTGATGCCAGGTCAGAGGCCGAGGACTGCAATCTGTACGGTACGGAACACGGTGTTCGGACTGTGTAAGATCCAAGCTCCGATAACTGTTTACCGGGGACGGCGAACTTTTGCAACTTGAAACTCAGAACGTTCGTACTCTATGAGCAAGAAATTTGCTATGAAACAATTGGCATCGATCTGAAACTTTGCACATTTATTCAATTTTTATCTCTTTCGTGTCGATAAAGCTTCCTCGGGGCAAGACTGTGAGCTTTATGTTGGGAGACAGGGGCCATGCCAGCCAGCTGTGGAACTTGCCGTGCAAGGGGAGACCTGAAAAATAATAGTGGGTAGGTAGGCGCCATCGGTGAGGGCCCCTGCTCCGCACTATGATGAATTGGGCCACAAGGCTCTGGTGGAATCCCAGGAGGAGAAGGCGCACCTGCGGCTAGCCATGCCAACATGTGTTTTATCTTCATTTGTTTTAAATTGACAGGGTCAGCAATTGACCGTGGTCGAAGAGTGGTTCCTTGGCGGGGTGGGTTGCGTCTCCTGCATGCAGACTCGAAGGTGAGTGAAAGCTTTCCGATGGTGGGCAAAGAAAAGTTCATCCAGATCTCCCAGAAAATGACAAGAAACCGAATGAGCGGTCAGCGGTAAGTCGGAACGCCGCCGTAGTTTTGTCCAGTCAGCTTGCTCGTGACAGGCAAGCGGTTGACAAGATAAGCGGACTGCAATAGCCCCCTGCACCTTGGCGCCGGCGGCCATTTCTCTGCTCCGGGCACCAAAGCGCCACCCCCCTACTATATTTTTCCTGTGGCTCGGCCCTCACGTGATGACTTGAAACTGCAAGGTCCGCTGCAGATTCCGCGTTAGAAAATTGACGGCATTCTTGAATCTATTTCTTTCCGTGGTCTTTGCTCTGAGCGCAGTCGCTACTTTAGGGTTTTACGGCCTCTAGCACTTTTGCAGTCTTCGCGATGGCTTCAATTTCGCTGCAGTTCATGAACACTTGGCCTTCGGCAATGGCTGCAAGGGCCAAGTTTTTGGCTGAGCCACAGGCGGGGCTGCTAGGTTTGCCTGCATAATTACGAGGGGGGCAAGCGGTTGACAAAATAAAAGAGAAACATTACTTACTCGGTACTTAGGCTACTATAGTAACTACCTAGCAGTTGCATGTATCTGTTTTGTACTGTCAGCTAGTCATCTGACCTCTATCCGCTAACATATTCTGCATCCGCACTACCATGAATCCCGCCCATTTGCTGCTGGGATTATTAGGGAGCCTGTTAGTGCTTACTCGCACGTGCCAGCGTTAGTGTCCCTTTTATTTTGTCCCTTTTATTTTGTCCAACCGCTTGGGGGTAAACTCTGTGCCCCGGAGCGGAGAAATCGCTGGCTGGCGCCAAGGTGCAAAGGGGTATTGGCGAATAACCTTTCGACCTCGCTAGATAACCAAAGGGTCCTCGATATCTCCACGCCATCTGCTGTTTTCGTCCTCCCCTACACTGACGACTAGGATGCTGCGATAATGAATGCAAGCGGTTGCTATCAGTTCTGCAGGTAAGGATCTCCATGGGTACATATAGGTAGACACTCATTTTCTTGCCGACGTCACAAGACCCTCTTCGTCGGCTACGTTGTAGTCTTTTTATAACCTTTCAGTTTGATAGCACCGAGGGTTGTAACTGCGTGATTGTATTGCTTCTCCTCGGCTCTCTGGCTCTCTAGAGAGCCTTCCTTATAGTTGTGAATGGTGCAATTGCGCGTCTGTGGCAATGGTTACAAATCCATAGTTCTGGCATCTTCTAGAGCCTTTGTTTCCAACTTTGGAAGGCTGGCGTTCTGGCACTGCGTGGCCGACCCTCCTTTCATTCTGACAGATAGGTTTCCCTCTGCCGCCCCTGATGATAACACTAGCACCTGCAGATGATCGAAGGGGCAATGCATATCGCGTTATGCAGATGACGCAGCTAAGACTATATTCGCTTTACTATATTATGAAGTAATCTGCTTCGTCACCAACATCTCTCAAATATGTTAACTGAACACTATTATATCGGTTTCCTTCGTCATGACGCTGACCAAGCAGTAGGCAAACGGACTTGTTGTTCTACAGAGGAGCTACCTATGAGCGCGGTGCATGGCGGCCATTTATCGTCGGTGTGCCGGGTGGAACCCGCCTACAGCCCGTTTTCACGATATCCTGTCTGTCTCGTGTTCATTTTATCATAATCGCAAAAGTTTAGGATATGAGAAGAAACTGGTGCTTAGATTGTAGAGATAAGGCAGTTACAAACAATGTGATAAATACAAGTTACTTTAGAATAGGGAGCAACTGGCAAATGGAGTAAATGTATTGTTATAAGTACATCAGCGCCCCTTGATATAATTAACATTAATTTCTAGGTGTAACTCTCCTATATGAAAAGCCGGAGATATACCCTTGCTTCCTTATCTTTATTAAAACTCGTGATGGAGTCTTTACAAATCACCGCACGTACATAGATATACATCACTGAACATACAACTGGGCTGAATACTGATATTGATGTTATATTGGGGTTGCCGATGTCACTGCACGTGCCAGTTCGAAGATACGTCGCTTTGTGAGCTTTGGAAGGACGCACCGAAAGATATTTATTAGCTCTAAGATGACCTAGTTCGCGCTGACCGATTCTTTGCGGCCTTACATTACGGCATGCGGCAATCGTTTCCAAATACCACTTGGGCGTCAACCTCAGAGGAAATTAAAACTTTGCGTGGGAAGGTCAGTACAGGGTCACAACGATGGGAATACCTAGGAGGGGAGAACCCTTTTTAACCAGCATGTAGAAGGTGTGTTGACATGCTATCGTCATCCTTTAAAAATTATTGGTTCAGCTAAGGGTGCGAAAAAAAAAAGGTTAATGGTATGTTGGATTCGTTATTATGCTCGAACCTCTCGTCGATTGGTAAAAGGGGAAAAAAGCTAAAAGAGATTCCAACTTACCCAGGGTAGGTTCGAACTATCTACGTCTCCAAACCCTTGCTCTGGGCCTTGGAGAGTATAGGGGTAATAACCATTAGACAATAAGAAGGCTCTATTCGCGCTCAGTTTGGAAAAGGGAAACTAAGTTCGGAGATATGTAGGCTTAGCGAAGATTTCTGTTATTGCTGGGGCCTATTACTGCAAATCACGGCCTAGGGTTGGCCACTGCGTGGAATTAGTAACTTTGGCAGTGCTGTTCTTAGCTGTGGAAGGTAGGGCTGGCTAGCTAGTGAAAGAAGGGTGGCTAGCTGAGCCTTTTGGCACTTTTAATAGTTAACCCTGGCTGGATAGTGTGTGGAATGATGGCCAGCTGAACTTGCTGTAGAGGAATATGCAGCGCTGGCTGGCCAGGTCGAATCGTATTGGTTGCTTGGAATTGCGGCTCTAAGTCGGGGTTAGCTTTCCGGAAATCACCAGGTTTAGGGGGCCGGTACAGAATACGGCTTTGTGAGGGTGTTAACATGGCTTGAAAATTACGACGCAATGGCCGAATTTGAACACCATGATAAAAGGGGGTCTTTCCTGCTAGGTAATTTTCAACCAGCTCCTGGGCGTAAAATAAGAGTCCCCATTTGTGCAGCAGAGCGGATGGGTCGCCGAACTCAGCAAAAAGGAGGTCGATTTAGATGAGAAGTCGGAATATAATAAAACAAATCAAAGGTTATACTGCGGCAAACCACCGAGAAGATAGGACTCTACCTACTGTGTTTAACATGATGACATTTCACGGCTGAAGGATCTAACAGCACAATGTCAGCTCAGATGACATACTACACCAGTCAACTACAACCCTACACAATAATGCTCAAAAAGACTACGCTCTACGCCCTACTACATCCAATTCCAACTCCCCAATGCGCGGAGGCGGAGAATAACCTCAGCGAAACCATGGGCGATGCCAAGCGTCATATCCGACCCTGCTTTCTGAACTTCGGAATGGGGCGTTATTGGCAATTTTGGTAGCAAGCTTGACTCTCAGACTCGTCAACTGGATGAGCTGAGGGATATTGTGTCGCGAGCTGACAACGAATCTCATGTCGCCAGTTGCAATGAGCCGATAAGGCTCTGTTTAACCCGTATGAGAAGGGACGAGCGACTTCACTTGGGATTCCTGCAGTTTGTCGGCCGTATACAACAGCTTTCAACGACAAAGGCACGCCTAATACTTCGATTCGAGGCTGAAGAGAACGAGTCTGATACCGACGACGACTTCTACGACACCCTGATCTTAGGCTACCTATTTTCGGACGGGATCCACTTCTTTTTCGTCTGAGACTACCCAGGTAGGTAGATACGAAGAGTGTTCTTTTTTCGTTTGGTGCCCATGCGTTCCGAGATACCGAAATGCTGACACCAGCAACCAAATCATAAAATATTACCGATTAACATTAATAAAACCTGCTATCATATTACATCAAACTTGTTATCTCGGAAGACCCCGAGAGCTGGATTTCATTGTGCGCGCAACTGATCTTCGCCCGGGATGCAAGCCTTGTAAACCAGTGCAAAACCAAACACTTACTCCACCAACAGCGCCTCCGACCTACTCCTTAGGGAAAAGCCCCCCAATCAAGCCACCACCACCCCCTCCCAAAAGCCCCCCAAGAAGCCCGCCCAAAAGCCCATCAAGCAGCCCTCCCAGACCCAAGCCCCCAAGCAAGGAAGCCAGCACGCCTGTGACAGTCTTCAACAGCCCACTAACAAGCCCATCCAGACACATCAACAGCCCATTCAGCGCACCCAGAATCGGCTTGATCAGAATCGTCACACGTTCTACAGTAATTTCGGATTAGCTATCTTCCCCTGGCAGAAAATCCACCCATCCCCCTTCAACAAGGCACATGCATGCAGACAGGTAGGTAAAAAAAAAATAGCACTCACCAACACCACAGACATTAACCAACCCGCCAATCGTCCCCGTAATAATCGTAACCAGCCCATTCGCCTTCCCGACAACACAGCTATCTGAGCAGCTGCGTGACTCGATGGCAGCATCAGACTCAGACTCGGGGGTGAAAGTAAAGGTGGAGCGCTTGGTGGGGACTTGGATCAAAGCGGTTGTTTCCGTCAGAGCGGCTTCGAGCTCTTTCATGCGCGGGGCGACGGCGGCGGCGAGGGCGTCTTTTTGGGCGGCGTTGGTGGAGGGGGAGGTGGCGATTGTTTGGTCTGAGGGTATATTAGTAGGGGTGATCCTCAATAGAGGGGATAGACCGGGCGTTTGTGATGGAGGTGAGGCGAGAAGGAACGTGAAAAAGGTGGACGGCGGGGGGGAGTGGAAGAGAAGAAGGGGATTGATGGGAAGAGACGAGGGGGCGGGGTGGCAGGAAATGAAAAGGGGGCGTACTGATTGAGGCGGAGAGGGATTGGACTTTGGCGGAGAGAGCGTCTAGTTTGGTTGCTGCGTCGTCGATTGCGGCGGCGGAGGCGGCGCGGGGGATGAGGGCCACGGGGGTGGCGTGGACCGCGAGGGCGAGGCCCGTGATGAAGAAGGTGGAGAGCTTCATGTTGACTGGAGGGGATGGATAAGGTGAAGTAGCTCTGGTGCTAGGAGTGGGTGCTTTTAGGCGAGTGGTGGCTTGAGGCGAGTGCTGGAGGATTACTGTCTGATCGATGCTAATGAGAACCTGCGATAAATCTGGGAGGGAGAGTATCGTGAGATTTATAGACCGAATTCTACACTTCGATGGCTGCCATTCGTCACTATAGCCGCTCGAGGCTGACACTTCCCGGTTTTGGCGCTGAAATTCTCCTAGTTCCCGTACCTTATTCAGGCTCGGCGTGTGATGTCAACCTGGTTGGCACCCAATATCGCGATCAGCCCGGCTGTTAGCATGGTGTTTTCACCACACACTGTCTTCCCCGCGATGCCAAGATTGGGGGCTGCGATGACGCCCAGGGCCATCCCTCCCAGCAATTTATTTCGTTGGAATAGATTACGGCCGTAACAGGGACAGGGTTAGTTTCACAAGACCGACCCGAGGATGCAAGCCTGCCTTGACAGGCGATCGATCTTGGTAGCCAATGCTGGAATCGATCGCAAATGTGACGTGCATCGTCCACGCGAGATCTAGACTTAGGTAGTAGCACAAGAATCAAGGTTCATGGACCCTTTGCGCAGGGCAATGCTGTCAGTCGGGTGATTAATTTAGCCAGGTGCCGAGGTTCCTGGTTTTGGTTAGGGGAATGACGTCCATGTGGCGAGCGGGCAATTAACGGATAATATCTGTTCCTGGGCCACCTCTCGCTTCCCACTGGTTGTTGATGGAACAGGAATTGGGCAAGTGTGAATAGCGTCACTGCCCGCTGTAGGCTCCTATTCTGACGTCAAAAAGTCATCGACATGGTAAACCCTGATGTGCTACCTGTCTCGGACGATACGGCATTGGAACACTGGTTTATTCTCCCCGAACCAAGTCAATTCCGTCTCTGCGCAACATGTCAGCCCGAAATCTGGTGCATCCATCTCATCCAAAAATGATACAGCTCTCATCGGAGATCTGATCGGGGTCGCGACCTGTTCAAGACACCTGATGCTATTAATAAACCCTCGGCACTGAAACTATGTGTCATTTCGCTTCGCGGAGTTAGGTTGCAAGATGAACGTAAGGTTAGGAAGTAAGTAATGTCAAGGATAGTATATTGGCCGTGTATGTGTACCGTGGGTATATGTTTGTTATACAAAATGTACATGATGTCGTGTTTCATCAAAACGCTAACATAGAAAATCATGAAAAGAAGTGGTGTGTGTCCACACACAGCACAATGCAAATGTTATACAGCGAAAAGAAAAAGGAAAAAAAGGTTATACACCTTGAGGAATAAACGGCAATGGCTTATTCCTCAAGTCGTTTAACCGCCTGTCATCGCCAAACGTGTACTTCCACTCCCGCGTCTCTGTGTAATCGCGAGGCGCACTGCTGTTCCACACCTCCACCTCCAATCTCGACCGTGGCTTGGACGCCACCGACGTATCGCGCGACGCCATCGGTGATGTCGGCGGTGATGTGTGGTGTTTCAACGACTTGTTGAGCGTGCTCTGCTTGATGCGGACGATAAACACGCGGAAAATAGGGACCACCTGCAGGATGAGGGAGACGCAGGGCTCGAGGAAGGCGAAGATCATCATGTAGACCATGAAGTCGAAGTTGAAATCGCCCTGGACAACTTGGAAGAAGACGCGGAGGACGACAAAGACGCCGGTTACGGCGCCGAGACTCATGGCCGCCGTCAACCCGACCTTTTCCCGAGTCTTGAGCTGCAGCTTCGGGATTACGAGCAGCGGGAACAATGCTAGCAGCACGTCGATGACGCCGCCGTACACTGGGGTCGGTTAGCCGTGACATCCTTTGATTGTAGGGGTGCAGTGAAGGGAAGGGATACGCACCCATTGTTGCACCGCCCAGGTACTGGAGGACACTGAGGTTGTAACACCTGTAATTGACAGGTCGGAACCTGGCCCTCGGGTCGCCGCAGGCCGGGACCCATGTCGAGATGATGCCCGGGATGAGAACGATGTTTGCTGTGACGATGATAAACCAGAGGAAGAAGAGCTGGTATCTGTGTCGAGCAATGCGTGTTAACGTGACAGCGAAGGCGACCTTTGTCCAACTTGTTGCTATTGTCGTCAAGGTCACCGCGGTGTTTTGGTGAGAGAAGAAGGCTCGTTTGTCGTCGGCCGTCTTGGATCCGACGGTGATGATGCGACTTGTGAGAGCGGCGGCGATGAATAATATCAACTGCAAAGAGACATGTCAGCAAGATGTCCGATGATCGAACTTGGACTGGACATACCCATGAGACTGTGAGCAACAGATCATCCCACCACAGCTTCGCGGAGCGATGCCGTAATACCAAACGGAGAGTGAGGAAAATGGCCGACCCGCTGACCAAAAACCAAATAGCGACATTCGTCTCGACAGACTTGTCGCCGATTCCTACTGGGCTCGCCATGGATGGCTTTTGTTGGGTCCGAGGAAACAAGACCCGGATAATGGCGGGATCTTAAGAGTCGACCTTGGCGGAAAAGGCTCGACATGAAGGATCGACATAAGCGACCGCATGGCGGAAATGCGTTGCTACAAATATCTGGTCGAGGCGAATCTGGAAATCCGGGGAATCGGTGTGGAGCCGGGGGGTATGTGTCGGGAGTTCGAAGGGGTTGCGAACTGGTGGTGTTGTGGCTGTCGCAGGTTGACCGTGCGGAGGGGCCCTGGGGGTGCGAGTGTGGAGGATTCGTCACTAGAGCGCTTCAGGATCGTCGTCGGTGCTGGCGGGCCGGCGCGCATCTCGCCAGCGGCCAGTGCATTGTGCGAGGGCTTCGAGAAATGCAGCTGGAATTAACAGGTCCTTCGCCACAATTCATGCGCACAAAACAATCCGAAGATTCGTGACGGACCAAAACATTGATTCCAAGGCTGTCAATGGGAACCAGGAATGCATTTCGCGGTGATGGGCTCTGGCACATGCCATCACAGAGGTCAACCGATGTTTGACCATTCACAGCATGTCTCCAACGTTGGAGTTTCAGATTGCCCTGTGCTCCTGAGTTTTGCAGCTGCCCCTCCACGTGTGAAGCGAGCTAAGACCTGGATTGAGTGCTAGGGCGTTGCTTGGAAACACTGTGACGTGATCCATCGCCCGTGCACGGTACATCCCATACGCCGTCACCTACATGCCCAGCACTGAAGTGCAGCAGTGCCCAGGTGAGCCTCCACCGGGGAGACGTTCGTCCGCCTCTCTGGTGATTTGCTTCGAGCAAATGCGGCGGTGATCTTGGTGACGTTTTTCAGGTTTCACCTCGGGGAGGGTTAGGGTTAGCCCTGCCGCCCACCTTTGCTTGCTCGGCTGTCTTCCTGCTCTGGGCAAGTGTCACCTTGGAATCTTGGCGCCTGTCGCAAACGGCGCGGCACCTTCCCATTTCCCATTTCCTCCCGCGAGGGGCGTCAATCTGAGGCACTCCACGGACACCAGACCGACCACCTTACACAGCTCAGCTACTTCCGTCACAAAGGTCCTCGCGATGGCAGGCTACTGCAGAGACTGCTTCACTGGGACGGTCCAGACCGACGTCGCTCCCACGGGCACCGAACAGGTCGTCCACGGGCGGCGCACCTATGTCGCGACGCCCGGACCCGACACCGCGCCCCTGGGCACCGTCGTCATTCTCACCGACGCATTCGGCTGGCGATTCCCCAACACGCGCACCCTAGCAGATGCCTACGCCTGCCGCGTCCCCTGCACCGTATACATCCCCGACTTCATGGACAGTAAGCCCTCACTCACTTCACTCACCTTTCCGTTGCACCTGACCATCGCGCCCTTCCCAAAACCACACTTCCGGGTTTCACTAACCCGATCTCCCCACCTCACCTCACCCACTTACCAACCACTAACCCCATTGATCCCACACAGACAACGCCCTCCCCGTCCACACTATGGCCCTCCTAGACTACCAGCCCCCCGCCTCCGACCTCCTCCCCCTCCGCCTGCTCAAACGCGCCTGGTCCCTCGCGCAGGTAACCCCCCCCCTGGCGCGCTTCATGGTCACGTGTCGGCACGCGCTTGCGCAGGAAAGGATCGTTTCTTTTTTCCGCGCCGTGCGCACGTCAGGCGCGCCTTCTTCTTCTGGAGGCACGATTCCTAAAGTTGGAGCGGTGGGGTTCTGCTGGGGGGGATTCTATGCCGTTGAGCTTGCGGCGGATGAAGAAGGGAGTCGGGTCATGATTGAAAGGGACGGAGGGGAGACCGGGGAAGTCAGTCTGATTGACTGTGCGTTCACGGCGCATCCGAGCCTGCTGAGGATTCCGCGGGATATTGAGCGGGTGGTGAAGCCATTGAGCGTCGCGAATGGGGATGATGATGAGTTTATGGGGAGGAAGGCGATGGTGGGGTTGAGAGAGGTGCTAGAGGGGAAGAATGAGGTCGCAGGGAGGGAGGTGCATGAGGTGGTGGTGTATCCGGGGGCGAAGCATGGGTTTGGGGTGCGGAGGGATTGGAATGATGAGGTGCAGCGGGAGGGGAGGGAGAGGAGTGAGGATCAGGCGGTTGGGTGGATGAGAAGGCATTTTCAGGTCGAGTGATTCGAGTAATGGGGGGTGGGCTTGGTATGTGGTCGCAGTGGTGGTTTGAAGTTTTGGAGTCTTGGATTTGGGAATTTGGAGTGTTGCAGTTTTGGTTATCTTTGGGGAGCGGCCTGGACCTCTCGGCTGTTCAGCGTGGTTCGGTTCATTTCATTTCAATCTGCCGTGCCAGCGGTGCATCGGATGCAGTCTATCGGGGCAACGTGCAGCGGGAGAAGAACGTGCAGCAGCGGGAAGGTTGGGTGGCGGAGATAACGGCGTGTGATTCGCTTCCTGGTCACAAATCTCACCGCGCCGACGCGGCCACGTTCCTTTGCGGAAAGGAGTCCAGCGCCGTCAAGGGTCTTTTTTCCAGCCATGTTGCGTTGATATCAGCCCGCCACGGCTGGGTCACAGCAATCTTGGGTCTGTGTGGCTTTTTCTGTCGCCATTGCGTCCGAGTCAGAATGCAGCATCCAGCCCACGTTGCGACGGGGGTAAATATTATGAGCGCCTCCCCCACGTCCAATCCCGGATGATGTGATGGTTTAAATCAACCAGCAATCGCGTGCAACCTACTGCTTGTGGCGCGTCTGTCATTGTTCTGTCGAAATCTTCGTGACAGATCTGTTCGAACAACACACCAAATTCACCATGAGGATACGGCAATCATTCGCAGCTGTTTTGGTGGGGGCTTTGACTCCTGGTACATTCGCAGTAGGACACCCATCGGAAGGCATAAGTCCCCAACGGGGCCCGGTACTAGCAAAAAGGGCGGGCGCTGGGGCGGGATGCGGTCCGTCGGCCGGGAATGCAATATGCAATGCCGGACTTTGCTGTTCTGAGGGAGTAGGTGTCTATCTCTCGCCACGAGCATTTTTTTCATCTCTTGGAACCCGGCTTGCTGACTTGAACTCACCATAGGGGACCTGTGGCACAGGCGGCGCGTTTTGCAGCGGACCGGCTTGCCAGCTCTCGTACGGCCCGGCCTGTGATGGCAACCAAATACCAGTCGGCAGCAGCACGGCCAACCTCCCTCGACCTCAGTTCGGCGGTGTTCCATACGGGGTCGATATCAGCCACTGCACGGTAAGGGGGAAAGTTGCACTCACTTTCGACGACGGGCCGTACATCTATACACCTGAGCTGCTGGATACGCTCAAGAGGAACAACGTCCCAGCCACATTCTTCATTGTGGGAAATAACGCCGGGAAAGGCCAGGTCAGCGATCCCAACTCGGGGTACACGCCCATCATCCAGCGTATGATTGCCGACGGCCACCAAGTCGGTAGCCACAGTTGGAGCCACCAGGACCTCAACGCCATAACAGCCCAGCAGCGACGAGCCCAAATCATCAATAACGAAATTGCCCTAGCTAGCATCCTCGGCGTGGTCCCGACCTACTTCAGGCCACCATACACCCGCTGCGGGCCCGACTGCTACAACGACCTGCGATCCCTCGGCTACCACGTTGTAAGCCCCTTTCTCCATTTCCCCGGGCCCTTTTCCCGCATTTCCCTCCCACATCAATGCCAAACTGACCTCCCAGGTAAACTACGACGTCGACACCCGCGACTGGGAAAACGGCGGTGTCTCTTCCAAATCCATCTACCAAACCATCCTCTCGTCCTCCTCCCCCGCCACCTCGCAATGGCTGTCGCTTGCGCACGACGTCCAAGAGTACACGGTCCACCAGCTCGCGCAGTTCATGATCGACACCGCCAAGAATCTGGGGTACCAGCTCGTGACCGTGGGTGATTGTCTCGGCGATCCCCCGGGGAATTGGTACAGGGATCTGGCGACGGGTGAGGGAAGGGATGCGAGGGGGGTGGCGCCCCCGGCTCCTCCTCCGCCTCCGCAGAAGATACCGACGACTTCTTCGAGTTCGAGTTCGGTTGGGAGTGGAAGTAAGAGTGGGAGTAGTAGCAGCAGTGCGCCGACGCCGAAGGAGATTCCGCAGACGGGGTTTCAGCTTGAGCCGCCGAAGGCTACCGCCCCTCCGTCGACAAATTCGACGAGCTCGAGGGGGGGTTCGACTCCTGGAGGGGGATCGTCGACTGGGACGCCGGGGGTGGCTTCGACGAGGGTTCCGGATGTGGGAGGGAGGAAGGCCGTGCCGGCACCGTGGAATTTCAGGCTGGGGCTGGGGCTGGGGGTGATTTTTGGTGCGGAGGGGGGGAATGTGTTGGCGGTTGTGCTGGGGATGGTTTGTGTGGTGTTGTTTTGGGCAGGTGGGTAGATACCACAAGTTGGTTGTGTGGATGGTGATGGGAGGTTGTCTGGATACCTAGGTTTGGAGAGGTATTGATGTTACGGGATAGGGAGGCGAGTGGGTGTTCATTGAGGCTTGGGTTCTAAAGAGGGATCTGGGCAGATCTTCCGACGGTGATAATGACTAATGTGTGCAGAGGGGGGGAAATTGTAGATAAATTCGATGGATACTGTATGCTAGACTGTTCTGTTTGCATAACGTGGGTAGAACTTTGCATTGAGCTCTCGATCGTGTGCCTCGTCCGCGAGGTTTGCTCGTCGTACAATAGCTGCGTTGAACGCCGCGTATGATTGGGCTGACACAAACTGCAGTAGTGTGAATCGAGGTAGACGGCACAGCCCAACCAGGTTGCACAAACATGAGAGTACAGTACGGAATATTTCGATCATAGCGATTGCAGAATGTAAGGCAAGCTTCTGAAAGGGCTTTTCGAGGACAGTCGCACAGATAAGATGCGAGTTCCTCGCGCCCCCTCACTCGTCTGGAAGTAGGAACCCACGGCAACCTCAGCGAACATGAGACTCTCCCAGACACTCTGCGAGGATTGGCGGGTTCTTTTGGCCGTCCTTCTTGTCGCCTACCTCTCGCACAAGCTGTATGTCTACAGTAGACTGCACCATTTCAAATGGCCCTGGGGCGTCGGATTCACTCTTCTCCTGCAAGGCAAGCAATTATGTGGTCTCGGCTCCTTTTCATGGTATGAGGATGTGGCCGAGAAGTACGGTCCCATTGCCCGGATTGGTCCGAATATCCTGCTCGTCTCAGACCCGGACATCTGGGCGCGCATTACTTCCAGAGCGGGCTACAAGAAAACAGACTGGTGGTATAAGCCGTCTCGATCTCAGTACGGCCTGGACAACCTCTTCACCCAGACCGACAACAAGAAACATGGGCAGCAAGGAAGGCTGGTGGCCCCGGGTGTGAGTCGACCGTCCGTTCTACCATTCAGCCCAATATGAATGCACTTGTGATAACCCGCCCTGTAACTAACATGGCATCCGAGAAGTACCGCGACAGAGGAAAATCCGACGAATTCGAGCACGCGATAGACACTAACATCCGCAAACTGGTCAATTCCATCCGTTCCAAGTACTTGTCCACCAACAGACAGATAACTCCGATAGACATGGCCGAGAAACTGCAGTTCCTCGCCCTCGATATCAGCAGCACCATGGATCTAGGCCAATCATTCGGTCTCTTGTCCAGCGATCAAGACGTAAAAGGGTATGCCAGTGCCAGTCAGAAAGGTCTACTGGTCGGCGCGGCTGTCATGGTTGTTGGATTTGGTTGACTGGCTCGCGTGCCTGTCATTGGACCGTTGTTGATCCCCAAGCCTGGGGAGAAACGCGGATACGGACCGGTTCTAGGTTCGGTGTTTGGCATTGTGGATGAGCGGTGGGCACTCCCTGTTGAGAAGCGAAGACAGGGTTCGGATATGCTGGGCGAGTGGATTCGTCAGGGGTTGACGCACCAGGACTTGCGTGAGTTTGGTTCTTTTCTTCTTACAGTTAACGAAACACAGTCACAGCAGCAGCTTACAGCGGTTCCGACACATGCCAGGCACCGAGTTCGCATTGCAGATCATCGCTGGGGCAGACACAACGGTGTTGGCTCTTCGAAGCTGTCATCCGCGAGGTCATGCGAGTTTGGCCTATCGCCGTCACTTTCACCCCCCGTAAGTTACTTTCCTCAGATTCACTTCCACCAAACCCGCAATAGTATCTGATAAACGACACAGGCACCGTCCCACCCTAAGGCGACACCTTCACAGTGCACGGAAAGCCCGCCACTGTCCCGGGCGGAGTCGACATCGGTGTCTCCATCCAGGCCACCCTGCACAGCACAGAGGTGTTCGGCCACGATGCGAAGCTCTTCCGTCCGGAGCGTTAGCTCGCGCAGAGCGAGGATGGACGGCTAGAGCGTATGGTACGGATAAGTGACCTCATGTGGGGCCAGGGTACCTGGTTGTGTTTGGGGAAACAGATTGCTCAAGTGGAGATTGCGATAATTGTATTTGAGGTGAGTGCGTCGAGTGGTTGCTCCAGAGGACTTGATAGCTTACTTGATGGGTGCTTGTTGTGCTGACCTGACCATAGCTGTTGCGAAATTTTGACTGGGCTCTCCTGAGGCCTGCTGAGCGGCCGTGGAGAGTCACGTCTCCGTTCGGGTTGTGCGTCATAAATGATATGTGGGTGCAGGCTGCGGCTCGCTGACGCTTTCACTGAGAGTTCTCTTGTCACTGAAAGGGTCAGTGAAGCTTCTCAGAAACAACGGGTTTTGCTGACTAACCTAGGTAACTACCTAGGTACCTGGTCGGTCTCTTAAAATAGTTTGTGTCGTCTGCAGGATACCTAGGTACCTACCGGGTTGATTGATCCCATTTGCACTAAGCGCCTACGTTGGTGATGATCGACTGATGAGTCTTTGCCAAGGTAGCCTGCTGAAGTAGGTAGGTAGGTAGGTTTGACAGTCCAATCACATTGTATCATCGTCTTTCATGATCTGAGACATACAGAGACCTGATGCACCATGCCCAACTGGCAACGAAAAAGAAGGGACGGGCCGGGTCAACACGAATGCAAACCACCTCAGCAAGCCACATTTGAGGCCGGTCGCGAAGAGGCCGACAACCCCTCGCCGTCTCAGCAAATCGAGCGCACGCAGTTTTGCCGCAGTTGCCGCCAATGCAAGCCACGACACGATTTGGCGAGAACGGAGCCGGGGGCTTTGTCTGGCGGTGGAGAAAGGTTTGTAAGATGATAAGAACCTGGAAGTGTCTGACTCCCCACCACCTGGGGTGAGTTGTGGGCTCCGAATCAACTGCACTTCAGAAATGACCTTGGACATTAGCCCTTTCGACAAAGTCAGACCAGGACACCAAGATCCGCGATGCCACAGGTCCCGAAGTTTCCGACGGATCACCTTGATCTGAGGTGTGATAACGACGGACTGAAAGACGACGAGAGATCAATGAAATCTCTCGTCTTCATTGGTGCCGCAGCTGTCAGTCTTCTCTGCAACGAATCTAATGACAAGGTCTCCACTGTGTTCCTCAATGACGACCGCTTCACGCTAGCCAGGAGGCATGATATCATCTCAGCCATCTGGCCCGTTGCAAACTCTACGGCTCCAGCGCAGCCCGACCGGGGGAAATATCCCGCCCCGCTTCTCGCTTGGTCGACACGACTGCAGGTGCTATTTTTGGGCTTCCGGGGCACAGACAGCTTCGCAGATGTCTTGAGCAACATCAACATCGCGTAACGGGCGGAGTCGAGTCAAGCATCGCGCTTCCATACCGGGTTTCTGTGTCGGGCTTCGGAGCACGTCGCACTGATTGAGCAACTCGCGATGAAGTACAAACTTGTCGTTTGTGGTCACAGTTTGGGGTAAGACGACACTCCAATGGGTCCAGATCGGGCTGTCTGTTGAACTCACGTATACTAACCAGAGACCTGTCAGGGGTGCTATAGCTACGGTGGCGACGTATCTGCTGTTAGGAAAGGAATACGAGACGCGCTTTAAAAACAACGTATGGAATGATAATACTAGTAGCGCACTGTCGGTTGTGACATTCGGTTCCCCTGCCTCTATAGTCGCCGAGGAGTCCTGGACAACAGCAGCGCTTCGGGGCGAATGGACAAGAAACTTCCACCACATCATCAACCCAATGGACGCCATACCTTTTGTCGGCGGCCAAGAAAAACAGTGGGCCAAAAGGCTGTTGAGATTCGTGACGCAGAGTTCTTCGTCAACACCACTTACCATGGTATGCAATCTGCTTGAGTACTGGGTCGACAGCCAGTGGGATTTTGCGCACTTTGGTCGCATGTATTTGCTAGAATGTAACGACCATGGAATCAACTGCCGCCAGATAACTACCCTCAACCAGACCCCGGCTCCCTCTAAGTGGGACATCAACAATATCAAGCGATTCCACAGCGTGGAACACTACGCTCACAACTTGCAGAGGACCATGCGCCCCATCACCGCTCTGCCTGGAAGTGTGATGTCCACATCGATGTCGGTTGATGACTTTCAACAGCATTGCTTCCCGCTCCCCGCCGCCGTTCAAGACTGTCGAGGCGTCATCCGTGACAACCATATAAAGGTGTCCATAACGGTCGAATCGCGACTCATGCTGTACTTTCTACACAAAGTGACGTTTGATAGGGGCGGAGAAGAAGTACCAATCGGTGGTGTTCAGGTCACGCTGAGGCCCGACAACCAGGACCAAGTCCGTGTTTTTGTCGAAGTGTCCTTTAGCTTTGGGGTCCTGGCTGACACACTGATATTTAGATGTTGATTCACGCTTGCTATGGCATCAGCACTGAGAGGGGATCGGCCAGGCACTGGAAATTGTTCACTCTATCGAGCGTGAGCTGCATGTCCACGACTCATTCGGTCGGCACATTCCCGTGCTGGTCGCCGAGATCGAAAGCACATCTCTGCGACACGCAAATGTGCCGACAACCTCTGAATTACTCCGGCTCACGATGCTCTTTGCCCTGACTGATCATACCGCGAGGGTTCAACAGTTTCTGGTCCGCAGATCTGGTGCTTCCGAGCAAGCCGCGGGCGTGCTTTCATCCAGCGCGGAACATATCGCAGGTCTGGTGGATACTATCGTATCAACCGCATGCCCCCACCTCATGGTGTCTCGGCTTTCTCACGCTTGGGAGACCACTAAGGAGATCTGGCCCAACATGCAAGACGAATGCGAGCGTGCTACTGGAAATCACGAACCGGTTTCCAACGCAGGAGCTTGGCCCAAGGAACTGTCACTCCCGGGCTGTCCGGAGAAACTCAAAGCTCGGCTCGCGAAAATCTTGAGCGGACTCTAGGAGAAAGGAATATCTTTCTCTCGCCTCTCGGTCAAGGACTGGGAAAAGCAGGGGGGTTTGAAGTTGGCCGTAGTCACCCTAGAACTCCCATCGCTTGCCGAGACGCTCCGCGAGTTAGGCAAAAAACTCTACCGCCGACTAAGCGGCCGCGAAGATCGCATCAAGAACGCAATAGAAGAAGGAAAAGAGGCCTTGACGGTCATGCGTTTATGCACCTCATTATCAGCACGCAGCTAGACGCGCCTGCAAACTGGTACTACGAAGTGGAACGACTCGGACCTCTGGGCTCAATACTGCTGGTGGTCAATACTGCTGCTACTGTTGTTGGGGGCGGTGGAATGGTTGTTACCAGTGAAGTGGCCATGCTCGGAATGCTCGCCCTGGGAGTGTTTGGGGTCGCCTCTGTCGCCGGGCTCGCGACAGTTTTCAGCATCTATTTCAGAAAGCACTCAAACCGCAACGAGTTCAATCCTCAATTGCTAGAAAATGTCAATGCAGGCTCTTGGGGCAACCTACCCGTCTCCCTACGCCATCGCCGAGTCGTCCATCACCGATCTTGTTCGAGACGACATGGACAGGTCGGGCAGTAAAGAGACACTCCAAAAGTGGCAACGAAAGCTCAAAAGAGGACTTGAGGGCAACTCTATGCTCAAAGGCAGTTTCAGCATCAACCCAACAATATATTGGGCGCAATAGCTCTTCATTCTGTCCAGAGTCGGCCAACTGCGGGGGACCATGGCCAGTCAGATCCGCATTGGCGTCGAAGGACCAACCGAAATTGGCAAGAGTGAGCTCCTGACAAGCTTGTTCCGTTCCGGTAGCGGTATGGACTCACGCACCATGGATATTTAGATCTGCCGGCCCGTCGCCCTCGATGCTGCCTTTGTCGACTACCCTAGCGCCGACGACAGAGATCCTTACATCCG
>Ga0247780_1001052_pt1 | contig 19738 bp, 25 predicted proteins | sample UWRJL079202R5_FD_179927 | JGI IMG/M metagenome (GOLD analysis project Ga0247780, IMG submission 179927) | Plant litter microbial communities from Arlington Agricultural Research Station in Wisconsin, United States - UWRJ-L079-202R-5 | ecosystem: Environmental > Terrestrial > Plant litter >... | reverse complement strand
GTGCAGTTCAGGATAAGCTAGGTATCAAAACATACGTCGGTCCGTGCAGGACACCCGGCCGTTGCGACAGGCGTCGGCGGCGCGAGACGCGGGGTAACCCATGAGCATGGACGAGATACAGTGGCGGCAGAAGACTGGGCGAGTCTTTCTGTTGGCCAGCGACATGTCGGCAGCCTTCTGTCGGGTGCTGCGGTGCTTCCCGGCTGACTTGGAGGTGGACATATTGAAGGTTTGAGGTGGTGGTGAATGAAAGAAATTGTTTTGCGCTTGTGAGGACAGTTCGCGATGTCTTCTTTTGACTGGGGGAAGCGTGAAAAGAAGCGAGTGTGGTGTTGTTGGAGAAAGCTCGAGGTCCAGATTTAATTACTGGAGGCTTGCTTTTGTGCTTGAAAGAAATTTCATCGCGTTAGGGTCGCGTGCCAAAGTGAATGGAATCAGTGAATCACAACGCGTTGGTATTGTTCGGATGGAAGTCACACGTCCTGCGAGTGGACCTTGCAAACGACATATTGGGAACGGCAGGAAGAGTGAATCTGGCCATATGACAGAGCCAAAATAGTGAACCTGAGAAGGACCCGCAGGCCGAGAGGTGAATTGCGCAATGTGTTTTTGGTGAGCCGAACGCGTCCAAGAAACTGCGTGAGGTGTTAGGAGAACAGAGGTCTGGATTTTGTTTCTAGAGGCTTGCTTTCCAATTGTGGGCGAAAATTGACTTGTAGGGAACGCGTAGTAGAGTGGGTAGGTAAAAAGGCGAACACTGAAGACCGTTTTTATTGTAGAGTTCGGTCGAAATTCACAATGCCACACTTTCGGCCAGTATGCCCTGGAAAGGTGAGATTGGAATTGAAGGAAAAGGAATACGGGTCACGTGGCAGTATCTATCCAATGAGCAAAAAGGAATATACCACCCGGCTTATGAAAACGCTATTAGTTCCATGTCTATCTTACATCGGAGCGACGTTCGGCCCCTGTTCCAGTGTGCAACTATTCTTGCGTGAAGAAAGCCATGGAACCGTCCGACCACCTGTATTTCGAGGCCTGCACTGGTGTGACGAAATGAGAACAGACAAGATGAGACTTTCAAGTTTTAACGAGTGTTGGAAGTCTTCGTCCTTGGACATAGTGCTCACCGGGGAATAGGCTCCTTTATAGATATGCTTTCACTCAGCCGCTCCGACTGATCCAGGACCATTTCCAACATGAAGCTGGCACTGTGAGTCACGACAGACAAGAACAAACATGCAATCACAACCTATAAATTTACCATAAGATAAACCTAACGGTCTTCAAGCGGTTTGGTTGCGTGTGCCGAATCTAGGAACACAAAATTTTCGTTTCGTTCGTTGTCCTGAATCGGCGTAAGCTGTGGCTGATTTGTCCTCCACTTTCCCTGATTCACCCCAGGCCATGAGCAAGGGTGCAATCCTACCTGTACTCCCTGTAGAGTTTTAGATACACGTTTTCTGCCTCGTCGGCTAAAGTCCGTGTTCCTTATCTCAGCAATTTTAGACCCTTATGCCATGGGCACTCTTTGCATCCAGCAAGCCACTTAGCCAGAACTCAATACATAATCCTGCCCCGAGCTTCTCAGCGGCGAGTTTGACTGTGACAAGTGCAGCGACTTTCACGAATTTCCCACCAACGAGAAGGACTGGTCGCTGTGGTCGGGATGGTCAAGAGGGCGGCGAAATCACTCACACTACCATGAGGAAACTACCAAGTCCAAGTCATCAAAACTATCTAACTTGAGCCTACTACCAGTGGAGATTGAGGACGACCCCATGTTCCGCGTTCGTGACTGGGCTAATATGGGCTAGCATCATTGGTGCCTGGAAAGGTGTCTCAGAATGTTATTGAGAGTTTGGAGTTCGATTCAGTTTACGGTTCAAGGGATCATTCCTCCCGATCACTGCAGATGTATTTCACACAATAGTCTATTCCACATAGAAGAGAGAATATAACTTCCTGTTTATTTCTCCTGAAAAAGCCCCTCCTACAAACACTGCGAGTACCACTGATTGCTAACCTTGCACTCAGTCCCGCTCTCACACTTGGTCGCGCCACTCCACCCCTGGCCACCACACTGCTCATACCTCTTCGCCGTAGCCCCCCCACCACCCCCCGTCGCCGGCGCTGTCGTCGTCACCACCGGCGCCTTCGTCGTCGTCGTCGGCCCCGCCCCCGGATTCGACGGCGTCCCGACCGGATTCTCTAGCGTCAACAACCCCGGGCGATACGGCAACTTATTATACTCCGAGCTTGTCCCCTGCTTTCCCTGGTACAACAGCTGCAACTTACATGGGTCCACCGGGAAGGTCTCATCGTTCCTCGACCGCACCAAATCACCGTGGGAGATGTCCTCCGTCCACGATGCGCCGGGGGCGTTGGACTTCCCTGCGAACGGATTGCTCTCCGACGTCGCCTGGGGAGTCCACGCCCCGTCGAGACGGGTGGCGGTGTAGGACCGGAAATACCGCCCGCGCGAGCCCATGGATTCGATGATCATGAGGTACAGCGGGGAGGACTGGCCGTCGAGGGTATACACCTGCACAGCCTCGAAGAAGTCTGCCTTGGCGCCGTCGAAGATTATGGTCGTGGCGGTGCCGAAGTTACCGGGGAAGTTGCCGATGGGCATGGATGAGCGGTAGATGCGGCCGTTGTCGCCGGCGAAGAAGAGGTACATGTTGGTCGCGTCGGCGATGAGGGTTTGGTCGATGGGCCCGGTGTCGGAGTTGGCGATGGACCCGGAGAAGAGCGGGTAGGCGGCGGACCAGGCGTTGGCGTCGACGGGGTTGGTGGACGTGCGGTAGGAGAAGGCGGTGGCGCCCCATTGGTAGGCGAGGATCCAGATGTTCTTCGGGCGGAAGAAGAAGAGGGTGGGGGCGACGGTGGCGAAGTTCATCTGGTTTTGGGTGACGGTGGACATCTTGGACCAGTCGCTGAAGAGGCCGAAGTTCATGGAGCCGTAGGCGGTGGTGCCAAAGTAGGAGCCGTAGACGAGGTGCTGGCCGTTGTAGGGCACGTAGGTGAAGTCCTTGAGCGAGGCCCAGCCGTTTTTGGGTTGGGCGAGCGCGCCCGAGGATGACCACTTGTAAGTCGAAGGGAGGCTGCAGGCCCCGTGGACGAGGGGGACTGCGGGCGCAAGCAGCGCGATGGCGGCGGCGAGCTTCATCGTGGCGATGCTTGGCTGAGACGAGCTGGGGAGTCAGGCATACTGAGAAGGAGAATATTGAAAGGCTGCGGGAGGGCGATTAATATATGAGAGATATACGGAGCCAGGATTTCTATCCTCCGTATGTCTAGGCTAACCCGGTCGTGATATTCCGTCAATGAAAGGGAAGGTTGCGGGTTGAAGGCAAGGTCATCCGTGATTGGACCGCATGAGACAGAAAAGACGTTGTGCGGAGATTCCCCGGTCCACCAGATCCACCGGCGATGCGTTCCCCAGGTTTTGAGTAGCATTGAGTTGCGATGCCAAGGCGTGCAGCAGGCCCAGCAACCCGGTTTTTCTGGCTCGGATGGGTGAGTGGATACGGAACCAAATTCGCCCTTTTGCTGGTCACGGCACTGGAAGTGGTGTAAGTGAGTTGCTGTTTCGGGCTAGGTGCCTTCATGTTAGGTAGTCACCCGAAACAACACAACAAGTCAAACAGTTTGCCAACTTTGCTAGGCACCAAACCAATTAACTCTGATGTCCTCTCGTGTGAGAAAATGCAGGTATTTCTCGGGCGCAAAGAAACTTGCCCTCCGATGCGGGGAGTACTGTACCTTATCTTAAGCTCGATTGGGAACGGAGCAACAAACCGGGCATTTGAAGTTCCGAGACCACCCAAAATGGTAACTGTCACCCGCACCCCACAGTAAACAACCCGCCTTGGCCGAAATTCAATGTCACCATGCCACTCGCTGAGCATGAAGAACACCGGGGAAATCATTTCCCTCATACTAAATGACGACACAGGGCATGACGTTGATTTCGTGAGTCGAGAAGCGAGATATTCGACGTTTCAGTCAAGTGGCGATGACCTTCTCCGCCGTTGACTCCGCAAGACTTTCGCTGTATCTAGGACTCGGAGTTTTCCAGCTCTCTCCAACAGCGCTACAAAGAATGTCGCAGCAGAATGGGGTGTCCGTACATGCTGCTGTCTGACCAGTTTTGCTTCTGGATAAAGAAAATGTCGCGAGTGTTGATGACCCTTGAGAGCCAAGGGGTCCCGTGGAGTTGGAGAACACTCGGAGATGGCCACTGCGAGAAGAAAGTGTACACGGAGAGCGAGACCGTGGGCGCCAGCATGGAGAACCGGTACGGGGGGCGGCTGTGGACGTCGTCGGATTCACTAGGGGAGGGGCCACCATATAATCACGGTGCGGGAACGTCACAAAGCTCGGACAATCAGTTGCCGTGAGGAGGGGCAAAGCTTGAGCGGGGAGGATCTCATTTACGGGCACGACGTTCTTGAAAAGGTCCTCAAAGAGTTGTGACTGCCAAAGACAACACAATTGTGGAACGATTGGGAAATTCTGCCACTTTCTAACCAGATATCCACCTTTCCCAACACCACAGGCGATCCCACTCGAGCAATCACCGACAAACACCTGACCCCCTTCGAATTCCCCCCCTAATCTAATCCTCCGGTCCTGGGATGGCAAGTGCGATTCGACTAAACTAGAACAAATACTTCCTCAAGCTCCAAGTCACCTGGTGAATAGCAGGCCTCACCGCCCATCAGTCCTTCAGCGTAGCATTCTCCAACAAAGTGATACTCGTTCCTAGTATGTCCTTGGCGACCACTAGCTCCGTAATCGCCCTCATGAGGCTTTGGCCGAAGCAAGTAGGGCACGTTCCCACCATACAGTACTACAACCAGATCACCAACTTTAGATCCTGATGGACAAAGACCCACCCTTCCATCTTCATCAGTGAACATGCAGTTTCCGTGGCAAGCCAACCAAGTAGGCGCGCCATCAAGAGAATCGTTGTTTGAGGGAGGAAACGTGTCCCAGTGGGACAGGTAATGCATCTTCCATTCTTCACCTTTCTTCAGATGATGTCCAATATCGACGGGCTCGCCAACTGACACCCTTGTTTTAAAACTATTCCAGGTGCCGATAGTACCCGAAGGATCGAAGAGTCGTACGAATGCTTCCTGCATGCTCTTCGAAGCGGGTAAGGCCTGATAGTAGGGATAAGGGCCGATAGACGCAATGTTGCTGATCCTTATGCCTTTCAGCGCGAGATGCATTGGACGTGTCATTCCTGTCGACTGTATCAGATCTGTGTCGATATCACGGCCGCTTGAGGCGCGATATGCGCACTGATCATGGAGTGCAAGAGTTGCTTGTATCCACTCGCCAAAGCCTTCGTGCCACATGATCCAGGACGGCCGCTGTGAAAGGTCAAATCCGCCACCGGTTGAAGCAGAAGGACCTGTCTTGCAAACCCAGGACCGGCCCGAGATCGTATGCACCGCAGACAGTATGCGGAGGGAAGCATGATGCACTATCCACCATCTCGTAAAATCAGCGTAGACCCTGGTGACCTCTTTGCCGTAATCTGGTTTCACTTCTGGCGGAAGTTGGTCAATCTGGTGCGTTTCCTTGCCGAAAATCAACAACGCAAAAATCTTGTCTCTTGCGTCTGTGGCCTTCATGCCGAGAACTGAAACGAGGATGTGCAAGATATCCAATCTTGGCGCTCGCTCACATGTCAGAGCCATTCCATCCCTCTTGACGCTAAATAGTGTTGTCCATATTGAGGGAAGCACCGCCCTGGTCAAGAGCCCTCGCAGCTTCAAGCAGCGGTTTGCTTGCATGATCGCTTCCCACTGTAATTGATATGGCCCGCAGAAAACCTGGACGCGTGAAGCTTCCCAAACCTCCTGCAAAACCCATACGCGCTCGAACCAGGCTAAAGAGAATATTCGGTCGAAGCCGGTGTTGAATAGCCGCGATGTCTTGTCCAGGATGATGTCATGCGTATCCTGCGGATCTGGCAGTTCCGTTGGGGCTCCTGCCTGGCCGCTCTCCGATTGAACGGCTTTATCATAGTGCTGTGAGATACCGTGAATGGCCCGACAATCAGTGGCGATATCGGTGTCGGGTTCCCCTAGCCAAACGCATACAGCCCCCGCGGATGCAAATATCTCGCCCATGAGAGCAACCTGACGTGTTCGTTCATCCATGTCCATTTGGTTGATGCACAGAAGATCAATCCAGAGTGTCCTTGGGGTATTCTTATGCCTCAGCTGCCTGAGTGCTAGGAACAGATTCCGATTTGTCTGGATCCTCGTTGGTGGTTGATGCTCGTCAAGGACCGTCAGCAGCAGAACTTGAGGGTCCTTTGCTTCTCCCCAGCAGTAAGAAAGAGCGTCATACCGCAGACAATCTCTCTCAAGCAAACGGGTATATTTTAGCGCTAATCGAATCGGCTGCTCGGCTTCTCCGGGCTGAAGCTCCACGACTCTGATCTCCCTGAGATCGTGCATTAGCGGACGATACCCGCTGTAGTCGTTCTTTTCGACCAGGGAGATAATCGTATGCGCAGCCACGCTCCAATCGCTCGGTGATGCCCATAACTCGATTTTTGCCGCGTTGACGAAATTTGTCCACGCGGGGAAGTGGGCCCGCGGTACAATCTGAACCGTATCGCCAGGCCGGATGCTGGTCATCCAGTGCCGCAGATCATCATCAGCGTCCTCCAAGCTCCAGCAATTGACATGCCTTTTGTACTCAAGGCTTGCGTTCACATTGTACTGGATGGAGCGGCGAGGGACCCGTTCGTGGCCGGAAGGAGATAGCACACAGGCGTCAAACCAGGTGAAAGAAGCTTGATACGTGCCACCATATTGACTTTCGCTGTCGCTAAACCCCTGATCGTGAGAGGTCGTGGTGAAAGTAATGCGTCGAACAGCAAGCTCCTGACTTGCACCAATTGTGGCTGCCCCGGGAGTGCCAAATCGTAGGGACAGGTAGGGCTGCTGAGAACAGTACTGCGTCGTCGTGACTTCTCCCTCCTCCTCGGCCGAAAAGTATACCCAGAGTGGGTCAATCGCCATACCTGACTTAAAATGTTGTCCAACCTGTTTTATCGTTGTGCTATGCGTATGAATAATGTTGGGGAAGTTTGATGAGTGTTTAGCTCTTACTGTCTGAACAACCGCTGAAACTGAGGAAGAGCAGGAGGGAGATTGCTGACCACAAAGAGAGCGGGGTCGTAAGGGAGAGTGTGGACTTTTGTGGTGGCCCAGGTTGCGCGCACGGACCTCCTGTCAGATAACCTGGCAAGTCTTGGCATTCCCAGCCCAAATCTGTTGGCCGCAACCTATATGGTATGGTTAGCATAAACCGAGGAACAGAATCTCCAGATGGCTACTTTAGTCGAGGGTCCAAAATTGGGCTACACGGCTGTGCAGGCTAGCCTCACTCATGGCTCACCCCAGCTCAGGAGTGGCTCAGAGTCACACACGAATATGGAAATTGCTGAGGGCAATTTTAGGGTAAAGCATAGGGCTGCTGTGGATGTAGTTGACGACGGCGGAACTTTTGACTGAGATAACCTGAAGGCGGCTTGCCTCTTGCCCTTGCCCTTCTGCGGCAACGATGACTCGGAATGTGTTGTCTCGGTCGGTGTGAAGGAAGATGCGATGGGCATCCATGTCACCGCCGCCTTGACAAGAATTGATACGGCAAGAGCTCAAGTTCGGCATGAAACTGCGCTCTTCCACGGAACACCGGCCTCAACTTGGGTCTTTTGCACGAGTTGGGTTACCCCGCAGTTTTTGTGCGACTTCACGCCTGCCTTGGAGGTGTTGGCATTCATTGGTTAGATAGGTACCCTTTCTCTCCCAAGGCATATCTGCTGCAGTTGCCGTTAGAGCCTGATCATTTCTGCACCTTCCTCCAACATCCCCGCCCCGATCCCGTCTGAGCTTTCGTATCCGCGTCGTCACGTCTGGTTTCTTTCGCATCATCAAGGGCGGCCTGTTTACACATTTCGGGATCTCTCCCCATCACCCTGATATCCGCTGAGTACCTACTCGGGTCACCACACAATTGCGATGGCGGAAGTCCTCGGCATTGTCAGCTCAATTGCCGGCCTGGCTTCTCTGTCCATTGAGATTGGAAAAGGTATCAGAACACTGAAAATCAGAGTCGCCACGGTCAAGGACTTGCCACAGACGGTCGACCGAATCGAAACGCAGCTTACGGTATTGGAATCCATCAGGCATCGGATCCAGTCGCCCACGAACGGCGCACAGAACGAGACTTCTGAACTGGAAACTCTTCTCCGGCTCTGCGTGGATGATTACAATGCAATCTCGCGAGCGTTGGGCGCCCTCCAGGCTAGGATTACCGCGCCGAACGAGAAGGCTCGGGGCTTGAGACTACGCGGCCTGGGGCTGCGGGATTCATCGCTCCTGAGCGAGCTGCAGGTTGTCGATCGACTCACGGCTGATGCGTATAACCACTTCACATTGTTAAGAGTTCATTCAGTGTTGCATAGGATTCGAGATGCGCCGATGGAATGCTGATTAGCTGTCTAGGGCGATGCTGTATGTTTGGGACCTCCTGATGAGAATGATGCCCTTCTTACCTCCTCTACTCCAGCGTGACGATAGATAGCAGGGCATTTGCATTGGCGGAGCAGTTGACACGGCCCAATGATAGCGCTGCTGAAAACTCTAGAAGTACTGGATCTCAGGCGGGTGGGGACTCGAGCGGCCTCAACGAAGAGTCCCGATCGGAAGTCAGGTTGCCACCATTCAGGTCTCCGCGTATACCTCGATGTGACAGGAAGCGCTGCCGCTGCTCCTGCCATGCCAACGAGTCTAGCACCTGGAAGTGCTTGTTCGTCAGGTACACTCCTTTGGACGCGGTCCTGCGCTCATGCGATCAAAGCACATGCAGCGCACGTCGGTACTAGTTCTTCCTCCGCGTTCAGCTACTGTGGCTCGGTATACCGGTAGCCGTGCAACTCGGTGGAGAGTTCATCACAGGGGTAGCGGGATATGCCTTGCGGCCGAGCCTCCAGGTGCATGCGGTGGTGCGAGCGACGTCGCCAGGGTTCGAAGTTCTGTTCAGACTGGAGCAAGGTGAGCTCGACACCGAAACGGCGAAAGAGAAGTTCCGGCAGCTTTACAGGTCCGACTCGACACTCAGGACCCATGTCAATCCGGTGGGACGGAAATATGCCCAGGAGCTCGTGCACTATGGGCCGTGGGGCGTACACGGTTATCAAAGCCAAAAACAACTCGAGATGATTGGGTTTTTTGTCCAGGAACTCAATATGACGGCCGGGATGGACACGGATGAGTGTGTTACCGCCTCCTGATTCCGGGTATCTGAGTTCATGCATACCTACCTATCTGGTAGCGAGAAGAGCTAATACAGTGAGACGTGCAGATTCTTATACGATGTTGCCGGGTGGGGACGTGACAACTGCCATCTGATGGTGATGGACTTCTTGGTTGGAATTGGACACGGCTTTGAGGACGCCGACGAGCCGCGCTCTGCCTCTTGGCCAGGGCCAAGCTTGCCTGAAGATGGGCCGTTTGAGATGTACGGCGAAACCCCCTTCCAAGCAGTCGATCCATTTTATGTCGAATCTCTCAGGGCAATAACCTCGCAGAACCCAGGTGAGTATCAGCCGCAGAAATTTACATGTACCTGGCAATAGAAACACCATGTGAGCTCAGGCTAACCAAAGTGTCGCCGCCACAAAGGCTTTGGAGGAACGCATCCCTTGACCAGGGCCGTGCTCTCTAATGACCTCGCTGAAGTTAAACGATGGATTAACAAGATCAGGGACGCAGACAAGATTGCGAACATCGTCAACTTCCTTGGCCAGTCGGCCTTACATATGGCCCTGGCACCCTCCTCTGGCCCAATCCTTGACTTTCTCCTAGCGAGAGCAGCCCTGACGTTGAAGGACAAGCAAGACCGCTGGGGATTCACACCGCTCATGTACGCTGTGGCCATGGGCTACCGGGATGCCGCCCTCATGCTGATCCAGCACGGTGCTGACCTGTCAGTGCGGGCTCATCATGTAGACAGAGATACATGGGGTCTTCGGGAAGGAAATGAATACGATTTCATCGATTGCGCCTTCATCTGGAGTCACGAAAAGATGGTTTGGGATGTTTTCCATGCTCTTGGGGGAAATACTGCCACATCGAATCCCTCATACGACATCTGGCCTCGGTTGTCAGAGCAAATGGCTAAGCTGGTACTCCCAGGGCAAGTTCTAACCGCACAGATGAAGGAATGGACAGACCAATACTGGGAAACCCTGCTCTCTGTATCTGGACCTGCGGATCTTGACTTCACGTTTGGCAGCGACGAAAAGACCCTCGGCAGTCTAATTAGGTCCTAGGACGAGGCTCAGCGGCTCATCGATGGTGGATTCTCCGCTGTCAACGTGCGAGACACCTCCGGCGAGCATTGTCTCTTCTCTGTTGCCGTGGCCATTGACCCAAAACCAATCACTCTACTCATCAGCAAAGGCGCAGACCCCCTCATCCGAAACAACCAGCGCAGGACGGTCCTCCACCAAGTCCTCCAAGATTTCCGCGACTACGAGCCGGACATCGCCAAAGTCATCGCCATGTTTCGCACACTGCGCGCTCTGTTACTGCATGTGCCCAGTCTTCTCAGCGCCAGCAACGACACCGCGCTCCCGGCTGACAGGTGTGACTGCCCCTGCTCAGAAGAGGGCTGTCTCCCGACAGTTACGCTCATGCCGGTGTTCCGCCACCAACTCCTCACGCTTCCCAGAAACGTCATGTGGACGCTCGAATGCCTGGCTGTCTTCCGGGACCTGGATCGACCGGATTGGGTGAGACAGAGTATCTTATCGTGGCTCCGGCACTTCAAGATGGACGAGCTCGAAATGCCACACCGCTGCGAGTGTGCAGCGAAGGCTGGTCACGCGAAAGAGGAGCGATTTTGGGATGTGATTGCCGAGGAGAGGAAGATCGAGACGCTGGAGGCTGAGATGGTCGAGCTGAGATCTGCGTCCGATGATCAACTAGAAAAAAAGCTCTTGCTAGAGATGCGGCGGTCCTTTGAGTTGCTGCTGGCGCGACGAGAGGATGGTGCACGCAAGAAAGAGAGTGGGAAAAGAAGGCGAGAGGAGAGAGATCGGGGCAAGGCAGCGAAGAACGAGAACAAGGTGAGTATTACCCCGGCTACCTAGCTATCGATGCCGGTTCATTGTTGCAGAGTCGCCGGCTTATGACTGCGGGGTCTAATATTCTTACTTTGTGCGCGTAGTTACATCCAGACAACGACGATAAACGCTCGGAGGTGGATTACGCAAACGATTGCTTCATCGATCCGCTCAGTTTGAACTTAGACGTCATATGGAAGCAGAGTGGGTCAATCTATTTATGGACATGATTAAGAGGGCCGATCCGGTGCAAATGGCGAGGCAGTACAAGCGATACGTTGATACTGCAAGGGAATGGAGCGAGTCGGGGCTTATGGGTGAGTCTAATCGGAATGTAGGGATAAGAGAAAGGCGGATTACAAGCTTTGTCCGTGTTATGGAGCTGGATCTGTCTGAGATAGTCCCTGGTGAATCATGAAGGGCCAGGGGGATTTTAGTTAATGTCTCGTTTCTAGGGGAGGTGGGCGAGCGAGGAGGAGTAGTTGATGATTAATGACATAAGTGTAAGCCTATTCTGAAAGATGTCAAGTTTTAGATACGCGTTTTCCGCACAGATAGGTATGCAATAGAGATGAAGCGCTTGCTGTAATCAGATGTTGTTAGACTACTTGGAGAGTTTGCAGGTTTGAAGTACCGCATACCTAGTTTCGAAAACCGGGGATTTGAGAAGTCTTATCGTCTAACAGAACCGTGCGGATTGCGCCAATTCTGATAGCACGGATAGCCGGACGAGACAGGCACTTGCAAGGCTTGAATAAGGTTGTTCTGAGACCTTGAAGCTTTTGAAGAATAAAGCATGTCCTGACACCTGTACCGAAGCAGTATGTCATAATCATACGAGTAGTTCCAGCACTTTTGCTATAATTTTGAACAAATTCTATTGCAATCCGATGGAAACAAGTGATGGGGTGCCAAATCCAGAAAACCAACTATCTTTGACAGTTGAACATGAATTTGCCCAATTTCCCGCATAAACCGTCTGATGTGCTCCAACACCCTTTTCAAGACGATAAACCACCGAGAGCCACCTCACCAGTTGCCAACTGCCGACTATCCTAAAAGGAACGTTTCCCGTTTACGGGGAAGGCAGTCAAACAGATCCTGATAAAGAATGTCGTTGTAACTGGGGCGGGCGTCACGTCCAGCATCCGGTAAGTCCGCAGGGCCTTCGAAATGCGGCGATAGGAGGCCGACGCCTCCAATTCTCTCCCAAGGGTCACCCCCCTTTCTACAAACCATCCCAAAGCGCGTTTGTTTAGACAGCAGAATGCATGCAAATTCCTCTTCGCACAGCGCGCGATGAAAATCATCACCTTCAACAACCTGGACGGATTGAACGAACGACCAGTAATGGGTGCCATGAGAGGATGCATCATGGCTCGCGACTTGGGCACATATGAAGTACGTGGGATCAGGATGGTTGGACGCCCAAGGCGTCTTTGTGTCGTCAAATCCGCCAGCAATATACCTGAATCGAACTCTTACAGTCCAAGCCTCAATGCGAACGACAGGCTGGTAGGGTATTGCTAGCGCCCCCTGAGGATTTATGTTGGAGACAGCCTGCTCATCCAGTCTGTGGTAATCCCCGTCTTCCTTCAGGTTGGTGAGCCGCCTCGGATAGCCTGGAAAGAGCTCGCAGGTATCGCCATGGTGCGTGAGGCAGTAGCTAAGCCACCCGTTGAGTATTTTGAAGTCGATCGAACCTGGGAGGATTTTCCTAGCGCTGCCGGGGGTCGGAAGTCTGCCGCTCGTCGGGGCTTTGGCAGCGGGAAGGATGCAGAATTCTGGATGGGTCCAGGGAGACTGCTCAAACTCTGCCACTAACCCTTTGGTTAGTCCGATGGCGTAGAATTTGTCAAAAACTTGGTCGACCTCGTTGCTAAATCCAACAGTTTTTAGGATGTCGCCAACTGCCTGTGCGGCGTACGTAGTCTGGAAGACAACCGCAACGTCATCCTCGGAGTTGATTGATGCGTTGGTGCTCGACCCAACTCGGCCGACCGTGGCAACGTGATCCGGGACCGGCGTGGTCTGGCATCCCCGAAACCTCGCATATGGACGTAGCCTCTGCTTTGTACCTGCCAGCCCTGGGGTGTTGCCGAGGATTCAAAATTCACGGATTGGGCCAGGCCAGCTTCCAAGTCTCCAGCCCAGACCCGACATCATTGGATGGGGGTGAGCCAATGGATTACCCAGGTGTGCCTGCCAGAGTGGTGAGAGGGAGCTTATCGATAAGAAAGGGCTGCAGCTGCCCCGCGAGCCCAACCGCGAGTTCTCAGCTCACGCAACAACCGATGACCATCCCAAAGCCGCGACACGAAATGATCGAAATTTTCATCCTGAAATGAAACCCGTCACGGCAATCGAGACAACCGCGGCTAACTTTTCATCCCAGAGGGAATGGGACCCGTCACAGCGATTGGCTTAGCCGCTGCTATCGTTCAGTTTGTCGACGTCGGCGCCAAAATCGTCAAACGGTTATCGGACTTTAGCAACAATATTGACGAAATTCCAAAGGCCTTCCGTCAAATCAAGACGCAATTGCCACTCATCATCAACGGGGTACGCAGGATACAAGACCAGGTGAAGAGCAATGACATCAACCCGTCGTCCGAGGAAGCGCTCCTCCCAGTGTTGCGCGAATTCCAAGAGGCCGCGCAAAGGCTCGAAGAGCTGCTAGAACGCATCCTACCGCCAGCTACTGCGTCATCCTTGCAACGCAGGACGAAGGCTATCGCGAGTCTGCGCTATGATAGCAAGGTGCAAGACATAGCCGAGACGCTTGCGAAGTATGTGAGCGTTCTCACCTTTCATCAATCCGTCAGCAACCGTCAAGTTCTCAGCAACCATCAAGTGGTCACTGGCAGTAACTCAGCCCCGAACCGGCAGCATAACTTGTCGTGGCTGGTACCATCTGACCGAAACCCGGCATTCGTGGGCAGGGTGGGGATATTCAGCGCCATCGACGACGCACTCAAGGTCAAGGAGGGCAGTCAGCCAAAGGCAGCTTTGTGTGGTTTGGGTGGTATCGGGTAAGCGGACCTGAGCTATGTCTATTTGTGGTACGCAACCACTGATACTATTCTGCCGAGTTAGAAAATCACAGATTGCGATTGAGTACTATTATCGGCGGCGCGAAAGCGGCATTTCTATATTCTGGGTCAACGCCGTCACGGTTTCCAGATTCGAGGAGTCATTCAAACGGATCGCCAGGGAATGCAGCCTCGTCAATCGTGACGAATCCGCAACCGATACGGCTAACCTGGTGCAAGACTGGCTACAGACCCGACATAAAGAGCCCTGGTTAATGGTAGTCGACAACGCCGACGATGAGAAGAGCTTCTTCCACGAGAAGATGCGTAACGGCAAGAAGCCATCTCAAAGCATACCGCATTGTTCTCACGGATCGCTGCTGTTTACCACACGAACGAGTGATATGGGGGTAGATTTCGCAGCCCCCGCCGGTCCGATCATGATCCCGGCCCTAGATCCGGAAGAGGGTTTACAACTCGTCAAGGAGGGGCTACAAAAACGCTCTCCCCCGGAGGAAGCAGCCCTTGACCTCTTGGCGGAGCTAGAGTACATCCCGCTGGCTATTACTCAAGCCGTTGCCTTCATTATCAAGCGGAGAACGACCATCTCGAAGTACCTTGAACAGTACCGGAAAAGCGATTCCTCCAGAACGCGTCTGTTGGCTTTCGAGTTTGCAGATCACGGCCGTCAAAGTGCCTCCATGGAGTCCGTCGCTAAGACATGGTCGCTATCGTTCGACTGGCTGCGCAACAATAACCTACGAGCGACTGACCTACTTTTGCTTGATCAGCTTTTTCCAACACAACGGCATCCCAAAGAGGCTTCTTGATGGCGCCGAGGGCCAGGAGGATGGTGAGGATGAGTTCGACTTCGAGGACGCCGTGGCTGCCCTCCGCGCCTTCTCATTGGTCGACGCAAACGATGCGGACGATGGCACCGAGATCACGTTCAGCACCCACCGTCTTGTGCAACTAGCCACACGATGGTGGCTGCAGAGTGAAGGTGTTGCCGAAACGGAGAGATGGCCTTCTCTGCCCTTCAATCCGTGTCGCATCACTTCCCGGAGCCATCTTCGTACCCCGCCGGAGATTACTGGACGACGTGCCAGGCACTTTTGCCACACGCCAAGATGCTGCTGAAGTACAAATTCGGGAATCGCCCGTTCACAGATTCGCCCCAACCCCCGCACCAACGTGATATTGATACTGGACGAGCACGCCTCTTGCTACACACCGGACGCTAACTCGCATGGATGGGGGATTATTATGAAGCGCGGGGGCGTTTTGAGGAGTCACTGTCCCTCTGAGAGAAGCACCTCGGAGAGCGCGCTGTAGATACGCTGGAAAGTATGGGCTTATTATCCTGGCTCCTTCGATTTCCAGGCAGCATAAGTGATCTGGCTCAGGCAATATCGCTTGTTGAACGTGTCGTCGCACTACGGACAGAGGTCCTTGGCCCTGACGACCCGAAAACCATCGACGGCATGAACAACCTCGGCGGCGCGTTGGAGGCCCAATGCCAGTACGAAAAGTCAGAAACCCTGCATCGCGAGGCCCTTGCCCGCAGCACGCGTGTGCGTGGTCGGCATCACTTGGACACCCTGAACTGCATGAGCCGGTTGCCATCGGTCCTGTCGGAGCAGCATGACGCGGAGAAGAATGTCGAGAGCATTGCCTTGCTGCGCGAGGGCTAAGCGGCTCGGCGATGAGCACCCGACCGTGCTCACGGAACTACATAACCTGGCCCTCATGTTGGGATATGACGAGGAGATCAGGGAAGAGTCCCGACGGCTAGGGCAGCGTACGCTCAAGTCTAAGAAGAGGATTTTTGGAATCGACCACTACGAGACGCTCATCAGCGTGGTAAACCTCACACTCACCCCACACGAGTACTAGGCCTTCGACGAAGCACTGGCCTTGATCGAAACAACAGTAGCAGCTTGTGAAGAGGGACCCCGCAAAGACAACCCCGACAGCCTCGCAATGGTTCAGAGGCTATAGAGGATGAAGCGATTCTTCCTCTAACCTAGCCGGAATATAAAAGTCGAGCCCGCCAACAAAGTGAAGAGCGAGGGGATAGTTTTTGAACTAGGATCTAGACTTCATTCCTTCTTTCCTTTATTTCCCCTTCTTTGGCTTGAGAGTTCTATAACCCTGATTTCTAATGCAGCTGTGCCTTGATGAGTTATGTTACCATGGCATCCTCGTGACGGTGACTAAGCTTCCGCATCAACACCCCTACCTACTCCACGCCACAAGCGCAAGGCAATGGATACAATGCCTCCATTACATTCATCACCTCGCCTTGCACTCGAGCCGTACGGGCGAGGATGGCACGTCTATCTATTGGGAGGAGAAGAACCATGTTATCCTCAAGGCTGGTCCGCTGAGGTTGGTACTTAAGAGAAGGGTACGGACTTGATAAAGCGGGCGGCGGGGATCATACGAAAAATGGATCTAAGGTTATGCTCTAAGAACACGTTATGCATCATGTTACTATTACTAGCAGATCCTCTATGAATCTGACGAGTTGGCTATCTAGCTCTAACAGCTATTTCAACCATCATGAATTTACGTAGCCTTGCAAAGCCTAGTGCCATCCTCGATGACCTCCCAGGTCTCCGTTCCAGGCGTGGCAATAGCGTAGAACACGCCTTTGGGATCCCACTTGGACCGCACGGTCTTGAGACCGGGATACTCGGAGCCCCAGAACCTGTCGCCCCAGTTGGCCTGGTAGGGATCGGCCTACTCTCTGTTAGTTTACCGGTTGATACGAAAAGGCAAGGACAAATGGGGACATACCTCATTGACATAAGTGCACCCACTGCGACTGGCATTTCTAAGCGCCGCATCCATCGTATTCGTCAGAACGTTCTGGATGTCCGCCTTGTACGCTAGCGAGGCATCGAACGGAACAATAGGGGTGGTGATGATGAAGTTGGTAGCGTTGCGCCACGCAGGGTGCGTCGCGCTGTTGGACACGGGCATGCCGTAGCCGGGGTTGAACAGATGGCCGACCAGAATGACCAGGACATCCGGGCGCGGGGCGATGGCGACCTTGAAAGCGTCGACGATCTGGTCGTTGCGCTCGGCGACATCGGCGTGGTTGAACATCCAGCCGCCGGCGAGGGCGGACTGGCCAGATTCCTCGTCCTCGAACAGGTCGGTGTACAAGTCGAAGAAAGTGGGGAACTGTTTGATGGAGAAGTCGTAGGGCAGGTTGAGGGCGTCCATCTCGTTGAGCATGGGGCGGAGGATGGCGTCGAGCTGCGCGGCGGTCTTGCCAATGCCGACGAAGGGGCGCACGCGGAGCATGGGTCCGGCAAAGGTGTACATCTCAAAGTAGGCGTACAGGCCGTTGCCGACGATGTGGTTGGACCACTTGTGGAAGATGGTCACGCCCTTCCAGTAGGTCTCGACGCCGTCGGGGCCCCAGCCGAAGTGCGTGGTGTTGAAGTAGAACTCGGCGCCGGAGGAGACGACGTCGGGGAAGGTCTTGACCGTCATGGAGAGGATGACGGCGTACGAGGCGGGGCCGCCGCCCTTGAGCGCGTGGAAGAGATCGAGGTTGGTCTGGGCGTTGGCGGTGGTGAAGACGCCAGAGGCGGTGACGACGTCGAAGGACAGGACGTTGTCAGCGGCTGAAAAAATGTTAATAAGTATTGGGAACAGGGGGGAGTGTGTCTGGACATACAGAAGCCCTTGAGGGTGGTCCACGGGCCGTGGCCACCGCCCTGGATGAAACCGCCGGCAACACCGACGGTGGGGCACTCGCCGGTGACCATCACGACGGGAGGGGTTCTGGCATGACCCTGGGTGAGGATGGAGCGGCCCTGCACACCAGCGCCGATCTTGACGGCGCCGAGGTTGTACGCGCCGGGGCCGCTGTAGTTGTTGATCCACTCGACGCTCTGGAAGCTGTGGGTGTTGATGATCAGCGAGCCCCAGCCGACGCTGCGGGCCTCGAAGTCGTGGCCGGTGTTGCGGATGACCAAACGGATGTTGTTTTTGCGCGCAAAGTCGATGCCGGCCTTGATGTGCTCGCGGGTGGTCGCCTTGATGACGTAGACACCGTAGTAGCCAAGCGTGCAGGGCTCGGTTGGGTTCGCCGTGGGCCGGCACGTCTCGTTGGTTCCGTAGGTCCAGAGAGCGGCCGCCAGCTTCTCAACGCTGCACACGCACATCGGGTTAGCAAACAACCCTTGCAGAAATTCGCGATCTCGGGGACATACTGCCATTGCTCGTTGCCCCAGTTGGCAGTGGATTCCTGGCAGGCGGCGTCATCGTACGTGTTGACAGTACCGAGAGGCCCCTGGAAGGTGTTGTGGCAAACGGCTCCAGGGGGAATGTGCACCGTCAGAGCTCCACCAACAGTGCGGTTCAGCGTGTTCCACGAGGGAGCCGCCGGCCAGCACTTCTGTCCGGGGTAGCACTTGCAACCATACGCCTTGTTGTTCCAGTGGACGGGCTCAAGCTTCTTGACGTCGGACCAGTCCAGGTTGATCAGCGAGCCTCCGGGACCAACGGGTCCGGGGGGCTTGGCGGCAAGAAGCTCGACCTCATACTCGCCGGAGTCAACAGCGTCGTCTCTGATGGTGAGGGCGGATGCCGTCTGCAAGAGACCGGCAACCGCCGCGAGCCGGAGGAGTGCGCGGGACAGCATTTTCCCCTTACTAACGAGTGCTAAGGGGTAGGGTGAGGGATGAAGTGAGCGTGAGAGCGTGCTAGACTAGTAGCGGAAAGGGGGGCGGGCCATCGTGTGTTTTAAAGTCGCAGAGACCGATTCTCACGTGGAGCCCAAGGATGTTTGCTGCCGGGATGCGAGAGTAGCCTCAAATTGCACGATCCGACCCTGGCTCCAGCAAAATGGAGCCTCAAGTCCGTATAAGGCTAATGTAACCCAGTCACCAAATTGTGCCTGCGACCGAGCTCTTGGGAATGCAACCCGCCAAGCAGAAAGTGGAGGCTGTTTGCCGTACCACACGTGCTCATGTGGACCAGACTGTAGAACCGATGAATACTATAGGCAAGGCCCTGGTTGGATCGCGAGAGTGGATGCGCCGTGAACCCATAGGAGGTTTGGTGTCCACTCCCCTCTCAATAGTCTACCGCAAAGTATCATCGGCAAAACACGAGACTCCATCCACGTGGCCACCGGGAATAAATATTCTGTACATAAAAACCCACCGGCTCTCCATCGCGGGAGTACCTAGCGCTGTACCGGGTGACGAGTGCCGCCGTCAAAGTCGAGGAGCCACAGGCCACGAGGGGACGGTATCATTGATGTTTCCGTAGACGGAAAAGACTCCCCAAAGCTCGCTATTCCGTGTGACGTTGCCGGGGTTGCTAGCGCGATTACTGCAAGGTGCTGCGCTAGCAACCTGTGCGAGGTGATTTCGTTCCGTGCCGACCGAGCCGGGAACCGAGGTCATCAGGCAGCATGATTCTGGCAAGAATCGAGGTCCGGGGGTCGAACTGTTCCGTGGCGAGACTCGGGGGGGCAGGTCTGGCCGCCGCCGCAAGTTCCAAGTCAAGCGCA
>Ga0247780_1001050_pt1 | contig 19809 bp, 6 predicted proteins | sample UWRJL079202R5_FD_179927 | JGI IMG/M metagenome (GOLD analysis project Ga0247780, IMG submission 179927) | Plant litter microbial communities from Arlington Agricultural Research Station in Wisconsin, United States - UWRJ-L079-202R-5 | ecosystem: Environmental > Terrestrial > Plant litter >... | reverse complement strand
CACGACCTCCTCCTCCCAATCACTCATCCCCACAATCACCCATTCCAAAACACCGACCAACCCCAGCGCAACACACTGTCCCAACCACAGCCCCCTCAACCCCATTCCGCCCGCAAACGCCAGCCATATCCCCGCCGGCAATGCTCCGCCATAATAACTAACGCTGTTAACGACTGCACCAACCCATTGCCTCCCCATCCCCCTCAGCGCTCCACCACAACTCCCATTCAGCCCATCCGCGATCTGAAACAGCGCCACATACGGAATCACCTCCGCGACCAGCCGCACAACCTCCAGATCCTCACTCACCCACCCGCCAATCCTGTTGCGGCCTGCCATCAGCAGCACTGAGATCCCTGTGCCCACCAGGACGGATAGCATCGCCGCGCTGTGTGCGGAGCGTCTTGCCGCGAGAGGTTTTCCGGCCCCGAGCAAGTTAGCCAGGCGGGTGGACTCGGCGACGCCAAGGCCGAAGGGGATGGTGTTGATGATTTGGTCGGCGGTCATGACCACTGATTGTGCAGCCAGAGGGAGGGTCCCTAGGCGGCCGGCGGCGAGGGCGACGATTTCAAAGGCCCACCACTCGGTGCCGACGTGGATGATGCCCATGAAGGCGAGGTGGGCGAAAGGAGGGAGGGCGGAGGGGGCGAGGGCTTTGCGGGAGAGGCCGGTCCAGCAGGGGTGAACACCGCTGCTATTGCTGTTATTTTTGGAAGGGTGGATGAAGAAGGCGTAGTAGGCTACTAGGAGGAGGAAGGATAGCCAGTAGGAAATTCCCGTGGCGATGGGCGCGCCCGCGATGCCGAAGCCAAAGGTGTGCACGAGGAGGTGGTTGAGGAGTATGTTCAGCGGCGCCGTGATGAGCAGCGCATAAGTGCCCGCGCGGTAGAGCCCCTGGGCCTGCAGGAATTTCTTCATGCACTCGAACCACACGTAGCCGAGCCCGCCGGGGACGAGCAGCGCGAGGAACTGCGCCGAGCCAGTGCAGATGGCCTCGGGCTGGCCGAGGAGGCGGAACAGGGGCTCCGAGAGGAAGAGCCAGAGGATGGCGACGAGGGCGTAGAAGAGGGTCAGCACGAAGAGGCCGCGCTGCAGGAGGATACCGACGTGGGCCTTGGATTGCGGCGTGGACGGGAGGGCGAAGCTGGTGGAGGCGAGGGTATCGATGGCGGAGGTGCCGCCGAGGGCGATCAACCAGGCCGTGGCCATGGCGAACATGTAGGAGAAGGCGGCGACGGCGAGGGCGTCGGAGGAGAGGCGGCCGGCGATGAGGACTGAGGTGGTTTGGAGGCTGTTTTGGAGCATGTAGGCTAGGATGATGGGGCCGGAGGCTTGTGATAGGAACCACATCTCGGATAGCCAGGAGAGGTATTCTGGACGCCGGGGCTTGAGCGGCCCCGAGGGGGAGAGGAGGGGTGAGGTTTCCGAGACATTGTGATAGGTGGCGTACTGCTCGTCATCGACGTTGGTGATGGTCATCTTGTCCTGTTTGTTGACTTCAAGTCATCTTGTTCAAGGAGAACAAAGAAGCTGTAAAACAAAGGACACCCGGGGAGAGTGGTGGTCATCAACCTAGGCATTGTTAGTGGACTTTGGCACCTAACCTTATAGCGGGCTTCATCCTGGGACGTATCCGCATTTTCCGAACACAAGAAATCGTAACCATCAAATTTTGATCAGTATCGGCGGTCGGAATGATGCACTGAATTTTGTCAGATCGGTTGGTCCGTCGATTGTGCAGCCAATAGCAAAACGCGCGATGCGGATTGGCACTGGCGGCTATCAAGCCGATTTGGGAAATGCCGCTGCGAATCGTGCATGAGGTATCCTCTGAGATCTCGGGGCGCTAGTCGCGATCTGGCAATTTAGCCACCGCGATACCGGGCGTGGGGGGAGTCTAGGTCCGAAAACCGGGCCCGACACCGACTGCATGGTGAGCTGCATGTCGAGCGGAGCTGGAGACATGCGGGGAACGGAGACGGCCAGTGGGCTAAACCGAATATGGTGATTTACGCGCTCAATCGCCTGGTATCTTGAACGGTGTGCAATGGCTGGTATCTGGTATCCGCATCTGAGTTTGAAGATCTCGGCAGTCCTTGATTGTCCAGTCGTTTGTCGGGCGGTGACGAGAACACCGCACAGCATGCATGTGCCCACCAGACAAGTCGACCTCGTGTATAAGACATGACTGCAGGAAGTTTCCCTCGAAAATAACCCAGAGACCATATCCTCCATTCCCATCTTCTCAAACCTCTAGACACACATCAAAATGCATACCGAGCTAGCACTCCTCGGCCTCTGCTGGGCAGTGGCCATCAAGGTGGCCATCGCCCACGGAGACCACTCCAAGCAGACGCCCATCTCCGGCCCTCACCAGTCCCTCTGGTACAGCACCCTCCCCGGCGACGGTGGCACCCAAGCCGACTCCGTCTTTTCCGGCATCTCCACCTTCGGCCGCCTCCCCTACCAGGACTGCCTCCGGACGCCATCCGCCGAGTACGACATCGCCTTCATCGGCGCCCCCTTCGATACCGGCACGTCATACCGGCCCGGCGCCCGCTTCGGGCCCTCCGGCATCCGCCAGGGCTCGCGCCGCCTCAACCTCTACGGCGGGTACAACGTGCCCCTGAAGACCAACCCCTTCAACAGCTGGGCCACGGTGCTTGACTGTGGAGACATTCCCGTAACTTCCTACGACAACACCTTCGCCCTGCGCCAGATCGAGGAGGGGCACTTCAACATCCTCTCCCGGACCCCCGTCACTGACGCGGACGAACCCGGCCCCGCTGTCTGCGGGGCCCTCAAGGGCAAGACCCTCCCGCGCGTGATCACCCTCGGCGGCGACCACACTATCACCCTGCCGCTGCTGCGCTCCATCAACCGCGCCTATGGGCCCGTGTCGGTCATCCACTTCGACAGCCATCTTGATACGTGGAAGCCCAAGGTCTTTGGAGGAAGCCCTTCTGCTGTCGCGGCCATCAACCACGGCACGTACTTCTACCACGCCGCTCAGGAGGGGTTGCTCCGCAACGATAGCAACATCCATGCTGGTATTCGCACGACGCTTTCCGGACCGAGTGATTATGACAACGATGGGTACTGCGGCTTTGAGATTGTCGAGGCGAGGGAAATTGACAGCATTGGCACCGCGGGGATCATCAAGCGGATTCTTAAGAGGGTTGGGACTGTGAACCCGGTGTATTTGTCGATTGATATTGACACGCTGGATCCAGCTTGTAAGTTTTTGATTTCTGATGGGGGGGCGGTGGTAATGGGAAGGTGCTAATGACTCGCAGTTGCCCCGGCCACGGGAACCCCTGAGACGGGCGGGTGGTCGACGAGAGAGCTGAGGACGATTATTCGGGGGCTGGAGGACCTGAATTTGATCGCGGCTGACATTGTGGAGGTTGCGCCGGCGTACGATACGAACGCTGAGCTTACCACCATGGCTGCTGCAGATGTGCTTTATGAGGTTATGAGTATCATGGTCAAGAAGGGTCCTTTGAGCAAGATGATTGATGGTGGCAAGGACAGAAAGGATTTGTAAGCTGGGATGGTCGATTTGGTGGTGCTGTGTCCGGTAGCGTGATGATGTTATGAGCAGTGACAAGGTCACAAACCGCGAAGGTCAGTGGCGCAATGTCTTTTCAGAATAGAATGATATCATATTCCAACTTTTCTACAATCACATCATATCAGTACTATTTTCCGAGTGAGCTGAAAAAGAAGAAAGAGAAAGAGAACTCACCCAGCAACCCCCCAGCGCAAACCCTCCCCCCCATCTCTCCCTCATCCCTTATCCCCCTTCTAAGGCCCCACACATCTCCCAACGCCTGGCGGATGATCTTGGTGTGTAATGACCGAATGCACGCCTCCAACCGATCCATCTTGTCGAGCACGAAGGCCTGTTGGTCTAGCGTATACGCCTCGCAACCGAGCGTGAATACAGGCATCGCCATGGCGACCCACATTGATTCGCCCCCCCCAGGGCTAGACGTTAAGGGTGCAGAGGTAGAGGAGGTAGTGGTATTATAAGGCAGAGAGGCGAGCATCCCTTGCATGGTGGACACGGCCGCCTGTATTTGCGGGGAGCGCGATGGGAGGTGGTGCAGGCGTCGGTGGAGCTGGATGAGGGTGGCTTGTTGGAAGATTTGGTGGCACAGGGTAAACTCCCAGCAGGAGGCTGTGAGCGATGAGGCAGAGGATGATGAGAGAGAGGATGCGATAGATGACGGGGAGAGGATTACCGGTGGTGAAGAGATGGCGTCGCGGGCGATCATGGCCTGGACTTTTCCAAGGAGGACGTCGGCTTCGAAAGCTGACCCTGAGCCCGACAGGCGTGATGCGCGTGATAGCTGGTCGATCTGGCGCATGACGTCCAGCAGCTCGTCGCTGTAGCCGAGGAATCCGTCGATTGTGGGGCTGGTGGCTGGGCTGAGTTGGTGCATTGGTTGCGTCGGCTCGGGTACGGGACCCTCGGAAGCAGTAGGGGTGATGTACGGTAGTGTCTGAAGCGACAGGTAAAGCTGATGAAGGTGCTTCATCGCCATCTGCGTGCTTGTTCCTGTGCCTGTTGAAAGATGACGGCGGTGGGTCCCGTTCCGGTCCAGAAGCGCCCGCATACCCTGCAGATGAACCCGCCACGACGAGGACAAGGTGCCGTCAAACCGGCGATAAGTGAAAACATCGGCAAGACACCAGATCAGACAGGTCGCCAGTAGCGTGTCGTCCATCGCCTTTTGCCATGCATCGGTTGTTGTCGCCAAGGCGCTTCTCAACAGCGCCAGACCGGATGATTGCAGGTGTCCCAGGATCTTGACCACCTCGATGCCGTCCAGGTCCAGAACATTACGAGACAAAAAGCCGGCAGCTGACAGCGCGAGGCAGGCCGACATCAGCTGAGGCGATTCGAGCGCCGCGGGTACCAGACCGCGGCCAAGGTCGAGGTGGATCGACGGGTGGCATGACAGCGAGGCGAGGATGTCTTGTGTAAAGTGCAACAACAGTTTCTGGTATGGCGGGGTCAGCGGGATGCCATTTGGAAGGCATCGCGGAAGCTCAAGCCATTTTGTGGTCATCACCGAGGTGCTGTTGTCTTGAGGTTGTTTTTGGCGAGCATCGCGCGCGGGGTTGGTGCCGCCCTGCAATACCAATCGGAGGGTGTATTCGCACGTCCTGCTGAAGTTGGAGCACTGACTGCAGCGGGGCTTCTGCTCGTCGCATTTCCTCCTTCGCCTTCGACACTCGTCGCACCCCTGTCGAGATCGTGCGCCTGGCATGTTGCGAAAAGTGCCGAAATTGCGTTGGTCGCGTGGGAACGCGATCGAAGGTGCATGTTTGAAGCAAGGTCGGCAAGTACAGGTGGAGGTGATGTGGAGACATGATGTCAATTGATACCGTCTCAATTCCCTTACAAAAGATAAGTAGCGCAATTCGTAAGATAAGACTGCGTGATAAGTACCCGAAGCACCGTAAACTCCTCATCCTGCATCATGACAAGAATGCGCTCTCCCCTTTACGTTTTAGCGCCCTATCAATGATTGGTTGTTGAGCAGTTTGAATCGGAGTTGCCCCGAGAGGTCGAGCATTCTCGACCTATCCCACTCTATTTGGCACTTGGTGGCAGAAGGTCGGACGCCGAAACCACCAACACAACGCCTGTAACAACCTAATTATCTGAGACGAATCTGGGCTCACGAAATTTCCATTTTCGTTCGTAGTCCTGATCTGGGGTGAGCTGTTGATGATTTGTTCTGAGCTTTCCCTGATTTTTCCCTGAGCTAGGGTGATCCCATACTACGCCGCTGCGCAGCCTCAGAGGCCCGTTTTCAGTCCCTCCGGCTAAAGTTTACTTTCGATCTCCCCCGCGGTGTCCACGTTTCTGGCATATACTAATTTGGGATATCGTGACGTCAGGGTTCTGATTGGTTACACGTGCGCACAAGCGCTCAAAGCTGCACTGACACGCATGTACATAAGTGTCAGTTCTTACTAGCTAGTTTTTGTCAGACAGAGAACAATCACCACTCTTCTCATACCCACACCTCCTGGTAAAGCCGAAGGCTCTCACCATCCCATTTGCAGTTCTGATCATATGCCCATCTCATTGTTCTTTTATTAGGGGCACCATGCCCGAGATCAATACTAGTACATGTTGTGGGACAATACACAGCATCCTAGTCTAATTGCTATGATAGTACGTAGTATCCTAGTCTAATTGCTATGATAGTACATAGTATCCTGGTAACAAAACTAGGATTGTATTTAGTATACTAGTATAATAGATAGGTAGGGTATATAATATACTATTACTTAGAATATACTAGAACATAATGTACTGCTTTAATTAGAGTATACTAATACATAACATACCAGTTTATGTCAGAAACACTGCACACTGGAAACTGTGGAATTGAGGCCAATTGAACTGGGTTGCAACTGCTTGATTGAATTGCTTCTGCGGCTCTCTGGCGTTGCTAGAGAGCCCCTTATTATAGTACTGCGTGGTGGCAATAGTGGTGGCAAACCATGGCCTTGACCAGCTGAACTGACGCAGTCAGTTCAGCTCCCCTAAGCTCCATTCAGCTCTGTTGCCCACACCATCTTTCTGCGCATTCCGGCCTTCGGCCGGAGCCCCGTTCTTCTGATAGTTTAGAATATACTAGTGTATGATATCCTAGCTTAGAAAATCGTTGTTCCGACATTGGAGACGTTGAGAAGCCTCATGACTGCCGTCCTGGATGGTGGCTGTCAAAAAGAAGGGGTTCGGCTCCGAGGTCGAATCCAAGAGCTCTCGTCAGCTTGCGCGAGGATGCCTGGCACAGCCAGCAATCTAACCGCTGTGCCACTGAGCCAGCGTAAGCTGGTTCATGCAATAAGTGTATGAAAGAGAGCTTCCTAGCTCTGCCAGAAAGCTCAACAGAACCAGAACACAATACAACTTCTATACACACAATTTGGATCAAAGGTGCCGTGCTTCTGACAGTACCCTCTTTCTTGTGTGAGGCCTAACGGCGCGAAAATCTTGAATTAGGCATACGATCTTGGCCTTTAAAGTAGCCCTCTATACGTTGCTAAGATTCAGAGCCTTCTCTACTTTCTTGAATAATTGTTGTAAGGTTTAGTTGCTTGGCGAAGCGCGCCCTATAAGGCTATTTACAACCTAGCGAATATCGCTGGTCTTTTTAGGGGTCTTTACAACCGTTGGTTTAATTGTAGCAGCGAGTTTGGGAGTAAAGGTGCGTAGCTGGGGGGAAGGCGTATCTCCAACGATTGCCTCGGGGTTATTAAGGATCCTGGATGGATTGAATGGCCAGACACTAGTCTTTTTGAAGCCGCTCCTTACGTTCTTTACGCTGTAACTACGCCTCGAGGCATCTCAGTAGCAAAGAAGAAACCTTTGTTTGTTAGCTAGCGCTAAGGTACAGCAGTAAGCTAATAGCTTGTTGTTTTACCTGAAATAGTTCTTTAAAGGTGAAAAAACGCTTTGATTGAGTAGCTGGGTCTTGTGAGAGCTATAGGTAGGTAAATATAGTAGTTGAACGCGGTTCGAGAAGTAAAGCCATATAAATTCCTTCCCATCGTAATTACTTGCCTCGTTAAGGATTAACAGGGGCTATTTAGTAGCCCTTAGCAGCTTAGTTTCCGGTAAATAGATCTCTTTTAGCCATTTAAGGGCTATTCTAGTATTGCTTTAGCCTATGGGAGAGTAATCGTACTTCTAATTGTGAAGTTCTTCTTAGCTTTCTATAAAGGGAGGGAACTATTGCCCATGCAACAAAGCCTCTGTAAAGACAACTACAAGTATTAGTATCCTTCCCTTTGTAGTTGCTACCTTGATTGTAGAAACCCAGGGTGTATTGTTAGCAGACGTGAGAAGTGCCTGGTTAGTAAGAGAATCGCTTATAACGATCTTATCGCGTGTCTCGACCTCCTGTATGCTATGTTCGTCTATATTAGTAATATTCTAGGGGAGGATGCCTTTAGTATTGAGATTTGTCTTTAGGCGGTTGTAGAAATCTTCGTATGCCTTCTTACTTAAACCCCGCGTTCGAGATATTTCTAATAAGACGCCTTTTTTCGTTTTTACGTATGGATGGCAGCGTAGAAAGCGGTTTGCCCAGCGGTGGCCGATGGGCGTAAAAACTCAAGCTTGTGCTAGTACTTCTTGAGCTATTTGCGCTATTTTAACCTTGCTGAGAGCGCGCCTAGTAGTTTCTTGGCTGCGGTATTAGTTAGTTAGAAAGCGCTCTTGAACTGGCGATAGTTTTCTGGCTTCTACTTTACCTGCTGGAACTGAGGTTCTTCCGTAAGGGTCTGATCTTCTCGCGAAAACTGGCCACTTTTCATCGCTTTTCGCTAAAAGCGAGCCCCCACCGCATGCTAAGACAGTGTTTTCCGGGACGCTTTCCCGTTTTTAGCAGCACTTTTCACCTGAAAAACGGGAAGCTGCCCGCTACCCCTGACCCCCCCCTGGAGCTAATGTACCAAGCTAATGCAAGCCACGGCTAACTGTAAGAAGTTAGAAAACTGGGCTGTGATGGCTGAATACTGCCGTTTTTTAGAGTTTTAGCGAATACTTAAATCTCGCTTTTCAGGGGCCTCTTTTCGCGAAAAGTGGCTAAAATTAGTAACAGGGCCCTAATCCACGCAGTAAGAAGTAATGAGAATGTGAGTGAATATGTAAGGACGTTATAAAGCTAGTTAGTGATGTGTTTTCCATAGAGATTTACTTTTAAATAAAATGACCTTCTAACTGATAAGCCTCCTATAGCAACTTTGTTTATTCTAGTAACTGGACTGGCCACCTATACGTTCCTAGGGATTACTATCTATAACACTAAGGAGGTGCGCTAACTTAAAACTTAATTAGTGGTTTGTGAAGTTATATATCTAGATAGGCCTTAAGGTATATGCTGGTTTACCTTACGCCTTTATAACGGCTTAGAGAAGTAATTTAAAGACCTGTTCTAAATAAGTAAAACGACCTTTAAAGCCCTCCTTTATTAGCTGAGGATTAATAAGGGCCTTTATAAAACGTAGTATTAGACTGTTAAGTAGAAGCTTATAATAATGTTATATATCTTTAGCTGTAGGTGTAATTAGCGTATCGCTACTTATAAGTTTAATATAACGTAAAGCTTAATCTTTAGGATAATAATAACAGTCCTCGTAATACTTATATCTCTTTATAAGGCATTTATATAGCTTCTTAAGGATAATTAGTTTAATCTGGCTATTAAGCTTAACTTGAAAACGTTAGTGTTTAATAGTTATATAAGTGTGATTAACAGCACTTATATTAAGGTATATATTAAAGCCTTAAAGTAACTGTATTAGTTTAACTGTAAAGGTGTAATATCTTAAAACGTATTTATAATAGTGTAATAAAACCTCTCCTTTAGTTACATACTTACTAGTGTTAAAGGTTTAATAAATAATGCAACTTTATTAACATAGGTATGTAATCGCTTTTTTTAAATACTATTAAATTAATATTACGTTAGTAATGCCGGTTTTAACACACGTGCTAGTGTTATGCTTCCTTTTCTAAACGTTTAATATTATCTGTAAGATTAAAGGAATAGTTAAAACTTACCTATTACGTAAAAAGAGTTATATAATCTTAGGTATTTACATATCTGTATTATTATAAAAAGGGTATTTAGCTTAATAAAAAGGAGGTTTATTATAATTAAAGATATGCTGTTAAAGTATAGTTTAAAGAAACAGGTATAGATTATGTATACTGTTACAGGTCTTTATAACTTTATTCTTACGTAATTAGAAGAGGGAGCTTTAATATTAAAGGAATAAGGATCTATTATTTACGCTGTTAAGAGGGCTAGTTAATAAGTAGTAGGATTATTATAAGAAGTTTATTAACGTTACGTAACTTTGTTATAATAACAGTATAGTAATTATAAGTTAAGAAGAAGATAATAGTAATGGTGGTAATAGTGGGAGTTTAAAGATAGCAGGGAAAATAAAGGGGTAGAATTTTTTTTCACTAATTAAACCTTAACTCTCTTTAGGTCCTTTTTTCCACACTTCTATATAATAAGCTTTAAGTACTAGTCCTACTTTTAAATAAACTACTACCTTTATAAAGTTCTTATAAAAGTATTTTAAATAATTAAATAAGTTATTAATCTTTAAAATTAAGCTGTATCGCCTCTTAATATCTTCCATTACTATAGTAATATCGTCGGCGCTAACGGCCTTAAGAGTTATAATTATCCTTACTGCCTTAATAAGACCTTCTGCTAATTGCGATACCTTAATCTACTTCCCTCTCCCTCTTTACACCTAGCGTAAGATAAGTATTACTAGCTCTAGCTAAATAATAATAGGTATGTAATAGTAATAAGTATTAGGATTAATATTGTGATTATAATATTAAGTGTTACTTAATGGCCTAGCTTAAGGTATACTTAGTAGTGACAGTAGTAAGTTTAACTAATCTTCTTCCCCAGTATTATTATTACCTTAACCATCTTCCTCTCCTTTCACATCTCTATTACCACTTTTATTATCATTATCCTTAAACACATTACTAAATATATTTAAGTCCTAATTTATCTCCTCTTAAGCTTCCTGATTATACGTGTTAAGAATGTCCGTAAGTTTTATAATTAAACTACTTATAAACCTCTCTGTTATAAAGACTTTTATATATACTTAATAATTACCAATTAGCTTAATAACGATAGATCTTTTTACCTTAAGATAAAAGGCTTAAAATCGCTCCTATACTATATTAAATATATTAAGGAGACCGTCTTCTGTAAAAGAGGTCTTAGAACTTATCAGTTTTATTAACTCCTACCACTTTTTCCTTTTAACGTGGTATTTAACTGCGATACATTTAGTGTTAGTAAGACCTTTCTTTAGCTATATTGTTTACGCCTGTTTTAACGTATATTACTAGGCTTTCTTAAATCTTACCCTCTTTACTAAGAAAAAGCCCTTATAAGTATAATAGCGGAACTAAAGTATTAATTAGGCGACCTCTTAAGCACCTTAGGTTACTAGTAATCTCTGTTATAATCCAGCCTGTAAGGGTGGAGGAGGCATACCGCAATTCCTCTTCCTTATTTTAGGATTTTAAACCACGCTTCTTTTAAAGGCGCGTTTCTATAGAAGTAATAAGGTTACTAGCCTAATATCCCCTGCCTGTGATAATCAAGTATTAAGAATTATACGGGCGACTGTCTACTCCTTAGGCGTGAACCCTCTACCTGGCATAAGCGTTCCTAACGATAATGTTATCTGCAAGGGCGGTAAAGGCTCGTTATTATTATCGTTAGAATTATCGTTAGAACGCTTAGAATCGTCAGAATCGCTTTTAAAGTTAGAGCGTAATGGGCCCGGTAAGTCTTCAAAGAATCGGTCGCGGTATAGCTGGCCGGATTTCGGAATGGTTAAACTGTCCATTAGGGATGCCATTCTCGTCGTTTTGGCTGGTGAAACGCAATAATTAGCATTCTACAAAGACTGGAGAGAATAGCACCGACCACAAACACACAATTAAGCGATAAACAACAAAGGCGGTGAGTTTACTTAAGCTTAGCCCTTCAGCTTAGTAATCTACTCTCTTTACAGCTAGTCAGACTAACCAGGGCTCCATACAGTACATCTTAGCGTAAGCGCTAGCAACAGGGGTTGCAAAGTAGCTCCTTTTCGCGAAAACTGGCGAATACTGGGCCAGTTTTCGCGAGAAGATCAGACCCTAAAGGCGGTCAGAGAGCGTCGCCCTGAGGATAACGTACAATCGCGCGGCCTGGCGTAAAGACGAGCCATTTTCGACTGCATTAATCGTAGACTGGATATTTTGTTCCCGCACAGTATCCATGGCAAATTTGGTGTATTTTAGGCCAAAAATGGTGGTGTGGTGATGATGGCAAGTGAGGTGGTTGTCAAAATGCAGTGTCGATCACAATGTCCGACCGTTAGGGGTGTCCGAGCATTGGGTCGCGCCTTCTACATATTAGCCACTGAAATCCTTCTAGATAGTAGATAACTAGTATTATTGCTAATATTCAATTATTAACTGCTTCTGCATGTCCACATGCATTCTAGCCGATGGCTAGCTGATCATTCCGTCATCTCCCACTCTTCATCGCCGACTGCACACGCCACAAAGTTGACTTCATGCGAACCTTCCAGTCCCTAGCATCGAGATACTCGGCCACCGTCTTGAAGTACTCAACGGCGGCTTCCGTGTGAGCTTGGCTCTTTGCATCCTGTCGTCCATATCCATACCGCGTCCCCGTCGGAGCCACAGGCCTGGCCAAGTCATGAACCACCGTCACCAAGTCGTTGGTTGGGGCGACGCCCTGGTCCAGGAGAAACTTTACGGTTTCGAGCCTTGCAGCATAAAACTCGCTGGGACTCGGGGCGCCGTCTTGGAGCACCACGGGAGGCATATAACGCTCGAACCCAAAAATGGCATTTTCGAGAAGGCCCACCGAGTGCTTGGTCTGTGACTGGTGTAGTAGGCTCCTTTCCGCCTCCGCCTTCGCTTTGATGTAGGGAAGGATAGAAAACTGGGCAACAAGTCCCAGAAAGGTGTTTGTTCGCGCCGAGCCCCTGTTCGCTGTAAGCTGTCCATCTACCCAGTAGGCTATCTCCATGCGGAGAGGTCCAAGTGCCGTGGAGACGGTGATCTGGGGGATTAGCTTGTGGATCCGCCCCAGGGCTTTGTCGATGCCATCCAACGCAGCGACGAATTCCTGGACAAGCTGCGCATCATCGGTGCTGACTTTTCTGGCATAGTTGAGCGTCCTAGCCACCGTTCGCCAAAGAGTGGTGTGGTTATACTCGCGCGCCGTTGTCTCATCTGACAAGATGTGGCGCTGTGCCTGGACCAGAGCCAGGAACGGGTCAAATGTTGCTGCTGATTCTGAGCAGATCCGCTGCCACACATGGGGCTGGGCGGCCCAGTCCCGAGCCGTGCGATGAATGAAGTCGACAAACATCTCCGGTCCCGAGGTTGTTTCCAGGATGCACTTTGTGCGCGCGGCAAGCTTCCTCCGGAGTGACTGTCGTGCCAGCGCTCGCCAGTTGCTATCCCGGTGGGCATCAGCCATCTCGACCAGGCCCCCTCCGGATTCTTCTATCAGCCACATGGTCCGCCACGGTACTGGCCCCGCCGTGGCATCGACCACGCGTATCATGATGGAGGCATGGCCACGATTTTGTGGCCGAATGCTTTCCCAGATGGCATCGTAGAGCATGGAAATGTCGTCGGGCAGGGCGTCCAGAACCGTCTGGGAAGCGGCAACAGAGCCCCCTTCGGTAAAGAGAACCATCAGGTGGGTGACCACGGCCGAAACCCAGAGAAAGACGCCGTTGGCCTTTTCGACAATGTTGCTCTGCAACTGAGCCGCAGCTTCGGGGTACAGCGCTGCTTGTTCCACAAAACCTTGGTTGCCCTGGAACGCGCGGGTAACAAAGGTGCGTATGTCCGCTTCGGTCAGGAGATGCATCTGGAGCATTGGGCCGTGTCCGAACCTGTCTCCAAACTCGGGCCATGGCCTGCTTGACACGCAGAGCTTCAAGCCGTTGGAGCACCTGGATGTTATGGTCTGAATCGCCGTTGCGACTTCGCCAGGTGGGACTGCAAATTCATCGAGGCCATCAATGAAGAGGGCGAGCCTGATAGATGTCCCGCACTCGGCAAGGACGAGATCGAACGACTCCTCAATTTCCCACGTTTCCCATGCCGGTAAAAACGACACGCTCCTGAGCACTTGTGCCTGCGACCACCGCCGAGGGGTGATTGTCGGCGCCAGATCCGGGATCATCTCCAAGGCCTGAGATACAATTGTCCTCTTAAGACCTTGCAGGGACCTCTGCAAGTCATAGCCAGAACTCCAAGCATAGTACTTGCCTACTAACAGAGGCAGTGGGCCAGCCCATTTCGCGAGACGGCCAGGCAGGCACTCATGCTGCACGATGAACTTCATCATTGTCGACTTCCCGGAGCCGGGCTTTCCGGTAACCCAGTAGATGCTTGCTTCGTTGCTCTCGAGCCACTCTGTGAAGCTGTCCCATGCCGGTTCGTCCCCGGCACCGGCCCCTTTTGCTCCCTGGAAGATCCAGGCGTACGTGTCCTTGAGATTTTGTGGAATAGCCTCTTCGCGCAGCTTGAGGGCGTCAAACTGCAAGCTGCGCACGATCGCCTTCCGCAGCGTCTCAGGGCGGAGATTGATCGAGATTCGATCTTTGGAGGTGGCTGGCTCTGGTGCCCACTCTTTGTCCCAGAGCAGTTGGGTGAGTTCGTCACGAACCGTTTCGCCTTCTCTCGACACGTCCTTTACACGGAGAGCTGTCACCATGGAACTACCAAGTAGGGAGAAGCTGGGGACCTCCTCTGCTTGCAATAGTGGCAGGATAGGATCCAATACCGCGCCTGGGCCACTCCCAGGCGCCCGTACGGGTGCACCTCCGGACGATTCCCAGGCCTCAACAAGTTTGTCGCCAAGGTTCTGATGTTGTGTAGTTGCAGCGAGTAAATCGCCAGACGCCCCAGGCTGCGTTTTGGCGTGGGTCATTTCTCGAAGTAGCTTGTTGATGGCGTTCAATTGGTTGTTGAAATGAAGCTCCCAGCGTTTCGTCTGCTTCGAGTCATCCCTGTTTCGGTGACAATGACGGTAAGAATCAAGAAGCCACAAAATTTTCAATTGCTAATCATTCACCAACATATCAGATGCAGAGAATGAGACAGTCAACGATTTGTCGTTTCACGTCCTCGAGTCGCTCCTGTGCATTTTCTGGACCGTTAGGTGTTGCTTTGCCAGCGTCGGATAAAGCATCATGGAATTCGACCGCGAGACTCTCGCAGTCTTTGCACAGCCGAAGCAGCAGGAGCTGGGCGGGCGTTGCTGCATGTGTGGTGCCCGAATTTGAATCGCGAAAGCTTTTGCAGGTTGCCTGGATACAGTCCAGCGAGACCAGCAGATCTTTGGAGAACTGCAGGTTTTCTTCAGTTTGCTTGTCTCTCGCGGTTCTTCGGAGGATCTGGCGCTTCGCCCAAGCCTTCGTGAGGACCCGGCTCCCAAGATCAACAAACTGGAATACAGCTGCCGCGATTGCTAAGGCGCTGAGCGGGTCCATGGCGAGTCTTGGCGAAGCGCGAAAGGAACAATCCCGACGCGAGAAAGAGATGGAGTGATACGGCCGATGAGACCTTCAGCATTAAGATACCGCTTTTCGTGGAAAGAAGCCAGAGATTTGTGAGGGGTAGCTGAATGTCAGGTTTCGATTCAGCGGACATCACAGCTGATGCCCTTCTGGTCCGTGCACCACCCTTTATGGGTTAGGGTTGTATAAGGGGAGATGTGCGTGACCCCCTCATGACGTTGGAGATATCTCAACAGACTCAACTCAGAGCCGCTCTCATTTGTCCACTTTGCGTCTGCCTTTCCGAGACCTATTGCACGAAGTATCTTGCTCTCGTGGATATGAAAGACCTGCACTTCAATTCGGATGCACAAAGATGGTATTGTATTGTATTGCACAGTGACAACTTCAAACATACAGGGACCAAGATCAGATTGAGGAGTTTATGTATATACCTTCCCTTTCTCAAACAGATCTCGAAAGTTGAAGGGGCCCCTTACCTTACCTCAACATGAAGGCCGAGACTCAGAAGGTAAGAGCTCTAGAGAAGAGAACCGTTTTTGGGTACCGGCTGTTAGCAGTAAGTAGGTGAGAATGAGTTTTCGAAACAGGGCGTCCGGATGATGAAGTGCAACTGGAGTTCCGCTTTTCTCTCCTGAACTGGTCCAAAGACTCCCCGCGAATCCACCAGAAGGCCACCACATCAAGGCAAGAACAAGCAAAGGACGCCAACGCAAATTTTCGCGCCCAGGTAACCGATCGCGCGCAATTGCAGCCCTACAATCTGTGCGGTGCCAGTCTGACGCGAACACCTGGTCAAAGAGTTACACCTCGGAACGCGCTGTCAAGCTTGACTGACTGACTGACCTTGGCGGGGCAGCAGCGACCGGCAGTCCGCCTCATCTCATTTGATGAGTTGTTCGATTGGGTCGAATGCAGGGAGAGGGTTTTTTACTGGAGGATTATTATTTAGCTGCAGCGTAACCACACCCTGGGCCAAAAAGCCATGCCCAACGGCCCTGTCTGCTGATTGGCATGCGAGCTCGTCGGTCTGCAAGTTGCAGAGAGCAAGGTTCTGCCATTGGCAACTTGGCAGGCCTCGTGCAGTCGTCGCGTGCAAGCGCTGTGCCACTGCAGCTTCGGGCTAATTAACTGCATCTTTCCCCAGAAGCGCAAAATTCGGCCCCAGCTCGCAGTGCATTTGCGCTGCAGCTTCTGGGATTTTGACCGACATTGATTGACAGTTTATTAGCCGATGATGACCGCCTGCACTGCGCCATGTGCAATAACTTGAACGAGTCATATCTAGGACCTATCCGCGCGCTGCAGAATATCCTTCCCTGCCTCTCTCTCTCACAAAAAAAACTTCCAGTCAGCTGATAGAGGGGAGAGATATGGAAGTCGATTTCAAAAGTTTTATCGCCCCGTTTATTAGATACATGCTTATAACTGCTTATCCTTCCCCCGCCCCTCTTTATATTCATTTCCCCCTTCAAGCTTGATAACCTCTTGAATATGTACTATAATACGCTTAATCTATGCCTGAATTTACGTCTGTTCCAGATTATTCTAAGCCTTTTGTCAGAAGGAGGTTCTGGCTAGAGGCCACAACTGTCAGAAAGAAGAGTCTGGAAACCATCAGAACAATAGATTTGTAACCATTGCCACAGACGCGCAATTGTAGCCGCGCGGCTTTGCCACACGGCTTGCCACTCTTCACAGCTATAAGGAAGGTTCTCTGGCTGAGCCAGAGAGCTGAACAAGCAATACAATCACGCAGTTACAACTCCTTCAATTCCACAGAATCCAGATTGCAGTACTTCTAACACTTTTTCCTAAGCTCGAACTGCATCTTTACTATTCTTTGAAGCTCCTTTCTTTATCGTCCTTCTCTTCATCTACCACTAACATAGCTCAATCATATTAAGATCTAAAGAGTTAGTATATTAAATTAGCTGTCAAATCTTATAAAGATCTTATACTACTTGTTAGTAGCGATGAGCATAAGCTAGTGCGTTATCTTCCTAAATAAGAGTCCTTAAATGTTTTTCCTTATACTTTTTATAAACAGAAATAGTTTAAGAAGAAGGATCGTCTTCTACTATCGATACCAGTTAATCCCCTCCCTTAATATTATCCTAGGAAAGTTTTCTTGTTTCTTTATTCTATCTCTATTATAGCTTCCTTTTAGGTAAATGTCAAAGAGAAAGTCAGTTTAAACTATTTTAAAGCTTCTACTGTTCTTTTATTAACGGTTCCAACTCTGTATTCATTCGTTCAATCTCTTTTCCTTTACAATTTCTTTCTTCTTTACCGTTTCTGGTTCTTAATAGTAATATAATCCTTTTGTTAAACTTCAGGAACCCACAGGGCTGTAGTACAGCGACTGTGGCTTAGAGGAAGAAGTGCGTGCTGGTCCAAGCCGTACTACAATGCCTATAGCACTGTAGGAAGCAAACAAAGGCCTGAGTTACAGGGCAGTGCTACTGTAAATAAGGGTGTTACAGCAAATATTAACGCTGGAAACAAGAGGATCTGGAAGGCAGTGCCTTGTGCAATGACTGGATTTGAGTAGAGTTGCTTGCTTGAAAAAGACTATATACAGGAGAGTTTAAGGCCTATTATAGGCTGTAGGAGGCTCAACAGGAGCCCTGTGGGCCCTGGAGCCTTCTAGAAGGTTCGGCTCCGCAGTGCGAGCTGTAGTTGCAGGGTATGCAGCAGTGGAGGGCAACTGTTTACAGCAGTTGCCCACAGGGCAGCTGGGGCTAAAAGTTAACACCTTTTATATTGTAAGAAAAATGTTACAATCTGCTCCTAACGAGGACTCAAGGGGGCACCGGACAGGATGAGATAAAGCGTATGGCAGGACGCCAAGCTTGAAAGGCAATCCAAAGACGGCTTGTTAAGTTAACACTTTTAGACGAGAGTACACTATCACTATAAGTTACTGTCACTATAGTGCACAGAGGGAAGTCTAAACAGTAGGATACAAATGAATAATGTAATATTAACGTAAGGAACTAAAAGTCCCTTACAGCCATTATAGTAATAATGATAACTATTTATATTAGCTACTTAAAGGTACTTTATACCTTACTTAATCTGTTCTACTTAGTAGTACATTATGTAATTCCTACTAAGCAGTGAACTAATTAATACTTAATGTTATTAGTTAAAGTGGATTACTAAGTATCTTCTAGGTAGTTATAAGAGTTTTAGGTCTTTACACCCCTAGCCCAGTACATAGCACTGTACTTACAGTCTTCCACACTGTTCCTTTTACAGGAAATACGTCGGACTGTGCCGGCTTAAGTGACGGCCTGTAGAGTCGTCATATAATTCCTTCTCTTTAACATTCTTTTTCCATAAAGAATTACAGGGTTAGTTTTTCTTCCTTCTTCTATTTTCTGTTATATCTTCTAATTACGTTAAAGAGTGTAAGACGTAAAGGAAATAAGAAAAAGCTCCTTATAACCACTATCTCTATCTTATTAAATCTCTTAACGCCTTAAAATCACAACTATCCTTCTATTTCCGCTGTTAGACTAAATTCTTTTGCATAGTAGGGTTCCACAGGCCTGTAGTACAGGCCTGTTGCTTAGAGGAAGTAGAGCGGTATTGTTCCAAGCCGTACTACAGCGCTGGAAGCGCTGTAGGAAGCAAAAGAAGGCCTGAGGTACAGAAGCAGTGCCTCTGTATATGACTGAATGAGTGGTGTGAATTGCTTGCTTGTAGAAGGCTAGATACAGGAGAGGAAAGGGCCTTTGTAGGCTGTAGTCAGCTTCCAGAGCCTTCTATCTACTATACAGAATTGGAATAGTAGCCGTAGGCCACGTAAGTGCTTGTATGACTCACTGGGTTCCAGAGGCTTCCACAACTCCGCTGTGGCAACTGGAATCCAGTGGAAACTGGTGGAATTCAGGGGGTGAAACCCCCTGATTCCAAGGGGTTTTAGAGGGTTCGGCGCAGTGCGCCGACCCAGTGGACCCACTGGGGCTAGAAACTAACAAATCCTTAATATGCTAAGTCTTAGCGTAATTAAACAGCTATAAGTAGTGCCAGTCTACAGGTATACCTTCATTATACAACGCGTTTAGTTACTTTAATAAGTTTATTAGGAGTTCAATAAATAAGAAGAAAAAGTTAAACACTCTTTAGGCAGTTACGGAACACCATAACTCTCTTATAAAGTTACAGTGTGTTAAAACTTAACAGTATGTTATTAAGGCGAAGATAATAAAGGTGTTTTCTTAAGAAGCTAAGGTGTTATTATCGAATTGCAGCAGCAGTTCTTAGCACTTAGGCGCGCAGGCGTATTACCGCTCTAGGCTAGGCTGGAGCGCAGGAGCCTTTAGTTATGTGCTCTCCTCATACAGAGAGCTTTCTTTTATCCTGTCCGGAGGACAATTTATTATAAGGGTAGTCTAAAAAAAATATTACTATGGGAAATTCAGTTAAAACTGATAAGGAAATTCAACTCGACCTAGGACTACTACGACCTGCATTCGACACAGGCCTCGAGAGGACTGGCGCGGGTTAAGACAGAACGTATGGCAGGACGCTAAAGACTAAGTGGGCGTTCCGAAGACGGCTTGTTGAGCTAGCACTCCTAGACGGGGGGTTTAATGTCACTGTAGGTCGTTGTCACTATAATGCACAGAGGTGAGTCTGAACAGTAGGACA
>Ga0247780_1001049_pt1 | contig 19833 bp, 8 predicted proteins | sample UWRJL079202R5_FD_179927 | JGI IMG/M metagenome (GOLD analysis project Ga0247780, IMG submission 179927) | Plant litter microbial communities from Arlington Agricultural Research Station in Wisconsin, United States - UWRJ-L079-202R-5 | ecosystem: Environmental > Terrestrial > Plant litter >... | reverse complement strand
AATAAAGCTTTAAAAAGTAAGATTTATTTTTAATTATGTTTTTATCTCTTTAAATAGATATATTGGCCTCCGGACAGGTTTCTGTCGCTTTGTTCGCTGCACTTATTTAAATAAGCTTAATACCCCACGCCAAAATTGCCAGGAGCGAAAGTGAGGAATGGAGCGCCCCGTAGCGTAGCGAAGGGCCGTCGCGGAATGACGAACGAAGCGACGCCAGCAATTTTAAGTTACTAGGTCTTTAGCAGTTTAAATCTTATAAGTTAAGGAGACTTTAAAGTGTAATATTTTATAAAGCTAAATTTAGCAATAACTGCTATTATAAACACTTTTTACAAAAGAAAGATCTTCTTAACCTTATAGTCTCTAATCATATCGAAACTTAAGAATCGTTTAACCTCTCTTATCGCTTTAATCTTAAAATAGTTATTAACAAGATTTATAACGCTATTAATTATAAGTATATTATCTACGTAAAGCAGAATTAAAATATTAAGCTTAATGTTCTAAAAGATACAAGTATCTACGCTAAATAGTAAGAAACCTAAAGACTTTATAACTAGAACTAACGTTTAAAACTAATAAAGTGCGCTTTTTCTAAGGCTATGCAAAGCCTTATTTAATTTCTAAACTTTACCCTTATTAAGATTAAGTCTTATAAGTTATTAAATGTAATAAATATAATTAGGTAGTATATTAGTATTAAAATAAGCTAACTTAAACTTATATTATAAGTATTCTAAATCTATAACAGTTACAATTATACAAAACGCTCTTACAGAGATTCTATTCGTAACAGCTACATAAACTTCTTAAGATACCTAATTAACTTACTAAAATTACTGCAAACTACCTATCTGGCTCTTACTAACCACTTATTTATTTTCAGATCAAATTTCTTATTAAATACCTACTTTCTTAACAGTATTTCTATCTTTATAATATAGTTTATAAGGTTAAAACTATACCTCTCCTTAAAACCTTAATGTTATTTAATTATAAAAGGGCGCTAATAAGTATTAAAGTTTAGAAGCTTTATAACTTAGGGGAGATTCTGTAAAATACACTTATTTATATGTAAATTAATATTGTAATTAACTTTAATTACTATAAGGGTGTACTTAATAAGCCTTAACTAACTTCAGCTGTTAAAAGGTTATATTTACCCTTGTTTATCTTTTTATAGTGATTTAAAGATTTTACAGCTGTTTTTCCTAATTATCTTAACTTTCCTTATTAATCTTATTAATCTCTTACTTACGCTTACTCCTCTAATATACAGTATTATTCTTAAGTAGGAGGGTGTGACGACCCTGCAGGCCGTCACTTAAGCCGGGGCGGCCCAACGAATCCCCCGCAGAAGGAACAGTGCAGGAAGGCAGTACGCACGGTACTGCGCACTGGGCCAGGGGTGCAAAAACCCGAAGCCCCTACAACCAATCGTTGAATGATCACTCTGATCTCGCCAAGAGCGCGGTAATCACAGTGATCAGAGGCATTCTGATCACTATAATCACTCTTCGTGCTAAGTAAACACAGTAATCAAGGTATAAAGTACCCCTTAGCTAGTTAGTATAGATAGCTATAATTATACCTATAACTACCGTAAGGGACTCTAATTCCTCACACTAGTATTTAATTATTTATTTATATCTTACTATTCAGACTTACATCTGTGCATTATAGTAACAGCAACTTATAGTAACATTAAACCCTTATCTAGGAGTGTTAGCTTAATAAACCGTCTTTAAAATGCCCCTTACTTATTAACGTCTTATTATACGTTCTGTCTTAACCTACACCAGTCCTCTTAAGGCCTATATTAAGTGCAAGTCGTAATATAATATTAACGTTACAGTTTTAAACGCTATTTATTAAACTCTTAAATACTACCTCTCTCCTACTAATATATCGACTTCTAGAAAAGGAAAGGAGATTAAAGAGGTGTAAGTTTAGCCTTAGCTCCCCACTATTAATAAGTTAGCTGCATGCTTTAAAGACTTAAACCTTAACTAGTAGGGACTGGTTAAAGAACTTAATAAAGCTTTCTCTAAAGATATTAAAAGCCGCATCAGTCTTATTAAAAAACTCTAGGCCCGACTTAACGCTGTTAAGTTAGAGAATAATAACCTTAAAGGCTTATAAAAGAAATAAATAAAGCTCCCCTCGCCATTACGCTTTAAGGGAGACTTTATACAGCTAAAGTCCTAAATAGCCTAGCTTTAAAGCTATATTACTTACTATAATAAGCAGTTCTTCGAAAAAGAAGGAAAAGTTAGGTTCGCTAGAGCCTTACTAGATAAAGTAACTGCTTACTAGTATAAACCTTATATAAAAACAATTAATAACCTCTTTATAGATAGAGTACGAAAGGAGGCTCCCGAGACTTAAGCTTTTTTCGATAACTTTAACATTTTCATTAACTAGCTCCAGACTAAGTTTAGAGAACTGGACGCCCCTAAACAGGTTAAACAACACCTTATAGCCTTAAAGCAGATATCCTCAGTCCTTAAGTTCTCTACACACTTTAAACTGGAAGTAATTAAGACTAAGCTTAGCTAAAAGGCTTTAATAATACTATTCTAAAGCGGTCTGAAGAAACACGTTATTAGAGACTTTTACTAAGAAGACTGACCGGACTGTCTTTAGGAGTTAGTTAAGATAGCTATTAAAGCTAATAACTGGTATTATAATTACCATTATTAAAAGAACTTCTAAAAAGAACATACCCTTTACTAGCTAGGTAAACTTAAAAAGGGGAACTAGTCGACCGTAATAAGTTACTACTCTGGACTAATGGACATTAATATAGTAAACTGCTAGAATCGACTTAACTGTAATAAGCCGTAATAATAGTAACAGTAAAAGCAGTCTAAGGACCTATCTTAGGTCTAATGCTTTAACTGCGATAAAAAAGGCTATATAGCGTAGTAATACCTGTTACTAAAATAAGTCAGTTAGAAACCCGTTCTAGAAGGAGGAAAGCACATTAGGTTTAACTCCAGAGACGTTTACGTTAAGATAGTAAGTAACGAAGAAGACTGCACTTAGATAGATAAGTGTAACTTAAGAGATAAGGAAAGAGAAAAAAAACTTTAAGACGTAATATATCTAGTCTTTAAGGGTGCCCTAGAAGAGTTAGCTATAGAGGTGTAAGTTATAGAAAATTAACTCTAAAGTAGAAACTTAAAACCATTAGAGGTGTAAGTTATAGAAGATTAACTTTAGGAAGAGATATTCTAGTTAGCAGTTACAGGCCTTAAAAACCTTACTTTATAAGCTTAAGAGTTAAGGAAGTCTAAGAAGGACTCTAACTTAGAAATTACCAAGATAGTAAAAGGAGTTAAAGAACTAGCCCTCCAGGCTACCTAAACGGTAAAGTAAGCCTTAAAAGGTAAAAAAGAATAAATTAAGAGAATTAAGTTAGAAAAATAAAAGTTCTTCTCTATAATACCCCTTAAGACTTTTAAACACTTTAAGCACGCTAAGTAAATCAGTACCCTTACCTCCTTAGAAGAAGGATAGCTTAGATAGCTACCTTATATTAAAGCTAGTGTACTTTAGACTAGTACCTTAAAGGTCTCCTAAGAAAGCATAAAGTAAATATATTAACGAAAAGTTTAAAAATTAAAGGAGAAATATTAAAAGCTAGTAGATAAAGTAGAGGACTTATAAGTTAAAAGTCTTACTGTAACGTTTAAGGATAGAATAGTAGAAATTAAGTTATAACTTTATAATAAAGTTCGCTTTATTAATTAACTTAAGTATTAACTTGTTAAGGAAGGTTACTTTATAAAAGAATAAGTTAAGTTATTACTACCTGAGTTTTAGGAAAAGGTTTAGGAGAAATAACGTATATAAAGGTAAATAGAAGAAGAAAAAGAATAAAGCGTTACTTCCCTTGTTACGTACTTTATAACTGCAGCACCTGCAGTTAATATCGACTACCCTAGTTACAGGGATATACTATAGATCGATTATATATATAATAACTACACTCTTAACCGGTATTATAAGCTTAAAGCTCTTTATAACTACTTCTTAAACGTACGAAGATAAGATTACGTTATTATAAAGGTAAAGTTAAAACTAGCTTATTACTAAGTCTCCTATTCCCTAATAAAAGAATTTAGTAATAAACGGAAAGTTACAGTAATTAACTAAACTCTTATTACGTGTTAGTAAGGAGGAGTACTTAATAACTACCTAGTTATAACGTGCTTGTTATATCTTAACGGAAAAGCTAGAGAGTAGTAGAAACGAGAAGATTATTAACAGATCTAAGAGTAAAAAGATATTACTGTAATCTAGTCTTATAAAGCGTATTATCGTCTTATTAAAAACTTCCGAAATATTATACTGTTTAAAGTTAACTAGACGTTAAGGCGTGAGAACTTAAGGAAGGTTGATCGCTAGGTCTATTAAAGCTGCCTGTTTTTCTAGAAGGAATTAGGAAAAGGCTGTAAGCCTTTTAAAAGGGCTGAAAACTAATAGTTCATTAGTTAGTAAAAACCCTAAGAAGAAGAAGAGGTACTTAGAGGTTAAGTTAAATAAGACCTTAAGGACAGATAATTACTATAACTTAGATGTTAAAGAAGTATAAGTATTACTCTGTTAATATTAATATAATAGATAGAAAAGAGAGGTTATTTAAGGTAAAAGCAGTAATTAATAGTAGGAGTGCTTTTAACCTAATGCACCCTTTATTAGTTAACTGAAGGAAACTCCTTAATTAAGAGTATAAAGAGGTTATTCTTATATAAAATGGAGAAGGAGGCTTATACCAGTATAATAATAGTAAAGTTACCCACTACTTACTACTCCTAATTAAAGTAGATAAAGATAAATAATAAGTAGACTTTAACGTTACATTAGTTACAGGCTATAACATAATCTTAAGTTTATCTTAGCTAGAAAAGTATAACCTTATAATTAATTAGAGGAGTAGTTACCTTACTTTTAGCAAATCCCCTAATTGTAATTACTGTTTAAAGAAAGCTAAGAAGGTATCGAACTGTTCTAAAGATATATAAAGCACTTAAAAGCACGTTAAACCCTTAAAACTAAGTACAGTTTAGGTTAGGTTTACTAAGACAGTTAAAGGATTAAAAGGTTTACTGCATTACTTAAATAACAATTTAGAAGGTAGAAAGAAGCTAGAAGCTAATTTACAGATAAGTAAAAAAGTTAACTTATCTAAAGTACTTATAGAATATAGAAAGTTCACCTTATTTTGAAAAAAGATATTATAATTACTAGATTACGGACTGTAAGACTACGAAATTAAGTTAAAGCTAGGAGCGAAACTCCGCAGCTTCCAGCCTTACTACTTAAACCCTTAATAGGTTAAGGCCTTAAGGGAGTATATTAATAAGAACCTGAAGAATAGGTTTATTGTAGAGTCCTAGTCACCAGCAGGGTACTTAATACTATTCGTCTTAAAAAAGGGAGACAGTAAGTTATATATAGTTATTAATTACTAAACGTTAAATAAGGATACGATTAAAAATCGTTACCCATTACTACTTATTACGGAAATATAAAAACAAATTACTAAAGCAAATTAGTTCTCTAACCTTAATTTCCTTATAAGGTTTAACTACGTTAGAGTGAAGGAAAAGGACAAGTATAAAACAGCTTTTCGGACTCACAATAAGTATTACCAGTACTATATTATGCCGATAGGATTAATAAACGCCCTTGCAACTTTCTAAAGCTTTATTAACAGTATTCTCTGCCCCTTCTTCGACAAGTTTATCTTTATATATTTAGATAATATTTTAATCTATTCTAAAACTTTAGAAGAATACTGAAAGCACATATAACAGGTTTTAACAGCTCTCGAGAAAGCAAAACTAACAGTAAACTTAAAGAAAAGCTATTTCCACGTTTAGGAACTAAACTACTTAAGGTTTAAGGTAACCCCTAGAAAACTTAAAATGTAACTAGAGAAGATAAAGGTAGTTAGAAACTAACCTACTTTAAAGAACTAAAAAGAGTTATAAGCCTTTATCGGCTTTATAAACTTTTATCAGTACTTTATCAGGTACTTTACGAAGGTTATAAAACTACTATATAAGCTTACAGGAGAAGGTAAACCGTTTAAGTAAACTAATAGACAGTAGAAGATGTTTAAGGACCTTAAACACGCCTTTATCACAGTACTAGTCCTAGCCATTCCTGATTTCTTAAAGCCCTTCTAAATCGAAACAGACTCCTTAGAATTTGTAATCAGCAGAGAACTTAGCTAAATCTAAGATAATAGGAAACACCACTTAGTTACCTTCTTATCAAAAGGGATCTACAGCTTAACCTTATAATATCTAATCCATAATAAGAAACTAATAGCAATTATTCAGTACTTTACTAAGTAGGCATTATATTTAAGTGGAACAGAAGAACTAGTCTAAGTCTTTTCAAACTATAATAACCTCTAATACTTTTTAATAAAAGAACTCAGTCTACGGTAAGTACAGTAGGTAAAGTTAATAGCCCCGTTCTACTTCTAGATCCACTACGTTAAAGGAAAAGATAATAAGTAAGCCGATACTCTTAATTAGAGATAAGACTATAAGGATACTAATCTAATCCTAATCCTTATTACTATATTTAATAAAGTAAAGAACAGTACTTTAAAATATACGTTATAAGTATTAGATAATTAAATACTAGAATAAACTATTAACGTTTATATAAATTTATAAACAGAGTATAACGTCTATTAATAACAGTAAGACTTCTAAGTAAAAAAGCTAGCAGAAGGAACTTATAAGTATAAGTACCTTTTAGGAGATTTCTTAAGGTATACGTAAGACTGTAGTAAAGAGTGCCTAAAGTATCCGAACTATAATAAAACTAATTATTAGTTAAAACAGTTATTAGAAAACGTAAATAGCGTACTTAAACTAAGAGTAAAGCTTTAATACTAAGAGAAACTGTACATTTATAACTTAGAAAAACAGAAGGAGTACGTTTAGTAAGTCTATAAGTCTCAACTTAGAGGACATATAAGCTAAACTAAGACCCTCACGTAAGCTTAATAAACATACACCTTCCCAAGAATAAAGAAGTTAGTTAAGGAAATAGTTAATAACTATAACGTCTGTTACCGTAAGTAAAATTAGTAGCATAAACCCTATAGACTTCTTAAACCACTTCTTATACTATAAGCGCTATAAAGCTCCATCTCGTTTAACTTTATCATTAGGATCTTAAAGTTTAAAGACCCTGCTATAAGAGTTACTTATAACTAAATCCTTATAATAATTAACAGGTTAACAAAGTAAGCTTACTTTCTACTAACTTTAAAGGATATAACAGTAAAGTAACTTACTTATATCTTTAAGAAAGAGGTAATTTCGCAACACCTTTAGCTAGATAATATCGTTACAGATCGGGATAAGCTAATCGTATCGAAGTTCTAATAAAGACTAATGTAAAGAATAAGTGTAAAGAGTAAACTTTTAACAGCATTCTACTTATAGATAGATAGCTAAACGGAATAAGTTAACCAGATACTCACAATATATCTCTAAGCTTACGTTAACTTTAAACAAGATAATTAGCTTAAACTGTTACTAACAGTATAAATAACCTATAATACAATGCCAATCAAGTTAACAGGTATATTACCGTTCTTTACCAACTACAGCAAGGAGCCTAAGCTCTGTTAAAGTCCGCTTACAAGCGCCCCCTAAGCTACAGTCCATATGGACTAGATATAGGAACTATATAACTACCTATAAGCTAAACTTAAGTTTATACGCGAACGAATAAAGAAGTTTACTAATAAACACTAAACTAAGCAACCAGTACTTAAGAAAAGACTTTACTATAATAGCGAATAAGTTAAGGGACTGACTTTTTAGAAAAGGGACCACATCTACCTTTTCTTATAAAACCTGCATTTGAAACGACTTAGTAAAAAGCTTAACTTTAAGAGATATAGACCGTTCCAAATCAAGAAAAAAGTCACCACCTCCAATTATAAACTAAACCTATCTACTAGCATAAAGGTGCAGACTAAGGTTTTTCACATCTCACTTCTAGAACTTACCTTAAAAGGAGTTCCTTTAGAAAAGAAGATCGAGATCGACACCGATAAAGACAAATACAACGTTAAGGAAGTTATAAATTTACAGAAGGGGAAAAACGCATTTAAGTATCTCGTTAAGTGGTTAAATTACAGCCCTAAAAGCAATTCGTAAGAACTAATTAAAAATCTTAAATACCTAAACCTAATTATAAAGTTCTATTAAAAGAATCTAAACTAACTAAAACTAACGATAAGAATTAAGAATAAGATAAGATCTAATATCTAAACTGTTAAACTAAAGAGTAAGACCACCACAGGACTTAAAGCCTAAGAAGTAGTAAGAAACTCCTTAGTAAGTATAGAAAGACATTTATTAGAAACCTTAACCAGAGTTAAAAAGACCTTAAACTTAATAAGAAAGCTAAGCCTCCTTTAAAGTCCCTAATATATTCCACACGAAAATAAGTACTGTTAAAAAAAAAAGTTAGCAAAAAGAAAAAAGCAGGTACGTTACTGTTACGTTAAGAAAGGCTGTTTTCATTTATTAAAAAGAAAAGAGCGATAGACTAAGTTAAGAAGAAGTCGCTAGTTACAGTAACCCCTTAGAAAGAGAACCGTATACCAGCTCTACTAGGAGGCTTCCCCAGTCAAACTTAAGAACTAGTACAGATATTTCCTAAACCTTACACTCCTCCTTTACTATAATGTCAAACTCGTAGCTAAAAAGTTCATCTACCCACTGCGCTAATCCCTTCTATTAGTCCTTAAGGCGCAAAAGTTTAAAGGCCATGTTGCAGAGGAGAAGAGCGGTTTTACACTCCTTAACGTTAAGGCACTTCTTTTCGTCTAGAACCCTGCGTAGAACAGATAGGTTGTTTCCGTAAACGTTATAAGATAAGTATATAGTCTTACTAGCTACTATACAGTAACTGTACGATTTACTCTTACTAGCTACCTTACAGTTTGGTAAGTTTAGGCGGCAGTAGCGACTACACTTCACAGGCATAACGATCTTAAAAGTAAGAATAAACTTAACGTTAGTAATATAGCGTTTAGTTAATAAAAGCGCTGCGTTTCTCTTATTCTTAATTACCTAGTTAGACGATATAATAACTAGTAAAAGGAAGAAGGAATATATAAATAGTTCTTTATGGAAAAAGAACGTTAAAGAGAGGGAATCGTGTAATAACCCTATAAGCCGTTACTTAGGCCGGGGCAGCCCGACAAATCCCCTATAGAAGGAATAGTGTAGGAAGGCAGTACGCACGGTACTGCACACTAGGCCAGGGGTGTAAAGACCTAAAGCCCTTATAACTAATCGTTAAATAATTACTTTAATCTTACTAAAAGTGTAGTAATTACAGTGATCAGAGGCATTCTAATCACTGTAATCACTCTTCGTGCTAAGTAAGCATAGTAATTAAGGTATAAAGTACCCCTTAACTAGTTAGTATAGATAGTTATAGTTATACCCATAACTACTGTAAGGGACTTTAATTCCTTACACTAATATTTAATTATTTATTTATATCCTACTGTTCAGACTCACATCTGTACATTATAGCGACAGCGACCTACAGTGACATTAAACCCCCGTCTAGGAGTGCTAGCTTAATAAACCGTCTTTAGAACGCCCCTTACCTGTTGGCGTCCTGCTATACGTTCTGTCTTAACCTGTGCCAGTCCTCTCGAGGCCTGTGTCGGGTGCAGGTCGTAATAGAGGGATAAGGGCTTTTAATTTTAATTTAGAGATATTTTCAGTATTATAAAAATCTTTATTAATAGAGTTCTCAGTTTCGTCCTTACAATCTAAAGGTATCTCCGGTTCAGTTAGCGCTAGTAAAGGCAGAAACTATACTCTTAAGGGATTTAAAAGTATCACGTTAGCGGTTAGAGTATTCTTACTGCTAGTAAAAGGATTATTTTCTTAACTGTAATTATTATCCTTTAAATTGTTAGTTAAAAAAGCAGGTTTCTCCTTTTCTTTTCTAGGTATTAGGATTCTGATTATCTTAGTTACTTTTTCAACTTTATCCACAGTTAGATCTATAAAGAAAATACTAAGATTATCCTTTAGATTCTTAAAAGGATTAGTAAGATTATCTTACTTATTAAACTTAATTATAAAGGTGTAAATAACTTAATGTAACTCTAAGTCCTAAAGGTAATAAATATTTCTAGATAAGTCGTTATAACTGATAAGTTTAGCTTTACGTACGTAAGGTTAGAATTTCTTACCCTTTATGTAATTAGTAAGTTTAACGAAATAGTAAGTATTATAATAATACGTTCTTAAATGCTATATATACAGTATTTTCATCTTATAAGGTATACCCGTTCCCTTAGTAGAGACTTAATAAGAGCTCTTATTTCCCTCGTTACCTGTAGTTAGTAGTAAGTTTAAGACTTTAACTACTAAATTAATTATAAAAGGTTATAGCTCTTTTAATATTTAATACTTAATTATAAGTGTTCTTACAGCTGTAATTATTATTCTTCCTAGTCACCTACTCCGAACAGGATAGCACTCATAATGGTCTGAGGGGGAGTCTAGATGGGTACGGTTATTTAGCGAGTTAACACAGGCCAGGCAGGGCAACTTGTTAGCGTTATTGCTAGCGACACGTTAGCGACACGATAGAGAGGGGATAACGCAAATAACTAACAGGGTGTTAATAAGGCAGTTACGGGCAGTGGTAGTAAGAGGGTCGTAACTAAAGCCGCTAGAGTTACGCTTGTAAGGGCTTAGGATGGATATAATAACAGCAGAAGTAAGTAAGTAAAGGTATAAAGAGGTAATTACAAAGCGCGTAAAGCTCGAAGCTTAAGAGGAGGAAGTTAATAGTTAAAGGAAGAAAAGTTTTAGAGGAAGGCTGGAGAGGAAGGAAGAATTTATAAAGGTTAGAGAGTAGAGCCGTAAGAACTATAAAGGCCAGTTAACTTTAATAAAAAGGTTGGATGGAAACCATAAGGCCACTAGAGGAGGTACATAAAGGTTAGCTAGCCACACTAACGACCTTAAATGGAAGGAACGAAGTGATAACAGCCTAAAGGAAGCGAGTCAGTAAAGCGCAGAACTGAAAGTTATAACAAATAAAGAACCACGAACTGGTAATAGCTAGAGTGGAGTAAAGAAGACTGGATTAAAAGGGGGAGACATCACGGAGTTACCCCTAAGCCGTTAGCGCCTTAGTCCCAGTCAAACCCCGGGGAGCTGCCCCGGGCCGAAGGGGTCTCCCTTTCTACCCTGGACGAAAAAGGAGGTAACGTAGGACCTCCGAGCCATCACGGCTAAAAGGTGTAAGCGTAACAGAACTGAGAACGACCCGCTTACGCTCTTATCTCACTTATGATACACGTTAGCATAAGGTATTAACCTTATAACCTGTTACTGCGTTTAGTAATCGAGACTAAACTACATGTATTTCAGTAGGATAAACAGAAGAGTAAGCGGGGTGGAAACGCCCCGACCACGCCCCAACAGTAGATAGTTAGCAGTAGAGGGACCGCTTGCCCTTACGGGCGGAGCTTTCAGCTCTTACGGTGTAAGACAAATAATAATATTATTCTTCCTATACGCTTTATTTTACTATTTGATTACAGTAAACCTTTAATAATCTTAAATACTTTATTTTATATTAATTTAATTAAGTAATTAGTTTCTCAGTTTATAATTCTTTAATGCTTTAACTAAACTCCATTCTTCTATTAAGGCTAAAAACTTTCACACGCTAATTAGCTTACGTTTCCAGCATTACAATAAGCTGTTTAATCTAGTTTAAAACCTCCTTTAGTACTTAGCAGAAACGAACTTAGTAGAAGCTAGAGATTATATCAATAAAATAAACAGTATACTAATATCTTAAGTAGCTTAAAGTCGTGTAAATAATATTATTAACACGTAAATACTCGATAAGGTAGTTAACGACTTACTTTACGCGTTTAGGAAGCTTATCTGTAAGTTTAGTAAAGATATATAGCTTATAGAATTTATCTTAAGGGTATTTAATCTTAATACTTACGTTTTTATAAGTTTGAAAAACTACCTCTTTACTAACGTGAAGTAGGCGATAATGTATCGTGTAGTAGTTAATTAAGGTAAAGACTGCGTTACTAACTGTAATAATAGTATTAACTTCTCTAAAAAGTATAATTAATATAACTAGAACGCTAGAAGCGTTAAAGATCTCTAGTTATTTGCTAGAAGGCTTATAGATTACTATATTGTTATTAAAGTTATATCTAATACCGGCTTTAATAACTACCTCTCTCGGAAGTAAATTGTAAGGAGTATCTTAGTAGTAATACACTTCTAAGATTATAATTCTCACGATATCGCTATTAACTGCTTTTAAGTGCTTTTAAGTCAAGTTCTACTCAGCTAACGTAATAATATTAACATAAGTCTTTAATGCTTATAGTAAAGGGGAGAGGTATCGTAAGAGGGTAGAGTTCTATATACTACTTAATATTGTTAAATTGGGTTCTTATTACGCTGCAGTCTATAATAATTATGTCTCTTATAATAGGTACGTTTGTTGCCTTAAGGGCCTGTTAGACTTCACTACTGTAAAGGATTAGTGATATGGGCCTTATTGAAAATCCTCTGGCTAAATAGAGGCTATTCCAATATTCGTGTAGTTAAGGAGTATTAAGGTGCCTTTAGTAAGTGGATAGAGCAGTCTAGCAGAGTTGTAGACTACGGCTGCTGTTGTAGTTAACGACAGCGCTTTAAGCTTCTCGATTCTTATTACCTTATGCTTCTAGCTATCTAGAGTTTTATAAGGCTTGCACTATTAACAGTTACTCCCTTTAAGGTAATATTTACTACACTTCTCATAATAGATTATATTCTTATATAACGTTACTGTGACGACCTTGCAGGCTGTCACTTGGGCCGGCGCGGCCCGACGAATCCCCTGCAGAAGGAATAGTGCAGAAGGACAGTACGCACAGTACTACGCACTGGGCCAGGGGTGCAAAGACCCAAAGCCCCTACGACCAATCGTTAGTTAATCACCTTAATCTTACTAAGACTATGGTGATTAGAGTGATCAGCTAAGAAGTTAATCACCTTAATCTCACTGAGATTACAGTGATCAGAGTGATTAAGGTATAAAGGCACCCCTTAGATAGTTAGTATAGATAGTTAGTATGATAACCACAATAGCCGTAAGGGACTTCAAGTTCCTCACGCTAATATTCAATTATTCATTTATGTCTTACTGTTTAGACTTACCTTTATGTATAATAATAACTTTTATACTGTCTCTTTATTATTAAACGCACTTAAGTTTAGTAGGTCTTTTTCCTTAAATTATAATCTTCTTTATTGTACTCTGATCACGACCTATCCTTAAACCAGGGCCCGACAGTATAGCCTCAACGGCACGCGCATGCAATATGCAGTGGTAGAGCACCTAGGTAGAGTCGCCAGACTCGCCGGGCTCTGCAGTAAGCCGTCTTAGCTTCCCCGTCTAGCTTCGTTGAGTCTAACACCTTCATCTAACACCTTCAACGATCGCTCCTCGCGCGCACAGCCTTCCTTGTCTCAATCACATCACGGTACCTCAGAGTCGAGCGCGTCGCATCGACCCGTGGAAGCGCTTCGCACGCAAACGCATAGTCAAGCAAACATTCCCCACTCAACAAACACAACGACACAACAGCACCCCGCGGTTTTCGCAAGCGCAGTGCTGGAGAGATCTCCGCAGAAAGGGACTCCGAGTCCAGTGATTTCGTCCTCCGAAACAAGAGAATTCTGAAGCTCGCACAGGACCGTGGCTGGCTAGCTGAACTGTTGCGGTTCTCGCCCAGCGGGGTACTCGAATATATCCCACCTCCACCCGATGAGGAGGAACTCTCCCTGTGACGTGAGATCAGGGACAGGCCGATGACTTGGACTCCCGACTCTGCCTGGAACGATTGGTGGCCGTTGAGAACTCACGCCACACACGTCTTAGCTCCGGCATGCGAAGGTCCAAACCCTGAAGATGTCATAAACACCATCGCCACATGCTACAAGAAGTATCTGGATGTCGTATTCCCAGTGACGGTCCTGAAACGGATCGTCGAGGGGGACTCAGACGAGTTGATGGGAGAGCACTGGCAGAAGGGAAAGCAGGGAAAAGGATTGCTCAAAGAGTTCGATTTTAGAATGTGGCTGATTAATACCGGCGCAGATCCCTCGTGCTGTAACCGCACATTCTTCGCCTGCTTGGACCAACCAGACATGCCCAAAAGCTTTGCACGCTCTCGGCTCAGCCAAGTCACCATTGCAACGGTGCCCGCTACTGTCCGTTGGTTTCTTGAGCGTTACGACGGTCCTGCACAAATTCAACTTGCTATGGAGAAGATAGAGCTGAAATATGGCTTCTATGAGGATTTTGACTGGGACCAGTTCGGCCTTGGGACCACCATCACGGGTGACAGTTATGAGGGCTATGACCTAGGGAGCACGGTCTTGGGCGGTAGTGACAGGGAACTGGGACAATTCAACGCCTCCCTCGACAGTGATAAGGACTTTCAAATCGTCATCTACAGCGACAGTGATGACGACTCGCATGGCAATTGACAAGAATCAGCAGCCGAGTTTTCTGCCGGCGTCTCAATAGAAGCTTTCGGATCTAACCCTGCGGCTGTGGTACAAAAACCACTGCACTAAACACCCAGCAAAAGTGAATCCACTGATACTAGCATTTAGTAACAGCAACTATATTCCACACGTTCCACAGCGGCAATATACGATTGTAGGACGACGCAATCTGGGAAGCAAGCAAGACGCGCTTCGCCAATTTTTTTGGAAGTCATCACGCATTTCGGTCCTATCAACGATAAGCAGCTATCGTGTTATTTTGCTGCATAATCATTTTTATCTGATCCTTGTTAGGTGGCTGTCGGAACTCGAGGTTATCGGTGCAGCCAACGCTCCGTTTGATGAAGGAGGAGGGTGTTCCTCGCGAGGTTTTGGGATGTCATATTTATTTACCTCATGAGCGACGGGCATCTGTTTCTCCGTTCGCAAATGGGCGGGAAGGGAGGCTTGGTCTGTTGTCAGCACAAGGATTTTCGCGTCCGAGATCACTCGTTGTCGGCCTGAGTTTCTTCAAATCTACGTAGAATCATGGGATGGTACTTCCTGCAGTATCTTCAGCGAAGGGTTCAGTCTGAACGAAGTTGGTAGTCCAGTACAGCACATTTATAGAACAAGAATGGCTCTCTCTCCTCCATTTCAGCATCTCTAAATTCCACCTGGCCCCCATGAGAGATTCTTTACAGCATTAAGTCCGATGAAACACGTACCCATCATCGAGAGGTATGTCGCCATCGAGTGCAAGGGGAAGGCATCGGCCAAAGGAACAGAACCCTCGACCAGTGCGGATAATGCCTACTTTCTGTCGCCAGACTCTCCAGGGGCTGTTCCAAATCAATCAAGCCACGTATGACTGTTCTAGCCAAGGAACGGTTATCCGCCCTCGAGCCAGCCCCTGGTCTCAACGCATATTAGATATCCAAAGCATAGGCTCAAAAGATAGCAACTAACTCTGTCAAGTCAAGCCTTGGGTTTGCGGTGATAGAAGGTATCACACATTATCTTCGAGGGGGTTCCTATATAGGTCTCTTATAATGTGTGTTGGGCCTGTTAAATAGCTGCTCAGGCCTTACTGACCTGGTCATATGGTTGGGTATTGTGTAGGTTAGAGTGTAAAGGGGTGTTTTCCCATGCTAACACACTGTAATGCAGTCAAGGTCCATACATTCCATGTTTTCTATATACAAGCGGTTCGCGGAGCCTCAAGACTCTGGAATCTTCCAAATATGGCACAAGGGAACGGCAGAGTACATTTTCATGACAAAAGTAAATATCCTGAGAATTCACCACAATTCACCACCCTCAGTGCCTACAACAAGCACCCACCCTTACGGCTGCGGCTTCCCTGTATATCTCGGCGGCTGCGGGCTCCCCGGCTGGAACGCGGTCGGGAACCCACCGGGGAAAATCGCCTCCAGCCCCCCCTTCGGATTCCCCGTATTCATCTTCCCGCCCTCCTTATACTTCATCGCCGCGGCCATGATATCCCTCGTGAAAGTCTGATTGATCCCAATCTGGTACCACGCAAACACGCCCGCGGAAAGGTCCTTCCCCAGCAAGACATAGTTGAAGAACGGATCGGCATACTGCGCCTCGGCCTTGAGGATGTTATCCGCCGCGTTCTTCATCAGGTTCTGGCGGTTGCCGGAGTAGGGCGCGACTTTCTTGACGTTGTCGACGATGTCCTGGTCGAAGAAGAGCTGCCCGGCGTAGGTGGCCTTGGTGTGCCAGAGAGTGTTGTTGGCTTGGGCCTCGGCCTTGGGGGTGTGGCTGACGACGTGGATGTGGGGGGCACGGCCGTCGTAGTGTCCGGGGAAGATGGTGTTGAACTGGACGACGCCGTTCTTGTCGGTTAGCTGGGAGCCGCGGAGGTAGGTCCGGTCGAGGTTGGCTTTGTCGTTTACGCCGGACAGGCCGTTGACGGGCGAGAGCGCGCCGGAGTAGACTCCGGTGCCGTTGGCGTCTGGGAGATTTGTCAGTAATTTTGTGGAAGGATTTGGAGTTAAAGGGGACTCACTCCACATCTCAAAGAATGTGCCTTCGATTGGCTTGCAGGTAGTGACATCGAAGATCTGGAAGTCAATGTGCAGCGGGATTCCGGCCTGCGTTTCGACAATGTCGCTGCGGACGGATTCTCCCATGACATCTGCGGACAGATCTGTTAAAAACAATCTGAAATCTGAGACAGGCAGTTTTGGTCCGAACTTACAGAACGGGCCTTCGGTTGCTTGCGGGCTCAGAACACAAGAGTTGCCGCCGGCGAAGATAAGGGCAGGGTCCGTGGCGGCGGTGAAGGCCTTGTCGGATTTGTGGGACTTGCCGATGGACGAGGTTTGGCGGGCTTGGATCGCGGCTTCCAAGGCCGTTGGGTGCATCAGCTCAGCAGCTCGCTTGTAGCGTCTCCGGGCTGCATCCTCGTACAGTCCGCTCCTCTTGATCTTGTCGGCGCAGTGTTCCAGGCTGTTGCCCGTGTTCATCTCCAGGAACAGTCTCCGCTCTGCCTGCTCGCGTTCGTGGTCGCGGCCATCGCCGTGGCCAAGGGCCGAGTCAATGGCCGCAACCAGCACCGACGCTACAAGTGCGAGTTTCATGGTCGCGATGGCTTGATCACAGAAGTCCAGTGGAGACGGGAGCTGAAGATAGTCTGGCGGTCGCAGGTACAACAGGCGGCGACAAATGCATCCCTATCTATATACAGGGCAACTGCACAGCGGGGAGTACCGCTCCTTCCTCGTCTCCTGGGACCAGCTGGACGCGACCCCACACGCGCTCCAACCGGTGCAATTCATTCATCCTTTGCCGTCTCCGCGTGCCACTTCGATCTGTTTTTGCACCGCGCTACCAGGTCAAGCTTTTTGAGTCTAAACGCTTGACATTAGATATCACCGTCCGATTAGGCCCGGGCGGAAGGTCGGGAAAGGGGGGGAGCGGGGAAGCTCCGTGAGCCGCCTCCACTGTCCCGAGCCGATATGATTGGCCTCCACCTTCCGGGCTACTATCTGTGAACGTCGAATTAACTTCAAATTACCATGCCAACTCTTGAAACACGTCGACATGACGACGCGCGTAGTTTACGGACATTAAGGGTGGCGCTGAGCGTCGGTTGGAAGAATGGGATCGATTTGGTCAATCGCATCGATGGGATTTGCAATGCAACTTGAGGCCGAATGCAACTTGAATCCGGGGTTACTTGGCTCCAGGGAGCTTTTCCGGGCTAAAGGGGGTCGGCTTGCGCCAAGGGTCAACCCCAGAGTTCATGCCCGATCGAAAATCTCAGTACTACCGGTTCCCGAGGGGGCCAAGACTGAAGCTGTGGAGCTTTGACTTTGTTGAATTCCAGTCTCTTTGAGGCCAGGAAAAATATCACAATGATTACTTCTGTTCTAGTGTCCCATCAAAGAAGAACGACAGTCTCAATGTTGAACTTCAAATTGCATCGATTTGATAACAATGTGTGACATTCACCACTACATAAGCTATTTGGTTGAGGAATACTCATAGCACAGATAACCGCCCTTGGTGTCCATTACGTCCTGAACCGTCGCATTGGGGATAATTCCCAACGAGGACATGATATGGTTGAGAGTAAGAGTGCCGCCACCATCACCAGACTTTGGGTCAGGTGTCACAGCAAGAATCTCCTTGGTCGGCTTGCCCCACATGGAAGATTCTGCTTCCATGCCTCCAGAAAACTCGGAGAATCCGACGGCTGGGTCTTGGGCGTTGAGCCCGCTGATGTCCTTGAGTCGCTTGCTCGGGTCCTTTGCCTGCCAGTCGGCCCACATCTTGTCGACGAAGCCGTGGTGGAGGAAGAAGACGGGATCACCCGAGGAGGTGATCGAGTCGCCGTTCTAGGCGAAGGTTAGCAATGGTACTCGTCCTCAGCATTTACAGAACGTGAACATACCATCATGGAAAGCGCCATGTGGCCCAGAAGATGAGGACCCGAGTAGATGGCGTCGAGAGCTTGCTTGTATGTGCTACCACTGATGGCCGTTGCGACATAGCTGGCGCCGGTTTGGGAGCTGAACATGTCGGTAATTTTGCGGTTGAGGCAGCGCGGCTGCGACTTGAATCCCGGTCCGATGTTGATCATGAGGTTAGCAAAAGGGCCGTCCGTGACGCAGCTGTTCGCGCCCACGCCACTGCCGCCGAAGCCGAGGACCTTGTCGAAGACCGGGCTCTTGGCGAACTTGCCGGCGTCACGGGGCTCGTCCCAGTACGGGAGAACGCCCTTGAAGCCGCATTCGCGGACGAGGAACTCGAGTGTCTTCAGGTAGTAGCGGTGGTACGGCAGGAACTGTCCTGTCGTGTGGATCTGCAGCGCATGGATCTGGTGCAGCGAGACAAGCTCGTCCCAGCGGGTCTTGGCTCCTGGGAGACGGTTGAGCTTCTGGGGCGAGGTCATCACACATTTGACGGCGTCAAGATAAGCTTTCTTGTCGGTGTCGCTTATGTCATGCCTAGAAATTTTGAGGGCTTGGTTAGCTCTTGCCCTCTCTGTTCGCAAAGCAGCCAAGACTCACCAAGAATGTCTCTTTTCGGGCGTGGTGCAGGTTGGCGCCACATCGGCACTCGCTGCTGGCAGAGCTGCAGCGAACGACGCTGCCGCCGCCAAGATGATCGTCGATGTCACTGCGCCCAGCATCTTGGAGTTTTTTCGACAGAACAGGCAGTCTCAAGGCACGAAACGGTTCCAAGCAACCCCAGGGCAGTACATTGATATGGATTTCCTAACTTATACCGGCTGTACCACGCCGCACCGATTCCTCGCTCGGAACCTGGAAATCAGACTTGAGCGGAGTGCATCAGCAGACGCGCAAAGCACTGTCCATTTCCCGGGTGGACAGCCGCGTCGAGGCAACATTGAAGATCATATCGCGGGGGGCCAATTTACCCAGACCCGCGACCATTCAGCGTGGTCCTCGCCCTTCTTGTTGGTGCGGGTATTTTGCTCGCTTCACGAGAAATTGCCCACAGCATTCCTTCGAGCCCCGATCCACCTCCACCTCCCCTTCCCTCCACCCTTCCCTCCACACACCCGATACCCCCTCCAGGCATAACGACCCCTCCTCCCGCAACCCGCAACCCACAACACCGACCCCGCCCGACGACTCCATCCGGCTCCCGGAGCCCGGGCCGCACTCTCAACCCGCCGCGCCACCGGACATGACGAATGGTGCTCTGGATCAAATCAATCACCCACAAC
>Ga0247780_1001047_pt1 | contig 19864 bp, 21 predicted proteins | sample UWRJL079202R5_FD_179927 | JGI IMG/M metagenome (GOLD analysis project Ga0247780, IMG submission 179927) | Plant litter microbial communities from Arlington Agricultural Research Station in Wisconsin, United States - UWRJ-L079-202R-5 | ecosystem: Environmental > Terrestrial > Plant litter >... | reverse complement strand
CCCCGCCAACCCATCCAACAGCTCCTGCCTCGCCTCCCCTAGGGGAAACGCCGCCCGTATCACCCGCATCGACATCTCCGGCCCGACCGCACTGGTCGTATACACCCCCTTCGCCCCCACCGCCGTTCCAGCCGCAGCTCCGCTGTTACTAAACCAAACCTGCCTTGTACTTGCCACCGGCGCAAGACTAAGACATAACCTTGACGTGGGAGCCCCCGAGTCGCGATCGGTGCACACCCAGTTGTTGCTGCCATTGGCGGCGGAGGTGGCGGGCTTAGGACAGCACCAGGTCTGGGTGAGGGTGCCGGTGTAGGGGGTGGGTTTTGCGGAGGCGTTGGTCAGTGTGAGGGTGGTGGTGCAGCCGGGGGTGAAGCCGGCGGGGCAGGCGATGCCGGGGTAGGCGAGGGTGCGGTCTAGGTTTGGTTCTGTGGGGGGAGGGGTTAGTATGATGGTGGTGGTGGTGGTGTTTGAAGGGGGGGGGGTTGGATGTTGGAGGTGAGAAGGAAGAGGAGGGAATGGGGAGGGGAAGGGGAGACATACCGCCATGGTTGATCAGGTCGTAATGCGGCGGATAGCACTCGCTGTCGAGATACTGGTAGGTGTCGGCGTTGATGTGGTCGACAAGGTCGCAGGCGTAGTTCTTCACTAGCTGGCCAGCCGTAGTAAAGCAGAGGACGGAGCGGGCGTTGCAAGTGGCTGCGGGCGTTCCGGACGGCGCGAAGGCCGTGGTTTGCGGTGGTAATATGACGACTCCATTGATGCTGTCTGAGAAGGTCGCTGAGGGTATTGGCGTGATCGTCGCCATCGTTGCCGTCGAGGATTAATTAACTATCGTGGTCTATCGGACGAAGCGCGTGTGGAGGGTAATATGGAGCGGGAAGAAGCGACGGGAGGCGTTTAAGGTTGGGTGGGACTCACATTTAGATGTGGTGACATTGGCCGCGAGGAGTCCACAGCGAAGGATTGTGGCGTTGTTGACTGGGGTGAACCATTGGGGCCTGCATCTCCGCCCCATGCATGTTGATGCTGAACTAGTGGTGGCGCGGCGCTTCGAGAAGCCTGTGAGCCCCTCGCGCTTGCGCGTGCATCCAAACAGTGGCCAGATCTAGAGACACTGGGCGGAAGGCCGGCGGCTGTCACAGCTACTGAAACGGTTATCTCAATTCCGGGATGGAAGGAAGCCCTTAGCTTTGGGAACAGCTGGAAGCATCACATCCCTCAAACTGCCCAGCCGCGACATCAAAACACCAAAAACTTGGGCCCGGACGTCCGAGGTGAGCCAGGCGCCGTCATTGGTAATGACCTCGGACTGGCTCGGATCCAAGACCCGATCCCCTGGAAACGACACCGGGCGTTGTCCTGTTCTGGACGGCGACATGGGTGGGGGCCACCTGCTATCACGAACGTGGAATAGCGCATTCCTTCCAGCGGGTGGCGGAGTTTCAGGTAGTAATCGGACTGGCGATCATTCGAACTTGTGGTGCGAACCAAGGACTGAGATTCTGCATTCCAGTCGTCATTTCTCCATGCATACGCCCAGCGCCCGCATTCGAGGCGGAGGATGTGCATCTGAACTGTGGCCGACTCAACTCAGACTGCGGAGGCTACACTTCGCCGTTGAGCTGGCATTGCATCAAAATGTCTGTGTCAAAACACCCGCGCAGAGAACACAGCTTCAGAGGGAACTGACTTTAATGGTGCACGCATTACTTGCATTGACTTTAGTGACAAAAGGGTAGGGAGACGCTCGGGCCAAAAATGTCTTACAGAACTGGAAGAGGATTGCTCCTGGTGGGCACGGACCAACAGTAGATTATGCACGGTATCACGTACACGTGTTGACCAGTCCGAGGCGTAGTGCAGAATACGAGATGTTGAGGGGGGGTCATCCTAGGTTGATGGGGAAGGATGAGGGGCATAAAGCGTGCTATCAATACCCATACCAATGCGTATGAAACCTTCTGAAGCTATAAAAAAAAAAACCCCAACCAGAGGCAAACAACAAGGTTGCCAGCAAAATGTCCATCCTCCGAAGAGCGACAAGTTGGGACGACTATTCACGGCTGTCGGCCAACCAAGCGAGAGGCCCTCTTCACCCGAGCTGAGCTCTTGGATTCAAGGCACAGGGCGACGACTGAGATATTTGGCGCCACTCGAAAAAGATAACATCATTAAAGAGTCCTTCCGTGTAGCCTGGCGACGGGTAGACTCCACAGGCCGCAGTAACCAATCCAATCCTCGCCGAACGCTTTTGTGCAAACCCTTGTGGAGAACGATGATGTCTCTGAGGCATGTACTTCGCACTAGCCATGGGTCAGTATCTCTAGACATGATAGATATTCTTAGGTCTACGTACCATGTGTTGAGGGTATTCGGGGGTAAGGCCAGGGAAAACGCCATAGGTATCAACGCGGCCAATTTGCTTGCATATCTACCGGTCGCTGATAATAATGCCGACTCCAATGAGCCGCACCAAGAGGTCGAAGAGCGCCGTGGGGTCCGAGGTAACGGTGTATTAAGGGTGGAGGGATCACCCAGGCCGCCCCTGCCGATGCGGACCGTAGTGTTCCAACACTCGCTGGAACTCGCAGAACCTGTCCCACCGAAACGCCTTGATCGTTGGCAAATTTGGAGCACCTCGAAGGGTGGGCAACTCCACTACATCAGTGCCACTCTGATCCCGTCCCTAAGATAACTGGACCTCACGAATCCCCCAAACATCTTTGCGTGATGTGCTGTGCCCAATAGCGGTGGCAGCTCCAATTCCAACACGGCGAAATGTCCCGTCTGCTCTTCGCTGAACCCCAATCCCATAAACGGCATAGGACCTAACCAAAGTGGCAATGAACGAATCTACAGCTGGCAGTCCCTCGCAATCGTCGGGCCTGAATGTGAAACCATCGTCCAAACCTTCAATATCCATATCGCATAGCCGAGTGCCTTCCCAGCGGGAATGGAGTGTGATTTTTGTTTGTACCATAACCGCCCAGAAGGCGATGACGCCATGCCGGACCTCTCGTATCGCCGGCCGCATTGGCTCGGCTGGGTCTGTAGTCTTGCCGATACTGAACGCAAAGGATGATGGGCTTTTTGACCAAACGCGATCTCTTTCCACAAATAGTTGGACCGCCCAAGCTGATGTGGAAGCGTTGAGTCTGTACCAATCGTCGGGGCCAGAGACTGTACCATGATGTTTGGAAACTCGGGGGTCGAACGGGTCAGGGCTTTTCTGGAGGCGTATCTCAGGAACCAAACTGGCTGACTTTTTGTGGATTGGGGAGGGAGAGGTATTAACTCCGAATCGCTCCTCTTGAAAAAGCCAGCTGAGTGCCTTCTCCCGCCTAGACCGTTTGAGTTGTAAATGGGACTTATGGCGAGCAGCTGATTCGGATTGCCGAGGTTCAGACTGACGGGGCGTAGAAGGAGTATAGGGAAACTTAGGAGGTTGGAGGATCAGCGACCCAATATCGCGTCCCTCGGTAGGGGCCCTAAGGCCCCTTGGCAGCATCATTGAATACCCGCCGGATTTTGAATCACCCAGGACGTCAAAATCAACTGGCCCGTCCCAAGACGCCCAAGACCAAGACGAAAACTGAAGTTGCAGGGTCTCGTCGGCGCACCCCGTCGTGTTGTCTTGCTGGACCAATCGTCGAGTGGTGCCATCTAGTGGGTACCACAGCAAAGCCATAGGAAAAAGCCTTGGGGGGATTGCCTGGTACGCTCGGACAGAAGCGGGCGATGTGGTCGTTGCGCCTGATGGCTCGGCATCTGCAAACCTGTTAAAGATCCCCTCAAATGCATTGATGATGTCTGACGAGAAGGTGAGTTGTCTGCTGGTGTACTCCCGAACGGCTATCCGATAAGTTTCAAAGTCGAGTCGTAAAGCAGAGAATGGGAGGCCTCTGTAGTGGCTGGTCGTCTTTGGGTCTCTGGGGGACAAGAAAAAGAGCTCAGCCAAGACGGCCCCGAGTGGCGGAAGTCCTGCATGTCCAAGGTTGTACTTTCCAACGCGTACCCCTCGCGTCTGTGGCAATGCTCGCAAGAGAAGAACACCTCGTTGGGAGTGAAGCAGAAAGACCTAGGTGAGAGACATATTTCCTGGTATGTCCATCCTCGGCTGTGCCAGTGCGACTTCCTCAGGGCATCCGCGAGCGATGGCCGCGCCATGGCCATGGCGCAAGACGAACCCTGGCCAGCCACATGAGAGACCTTTTCGTAGGGAAGAGACACTCGGGGGCGAATACCGTGGAGACCCGCATCGGCGTCCGCACCGGCGGCTTCAACAATGGTGCAGATTGCGTTCTCGTAGATGTGTCCCATGCCGTGGATAAGCCGCCTCTTTTCTTCAATGCTGTCTTGGAGGATACACAGCGCATCGACCCAGAGATAGCGGTACCCGAGCTCCCTCACAAAGCGCATAGCATCGGCCACGGTCCGTGATATCCTTTTCCCATCAAAGCCCTCATGTAGCGCTCCCGGCAATGAGATGGCTGCAAGGTTGGACCGGTCGGCTCGAAGAGAATCGTGAGCGGCTTTGCCCCAGACATACGAGAGAGCAACGTATCCACTTGACTCGGTCACATTCGCCAAGCAGCCCTGGACAACGTCGATCAGCCGAAGGCCATCCCCGCTGAAAAGCTGTTTGTGTTGGTGTCGCTTCGGCCCCACCCCGGCTCCGGCCTCAGCTCCGACCCCGCTCCGTGGTGGGGAATGCCCCTTGCAGGCTTCCAGCCATTGACGAGCAAGCCCGCAATCAAACAGCGGCCCGATTGGGCGCCGGGGGTGTGGCATCGCCAGTTGCGCCTGCTCTGACGGATCTGGGAGCAATTCAAGCTCCCCGATTGTGAAGGGCGATTCTTCCGAATCCAGCGACCCAAGTGGAAGCTTTTCGTTTCCGTAGGTGACTGGCTCGGCCCATGGGGGCCGCGAGTCGATTAGCAGGATGATGCGAGAGCTGAGGCGGAGCATCTTCTGCTGATTGCCGTCTGCCGACCCAAGTACCCGCGAATATGCTCCGGGGCCGTTCTTGAACAATAGCAGCGGAGCTTTGGTACTGCTGCGACTCTCCGCGACAGCAGACTCGGCCCATTTTGGCCCGCAGTATTCGTCGAGGGCGGAGCAGATAAGTTTCGCTAGGGGACAAGGGTAGCCGACAAACACACTGATTGGTGGCCCAACATGAAGTTTATTGCCGAAGTCCTCGTAGCACGTCCGTGTGATGTCGAGCGCCTTGCAGAGCTGGCAAACATCGTCCATGGCTTTGGGGTTTGGGGCCGCTTGATGTTGTAACTTGCCCTGAGAGAGATCGGGCGGGCGTTCGAAGTGGGTTGGTGATTGAGGCAAGAGGCAGCTAAAACTTGAACTCGACATGGCCTACCTTATTTGACAGGCCGTGGTGGTTGCGATTTGCATCCAATCAGAAGAGATTAGGCCATGCAGGTGCAGTTCCCCAGTGAGTGCCTTCCTCCGACTCAGCTATTGACACAACTTGCGCCAGGCAGCACCGATTGAAGCGAAGATTGGTGGCAGTGCTGCACCCCCGCTCCATCGATTGGATTGACAAAAATCCAGCAGAGATAAAGACCAATCAGTGGCCCGACAAAAAATACCATATTGCATATATTCCCTCAGGTCTGCACTGTCTGTTTAAGGTGAATGGGCCGGCCAACGCCGATAGCAGATTCTCCTCCTGCAACATACGGCCCGGAACCCCTCAGAGGACTCGAGTATTCCAAGAGTAATGGAAGTAGTTAGTAGAGGGGTTAGCCATACCCCTACACACCGCAAAAGAACCGCACAGAGATACCCAGCTGCAACCTGACATTTTTTAGCATGGGTAGCGCTCGACTAGAGAACTCGCCGAGTACCGAACCAAGCCCCGGGCAGGCTCAGCGCGTCGAATAAAAAGCCGGCAGTTTGTAGGTCCGTACCCGCTTCGCGGCTTGCATCCCGCTTGCCCCTCCCGGGCTGTCCCTCCCGCCCTCGACGGACAAATGATCATGGATTAGTGATTGCCCGCTACTGCACGGAGCCTGCCATACGACACCGAAAGTGGTTTGGATGTAACAGCAAACGGGCTCTCGCATCAGGCTACTGCATCCCGACTAGATATCACTCGTACCCTAGGAAACATCGCCGACGGTTTGCCAATGGAAATCACATAAAGTCGAGCATGTTGCCTCCGGCTTTGGGTGGGGGTTACTTCTTCTCCTCATGATCTGTTCTCGCAGCCGGCGCTGAAAATCGGGACGTTAGACGCCTCAATCGACGAATTGTATTACGGGTAACTTTTGCGCCCAACACCGCGAGTGTCGCCATGGCTTCGGGGGTACCCCCACACTGGGGCAACGGCACCTGGTCAGTGGGCGGGGTCGACTTTGACGTTTCTTCGGTCCTAGAATCAGCTCGAACCACCACGGGCAAGCTCAGCATTTTGGTGCTTGCGCCTTCGATTGCTTGCTTGGTGTGGTTTTGGGTGGCTTATCAAACATCGCCGCTCAGGAAATATCCTGGGCCTTTTCTCGCGGGTAGTAACTCCAAATCCTTTACCTGTCGAATGGTGAACGAGATGCTGATCGGTTGCACCAGGATTCACCAATCTTTGGAGATTGTGGCAGGTCGTATCCGCCGACTATGCCCCTCGCATGAAAAAACTACACGAGAAGTACGGGCCGGTTGTTCGAATTGGACCGAATCTCTTGGACCTCGACTTGCCGGAGCTGTCGAGGGTTGTCTACAGCACGGATGGAAAATGGATGAAGGTCAGCACTCTCGAGTCCATGTCTTCCGGGTGAAACGGACTGACAATGAATGTGTGACATCAATGTAGTCCGACTTCTTCAAGAACAGCAGCTCAATAATTGACGGCAAGATCACATACCACATGTTCAGTGAAACAGACAATGTTAAGCATGCCCAGCTCAAACGCCCTGTTGTGCGCCACTACTCGGTGTCCAGCGTACTGGCCATGGAACCACATATGGACAAGGTCATCACCGACTTTATCCAGCACCTTCAGAAACGATACGTTGAGCCCAAGAAAGTCTGCGAGTTTGGCGGGTGGCTCGGATACTGTACCTAAGCATCCTTCCCTTTTTCGACCCCTCCCGCAAACCACTAACAAGGCCTCAGACGCCTGGGACTTCCTCGGCATCGTGACCTTCAGCAAGAAGTTCGGGTACATGCAAGAAGGCAGCGATTTCGACGGCACCCTCGCCATCGCCGACCAATCCATCGACTACCTCGGCCTCTGCGGCCAAATGCCCTGGCTCGACTACCTGCTCGACAAAAACCCCATCTACCCGCTCGGCCCACCCAACATCGCCAACGTAACCAACATCGCCATCCAAAGCATGACCTCCCGCCTGCAAGGCACTGACAAGAACTTCTCCCCTGAGAAGCCCGACTTCCTGCAATACTTCATCGAATCCAAAACCACCCACCCCGAGCTCGTCGATGAGGGCAAAATCATCGGTTACCTCCTCCTCAACCTCATCGCCGGCGCCGACACTACGGCTATCACCCTGCGCGCGCTCTTCTACTACTCCCTCAAGAACCCCCGCGTATTTTCCACGCTCCAATCCGAAATCCGCTCCCACTTCGCACCCTTCCAGCCCGCGCCCCACGCCAAGGCCCGCGCCCTGCCCTACCTCGACGCCGTGGTCCGCGAAACCCTCCGCTACCACCCCGCCGTGTCCATGATAATGGAGCGCATCGTCCCCGCCAGCGGCCTCACCCTCCCCGACGGATCAGTCGTCCCAGCCGGCACCCTGGTGGGAATGAACCCTTACATCGTCGGGCGGAATAAATCGATATTCGGCGAGGACGCGGACGAGTTCAATCCTGACAGGTGGCTGCAGAAGAAGGGGGAGACGGATCTTCAGTATGATGAGCGGATGAAGGTGTGGAATACGGCGAACTTGACGTTTGGGGGCGGGTCGAGGATCTGCCTGGGGAGGAATTTGAGTATGATGGAGGTGTGGAAGGTGGTGCCGACGTTGGTGGCGACGTTTGATGTCGAGTTGGAGGATCAGGAGGAGGAGTGGTGGACGAGTTCGAGGTGGTTTTATCGGAATAGGGGGGTGGTTTGTCGGTTGAGGCCGAGGAGTGGGTAGGGGTGGGTTGTGTCAAATTACGTAATCGCGCCTTGGCGCCACGGAACCGCAGCGCGGCCGAGCACCAGAGCTTCGCTTGGCTGAGAGGACGGCTCCCGGAATAAAAAAAAAGACTTGATGGCGGTAATTACTGTGTTCTTGGTTGACTGCGTTGAATTCAACAGGTTGTTGATGTCGTGAGGGGCTTCGAGTGGAAAGGAAGGAGAGCGGGGGGTCCGGGAAGGACCTCAGTGGGCGCTTTCCTTCTCTGCCACAGCAAGCAGAGGGGGAAAACCCCAGCCTCTCGTCTCTTTTTTGCAGGCTCGCACGCGGGCGGTTGGAAGATTGAAGCCATGTCCCTTGCAACCACACCCAATCTCCCATTCTGACTGCCACTGCGATGACCTACTTTTTTTTTTTGCAGCACTCACGTCCAACAACGGAGCAAGATTTCATGAAACAATGCGGAAAAGTCCTTCCCACACATGCGAACCACGGTAGATGTGGATTACTGGCAGATTTCATTTGGAAAACCCCGGGCAGACCAGTGTTCTGTTCGATCTCCTTCACCAGCTTGAGTTCGAATGCAGCATCCCTGCCCAGTCACACTTCAGCCGGTTGGATGCTAAACCACTACCACCCCGCGGCGGGCTTATCTACCTAGGTACCACTTTCGGTTGAATCACTGAATGAGGCATCGGTGTGCAGTCTGAAATACCCGTTGCCTCGCTTACCATGTTTTGCACGGCCCAGGGGTGTCGCTTCCAGCCTGTTGGGAGCAATGTTCGACGTGTATTGGAGAGCTCGCAGTTGTTGGGGGTAGTCACATCAATTAATGCCTTAATTACGGCACACCCAACAGGACCGACCTCCTGCGCAGTATTTGGGTCTTGGACCGCCTTGACACCTTTCAATCCCGCCCTCGACGCTCGACCATCTAATGGGACAATATGGCAACTAGAAATGATGCCAAAGCAGCGGTCACCCGAATTATGGGAAAGTATGGAGTCCTGTTGCCGGCAAGGTTGCGCGAAATCGAAGACGAAGTTCTGAGGCGAGAGCTTGAAGGCTACTTCCTGGCGATCTCCAGCAACTATGCCCACTTGACCAAGGTGTAAGGCGCACATTCTACGCTGGCACAGGCTCTCAGGCTCCTTTCGCTGACTCTAAAACAGGCTTGCAGAGACCGTTTACTGTGGCGACGCACGATTCATTTTCGAGCTGTTGCAAAACGCCGATGACAACCAGTTCAAGCGAGCCGAAGGAAGCGGCGCCTTGCCCTTCATATCGTTCCAGAGACATCCTGACCGCATCATCGTCGAATGCAACGAGGACGGCTTTACCGAGGATGACTTGTCGGCCATCTGTGCGGTAGGGGAAAGCACTAAGTCTGGTGTTTCTCATGGGTATATCGGCGCCAAAGGCATCGGCTTCAAATCCGTCTTCGCTACTGCGAAAAGAGTCTCTATTCGGTCGGGCTATTTCTCCTTCTATTTTGAAAACAGCGAACAGAGTTCAGGCCTTGGCATGATAGTTCCTATGTGGGACGATAATGACGCCGGGCCACCCTGCCCGGTCACCCGCATGACCCTTGACATCAAGAAGGATGGTACGCCTGACGAGCTGGAGGACCGCCAGAATGCAATCGATAAGCAACTGATCGATCTCCAATACACCTGTCTGCTCTTCCTTCGTCGGATAAAGGAGATACGCGTTGCTTTCTATGACAGCGCTGGGGAGCTAGTCACCTCTAAGAACTTCTGTTTTGGTGAAATCGACATGGATAGGGTGTTCATCAAGGTCGCTTCGACGGGTCCGGACAGCTCAAGCGAAACATCGGTCAAACACTATCACAGAACAAAGCACGAAGTTCTCAATCTAACCAGACGTGCCGACCGTACTAGTTCATCCACAGAGGCAGCAAGCGATTCAACCTCCAGCGCGGAAGTTGTGCTGGCATTCCCTCTCACCGACGATTCGAAACCACTTGTTGGTGACCGCCAGTATCTCTTCACATTTCTGCCTGTCAGGGAGACCAGTTTCAAGGTAAGCCGTCACCAATTCAGGCCACCAACAAGCATTTCCAGCCGCTTGACACCAGTCAGGTACTCAGGAGTTGAAGCACTAACACCCGACTCTCACTTATGCAGTTCCTCATCCACTCCGACTTTGACACCAACGCAAGCCGCGAGGACATACTAACCGGAACGGAGAGAAATACCCGGCTCCGCGACGGAGTGGCATCAGCATTTATGAAGGCAGTTCGTCAGTTCCGTACGCATCAGGACCTATGCTATACTTGGCCGGCGTTCTTACCACTAGCAGAGGATAGAGGTGCAAGTTCCTTCTGGGTAGAGCTTGTGAAAAGCCTCTCACTGCTTATCCCCGCCGAGCCTGTGCTGAGATCACAACACGGAATGTTTCACCGCAAGATCGCCCAAGTTTTTATTCCCACAAGCGACGTCCTAGATGACAACGGCGAACCGCTTTTTGACAACCACATTCTGGACCCCTTCATCTCGGAGAAATATCCCACAGAGTCAGTACGAATCTTGAAGAAATACGGACTGCAAGCCATACAAGGAAGCTTGTTTCTTGATTTGCTACAGGCAGACCTACGCAGCCCCTGGTCAAGATTGAGATCAGAATCAACCAACAGGGCCTGGCATACTGCGCTGGCCACGAAACTCTGTAGTTTTTTCAAGGGTGACCTGAAACAGGAGTTGGCTCTTCGCCTGGAGTCCTTCCGTCTCATTCCGTTACGAACTGGACAATGGGTATCGGCAGGAAGCGGTCAGGTCTACTTTTCACTGGATACGGAGGGAATTGCCATCCCGGCTGCGATACACCTCAGAATTATCGACCCCGCTGCTGTTGAATGCAGTGCTCGACGCGAATTGTTTGATCGCTTGGGGGTCTTGAAGGCAAGCATTCTCTTGGTGCGGCAGTCGATATGCTCAGCATATCCCAGCCACGCAACCACGCCGATGGGTGTGGAAGAGTCCAACGCCGATCTTCGCTATCTTTACGCCACTTACCGGCCCGACCAAGATCAAAGAGAGCTTGAGGGAATTCGGCTCATCAGCTGCCAGCAAACACTTGTAAACCCCTTCATAAAGGACATATATCTGCCAACCGACGATGACCCATATGGGCCAAAGACTCTCCTCAAACTCTCTGATAAAGCTCCCGGAATGCCCGTCAACTTCATTCACACAGCGTACCACAAAGATATACCACACCCACCCACGGCGGAACACCCATCATGGGATTCTTGGCTTTGCAACTACGTCGGTGTCCGCGAGCGGCTGCGCCTTGTTTCTCGCGTAAAAGACTCCTCACTTTCCAGAGAATTCAAGTACGTTGCGCAGTATGTCCCTGAGAAGCTGCTCGGTCTGTTGAGACATCTTTGGCCGTACGAGGGCGCCCGAGTCAACGCCAATACAGCCATCCAGCAAAAGATCAAGGACATCAGTGCAAGTCAGCTGTGTGGCCAGGAGCTTCTATTCAAGTACACACTGGCTGATACTTGGCTGCCGCTCCCACATCTCCGAGATGACTGTTTCCACTTCATGGGGCAGCACGGGCGTTTCCCTTTTCTTGAGCTCGGCCATGCGTCTTCGGAATCGGAAATTAATGTCAATTGGATGTTTCTCCACGACAACTTTTCGGTAGGAAAGGACTGTTCCATTACCTTCCTCCTTGAGGTTCTTACGCATATCTCGGGCGCCAACGATGATGCATCAACCATACGCGAACCACATCGGGTGTTCAACTTGTATCGGAAAATTGACAGAATGCTTACAGCAAGTCCGAACACATCAGAGGAAAGAGAGAGGATAAGAAAGTAAGTGCCATCTGCTGGTACCGATTTGATCGCTCCACCCAGGGAACAGTCGCGCTAATGTTTCCGATTGACAGTCATGTGGATTCTCTCTGCGGCATATTTGTACCAGTAGTTGAGGCCCAAACTGCATACTGGGTCCCACTGGATGGATGCCGCTGGAAGGCTCCCTACCATCTCACGACAATATTTCCACTCCAAGCGTTATACAACAAGGCGATTGGAGAGCAACAGACAAGTTCTCTGAAAAGTTTCTTCCGACACGCATTGTCCATCCCGGATGCAGACTGGGAGGATTTGGTCAACGAGCTGGCAGACATGAAGGAGGGCGGCTGTGGTGATCGTGGTGTTATCACCGACGTCTACCGGTACATTAGCAATATGGATCTAATGAACCTGGAAGGTATACGGTAAGTCCCAATCTGCAGAGCTCCAGTTTGTGTTCCGCCCCAAGAGCCCAACCTTACTCCATATTGATCAGGCAACGGATCAACGAAGAAAGCTTGATCTTCTCTTTGAAGGACGGCAACCCGGGATGGTACAAAATCTCGGAGTGCTTTTGGTCTACCACAACGGAGATACGTGGAAAGGTCGCCCTCAATGGCCAGTATGATGAACTTGAGGGGTTCTTCATTGATACATTGGGCGTCAAGAGACTGACGCTCCAGATGGTATACGACGACCTCTTTGTCCAACCCAGCCCGCAGCGAACAGTGGAAGATGTTAAAAGCATTATCTGGTCCCTGAACGCACTTCTCCAGACGGAAACCGGTGTTCTGGATCATCGCCGCCTGTTGAGAGCCTCAGTCTTTCCAATTCGGTCTCCAAACAGGGGGTCGCCCAGAAGAACCAGGCTCCGGCCTCGTATCTCAGCGGGCGGTTCTTCTTCGGAGTTCGAAGGGAACGGTGGTTCGTTTCTAGGATCCGCGGACACCGACTTCGCCATCGCCGATCGAGAGTACCTGTTCACACGGTTCAGTGACCAGATCAAGCTTCTCGACTATACACTGGAAGAGATTCGTATCCTGAGGCCATTTTTGGAGTGGGCTAACCTTGAGGATCGTTATCTTTCTCGATGCGTCAAGGAGACCACTTCAGTCTCCGGCGGAGAAAGTCGCCCGATTACAGCACCTAACCGTGACTTGAAGCGAAAGGCACACGCCCTTTTGCGGTAAGTGAACAAGCTATCTTACTTACGGAGCGTGGAAATGGAGTGGGATCGTGGCTAATTGCTCTCCTAGGATCGCTGCCACATTCGGCAGTCCGAAATACCGAGCTAACGCGGACGAGTTATGGGAGATTCTACGTACCATCCAAGTCGTCGAGGCAACCGGGATATCCTCAGTACTGAGTATCTCCCAGGATGGGGTCCGTGTCAAAGTCAAACAGGCAGATGGAGTCCTCCACATCGACGACAGCGATGTTTCTAGACTCAAAATCTATGTTCCGATTGACCCGGCGGCGCAAGGATTCAGCTTCGGCTCGCCCCTACCAGCGGCGCTGGCTGAGTGGTTGATGACAAATCTGGTCACAAATGTCTGCGAAAAAGTCAACGGCACTCTTGTCGCCGCACTCATTGTACTACTACAGGCCGACATCTCGGCCGTGGACCGCACTCTTGACTACCATGGGATTGTCCAACTCCCGGTCCCAAATGGGTATCCTGAGCCCGAGCTTGAAAGCGATGACAGCAAAATGGCAGACATGGAAGATAACATCAACCTCTACGAGCATCGCCCTTCGATGCCACCAGTCAGACATTCGGCACCCGCAGCACCACTCCACACGGATACTACCTCCGAAAACACTCAATACCTCACGCTTCTGAACAGGATAATAGCAGCAGCCCGAGTAGCTACCTTTCCCTCGGTTCCGAGTCCCTCAACGGAGTCGTTCGACATGACTGGCCTCTCGGATGCTCTCCACGGGGATGCCGTCGCTAGCTTTCATGGGCTTGAGGTTGACACCAAATTCAGGTCAAAGAGCCAGTTCGAGCGCGACAAGAAGATCGGTGCTGCTGGAGAATTATATGTAGGCTTTCCTCCGTCTCGTTTTGTTCGCTTGATGCTGACTACATGTCAACAACACAAGGTATTCGAGGTTCTGTCCCAACTTGACCCCGGGCTTCACGGATGGAGCCGACAAAACTGGCAAAGCAGAATTCGACACTACGTCGCCATCCACCCAAGCTACATCGGCATGTTATCCTGGCTGCACCTCGAAACGGCCGATCTTACTTACGAGGATACTATGGGCAACCTCACGGCTATGCTGATTGACCATGGCTATCTGGCGGAGGATGAGTGGCGAGATGCCCGGCCGAAGTACTTTATTGAGGTCAAGTCCACCACGGGGCCGTGTAACACCCCGTTTTATATGAGCAAGGGGCAGTACAGATTGGTGAGTCCGTCGGCCGCTGACCAAGTCCCTTAGTGGATCAAGCTAACAAAAACAGATGCGAGAGACGCACCGCAGTGGACCTTCTGAGGTGTACATGATTGTGCGTGTATTTGATCTGGAGAGCAAGAGCCCCGGAATGAGACTGTACCTGGACCCGGAACAGCTCAGAGCGGATGGAGATATTGTTTTTACGGCGCAAACGTGGTCGATTGTTCCAGGTAATGGGCTATTGGTGGATCAAGGGGTGTAGTCAAGTGCATAGGTACCTACTTGTACACGGATATCGGTAGGTAGTTTGAACGCGGATAATGAAGTATTGGATGTTTTGCCTATAAGCTACCAAGATTCATGTTCCGGCAAGTAGATGCACCCAGATTTGAGGAAGCAATCGCTCATTTTCTTCAACCTTCATGCAGCTACTGCGAAGCTATGGTCCTTGTTCTCTGTGCCCGTTTGAGTCATGACCTCATGCATACCATTTTCCTCGAGTACGGCCACTGCATCCACAAAAACTTCGTCCTGCTCGTCGATACTATTCTCAGGCTCCTTATCGATGCTGTCGAGCAGCCTATCGAATGCCTTGCGAAGTTCCCCGTCTGGATTTCTGTCGGCCAAAATGTGCATCGGCGTGCGCCCTGCAAGGTTCGTCGACGAAACGCTCAGCCCTCGCATTCTCGAGCTTGCATGAATAGCAAAAATGTCCATCATCTCCGCGTCGCCACTATAAGCCAGGTCGTGCAGCAGACTATCGCCAAACTTATTAACGCTCAAGAGATCATAGCCGTACTGGAGCAGCAATTTCGCGATGCGACCACTTCGGTTGTGAATCGCGGTTGATAGCACCATGTCACCCTCGGAATCTCGGTGGCTAACATCGGCTCCGTTCTCGAGCAAGAACCGCACGGCCTCAAAGTTCCCGTTTCCAGCGGCGTAATCAAGCGCTTGGTATTTCCCGTTCGTTGTCTCGCAATTGACGTCAGCGCCGTGCTGGATCAGAAGTCGCAGGATGGCCGTGTCGCCTTCAACATTCTCGCAGACATAATGCAGCGGCGACCGCCCCACCTGATTGTTGTTCGTCACTGGCGCGCCCGCTTGCAGTAGCAGCTCGACAACGCTTGTGTGGTTGTACGAACACGCCATTTTCAGCGGCGAGGTGCCGCTTTGCCAGTCCATGGCGTGCACGTCGGCTCCGGCCCGCAGCAGCGACCTGACGGCGCCCAAGTTGCCGGTGAGTGCTGCGGCGTCCAGTGCAGTCATAGCGTCGGCCGATCGCTGGTTGATGCAAGCCCTGAGCTCGGGCTTTTGTAACGCCTCGTCGAGGTCAAAGTGCAGGATGCCGAGTGCTGCGAGGTGGAGGGACGTGTATTTGGCGTGTTCAATGTAGTCGGCCAGCGAGAAGAGCTCAGAGAAACGGTCAAGGGACCACCCCTTTATGCGACCCGCCGAATGCTGAATGGCGAGGCCGGGCGCGGTCGACCTCAGCCCCAACCCCTTATCAAAAAGACCGTGGTATGGGTCAGAGCCTTCGTCCACGAGAAGCCGCGCGATGTCCAGTCGAAGGGTCTTAGTCGTGGAAAACTTGACGATGGCATACTCCAGAGGTGTACGCCCACGAGGCTCCAAAAGGTCGTGCACTGACCCGAGGCCCCTTGCAAGCACGTTCTTCAGACCCTCGATGTCTCCATGATGGATACACCCAAAGATTCCGTGGGTGTATTCTGCGCTGCGCATGCTCCCAACGCGCTGGACGACCCGAAGGTTGATTTGTGGACCCCCGCTCAGGTTGGTTGAGCAGGCGATGATCAGCGAGGACCGGACCAGCCAGGCTGGAAAGTGGTAGATCAGACCCAGAGACTGCGACTGGCGAGTGCCACATCTAGGGCATGTTCCGCTCGATGCAGAGTACCCTTTGTAGCCCACTGCCATGGAGCCGAACAGCGAGCGGAGATATGTGAACCGGAGCGAATAGCTCGAGAGCAAGTGGCACTGGCAGGTACACCCTGGCGTACACAGGCGCACTCGACGGCCGACACTGGCCGTGCGCCGTATGGCCGACATCCACGGCGGCTCATAGGCGGGCGGTTGGGGTGGGCGAACATGTCGCGGTCTTTCGAGGGCATTGACCACCGTGATCTCCATCGCTTCGAAACGGTCTTCTATCCGCGAAAGGATGACGTCCGGCAGCGCTTGAACGTCTTGCATGTCGGCTTTAAGCGACTCGACCGCTGCGGATGTGTTCGCCGATAGGGATCTGCAGAAAAGATGCAGCATTAGCGGCCTAGGTACGATGTCAGTCCTCCCAGCAGCTTCGACTTACACATTCCGAACGATAAGCAATCGGCATATCCCCGACGCTACATCGCCGAGCTCACTCCTCAGCCTGCTGATTTTATTCGTGTTCACCATCCATGTCATGCGTCTCCTCTTCCTGAGCTCCCCTTCCTCATTCAGACCTTCGTTCCCGCTTAGATCATCAATAATCAGCTCCAACTGCCTCATGATATCAGCACCCATTCCAAGCAGTCGGTCAAGATCGTCCTCGGGTGGTGGCATGCGAGAGCCTGTCGTGGTTGCAGGATTAGACATCATCCCCTCCTTCGTTTCGTCGAAAAAGAGCCGAATCCGCGCCAATTCATCTTTCAGCCGGTGGAAATCGCGTGGCGCGTCAATCCAGCTTTCGCTCAGGGACCATGTCTTGGACGTCACTCGGGCTGCTGTTCCGACGATGGCAATGACGCCGAATGGGACCTCCATGGTGCACTTCAAGTCCAGATAATACTTTCGGAATCAAAGCTGGGAGAGTACGAGATCATTGATATGGAAGTGATGGTAAATCTGTGTGGGACAAAGGCATTTCTTCAACTCTTGCCTTAACACCATGCCCGGACTTTGCGGAGTGTAGTGTCATTTATTTCTGTGGAAACTCTTGTGCAACCCCGGGACCTGTGTGGTTCAAACGAAGAACTTGACGGGTTGGCTTGGAGGTCCGAAATTAAACGCATACTTCTATTGGAGCCGGGTAATTTGGGCAAGGCGACTCCATCTATTTCTTGAGAGTTCTCATAGTGCCTAAGTACTACGGTGGCGCAGCTGTCTCGTTACCTACGTGGAAAAGTACATGATTGGAGTGCGTGTGAACATCTGCACAGACACCTCGGATGCTCAGCTGTTTCGATGAGCCCAGATCTCAGCATACAGCCAAGTGCCAAGAGAAATTTTTCAGGTGTCGCTCAATATATGTCATGCATCTAACAACACTGTGTGTACCACGATGGGTCATATGCCAGTCGAAGTTCCATCTTCCGCATTTGACCAACATCGTCTTCTGCACCAGCGTTTTCAGGACCCGTTGCGGACGATAGTCGTCAGCGGCAGTGAACTTGCCCCCGGTTTCTTAGCATCATTTCCTTGCAACTCCACCAAACCAAACCTCGAAGTTTGGGACACGGCAATTGAAACTCTCTGCGGGGGTTGTCTATTCCTCCGTCTTGGTTGGTAGCTTGACTTGGAGTGTACCCAAAGAGTTCCTGCTTTGTATATGTACCCGGACTGAATGTTCAGTACCAGGAGGGCCAGGATGTTCGCGGAAGAGAAATCCCGCGAAGCTACAAAACTGCACAAATGAACGAGGAGTTCAGTGTTGGTAAAATTCAATGTCACATGGTCAGCATCGTGTGACACCAGCTTTGTTGGTCTTCCATCAAATCCTTGTTCTGTTAAGGCATCCCATCCTGTCAAACCCTATAAGGCTGAAGGGACTAGAACAAGGGGCAAGAGAAATCCCGATAGGTCTAAAAAGGAAGGTGGTTGGTTCCGACTGGAGAGACCCAGCATTGAAATCGTTGCTGCCTGATGGGCTCGCTGATCACGGCCCGACTTATTCGAGAAGCATTCTGTGCGGAGGCGTGACTTGGAAATACGAAGTCGTTAGTGGAACAACTGGTCGGCAGTTGGTGATGAATAGGACTAGGGTACGTAATCTGAGTGGGTTTTCACTTGGCCGAGGCGCAGGCAGGGATTCAAAATCCGCCGGAGTAAGCACCCTGAATCCACTCCGTGGGTCCGGAACCCGTTCCGTTGTAGTACCGCGAGGATGGGTGAGCATGTTGATCAATAGGACTTGAGATGACGTGCTTGGTACCCCGGCACCCGGCGTTATGGATAGCTCGATTTGGAAGTTGGGGGCTTTTTGACACGAAGCGCAAATCCAAGACAAAAAGTCAATGTCATCCAATTGGGCCGTAACATTGCGCCTCAGTATTCCGTAGAATCCCACTAGGACTAAACTGCTGAGCATGACCAACAAATGCTCTATTTGTTGGGTCTCGCGCCAAACGGACCGCTAAGGGTTCTGCTGCCAGCCATTGTGGGAGAAGGATTTTTGGCGCTAGCCGCAGCGGCATAACACGATCGGGTGCTAAATCCGCCCGTCATTTTTAGAACCGTGCAGGTGAGACGGCTATCTTACCTCAAACTTTGAATCCTGGCCGCTTCTTGTAAGTCATCGGCCGCTCACCGGGCATGGTGGAGCATGCCAAGAATTCAAGCAAACATCCTCTTCCCAGACAGAATGTGCGTACTACAGCCAAAGGAAAAAGAGACAGTGGCGTGCAGTATGCTCCAAATGACCTTTCGGAGTTTGCCGGTTTGAACCAACGTTGCTGACCACCTCACCCACTATCAAGAAGGAGCCTTCGAGTTGGCGACGAGGCAACACCTCGTAAGACAAAAGCAGCCGAATCAGCGCCAACTTCCCATCCAAGATTGGTTCTAAAAACGACTCGGAGTCTCGGGCATGACAGAGGCCCCGGAGTATGGCATTGGAGTTTCTTGCGTCATTGCAACTCACTTTCACCTCACCAGCATCAACCCCCAGCTCTCGCAGCTCTCACCAGCATCATGATATATCCCCTGAGCCGCTTCCATTCCTCGAACCTTCGCTATCGAGATCAACAATCCCAAAACAACATGAAATCACTACCACCTCGACTCTACCATCTCACCCTCTACCTCCTCCCCCTCCTCACCACCGTCCTCGCCCTCTTCCTCGTCCTCAACGCCTGGAACCTCCAATCCGAACTTCTCCTAGGCACCCACCATCAGGAACTCCCGTCCACTTCGGCCCCCCAACTCCAACCTCCTCCCAAATACACCACCTGCGGTACCTCCCCCATCACCGCCCGCTCCCGCAACTGCACCTTCGACATCCTCTCCTTCGCCTGGCAGCTCCCCCCCTGCTACGACGCCCCGCTCATGACCTCCTTCCTCTCGTATCCTACCCCGCTCAAAACCCCTCACAACCCCAACCACTGGAAATTCTACACTCACCCTGGCAATTCCTCCGCAACTGTCTCTTTGGAGATCGCCTTACTTGGGGAAAGGACGCTGTATGTAAACTGGGAGTACCACGTCACGCATTGCATATTCATGTGGATGCAGATGCATCGGGCTTATAGGGTGGGGGGGTGGATTGATGGGCATTTGGATGGCTGGAGTCATACGATTCATTGTAAGGGGGCGGTTTTCG
>Ga0247780_1001046_pt1 | contig 19873 bp, 2 predicted proteins | sample UWRJL079202R5_FD_179927 | JGI IMG/M metagenome (GOLD analysis project Ga0247780, IMG submission 179927) | Plant litter microbial communities from Arlington Agricultural Research Station in Wisconsin, United States - UWRJ-L079-202R-5 | ecosystem: Environmental > Terrestrial > Plant litter >... | reverse complement strand
GGGCCCGAGTAGGGGCCCGAGCAGAGGAGCCCGAGCAGACCCACTTTTGATAATGAACCGACCAGTCCTAGGTCGAGTTGAATTTCCTTATCAGTTTTGACTGAATTTCCCATAGTAATTTTTTTTTAAACCACCTGTAACGACCCTGCAGGCCGTCACTTAGGCTGGGGCGGCCCGACAAATCCCCCGTAGAAGGAACAGCGCAGAGGGACAGTGCACACTGTCCTGACGCACTGGGCCAGGGGTGCAAAGACCCGAAGCCCCTACAACCAGTAAGAAAGTGCTTAGTAGTCCATAAGGACTGACAACACCAAGCACCATTTAGTTAACTGCTTAGCTACAACTATGTAGTGCACCACCAAGCACAACAGACTAAGCAAGGTACAAAGTACCTCCTAGTCAGTTAGTATAAATAGCTATAATTATGCTTATAACCTCTGTAAGGGACTTTAATTCCTTACACTAGTATTTAATTATTTATTTATATCCTACTATTCAGACTTACCTCTGTACATTATAATGATAACAACCTACAGTAACATTAAACCCCTGTCTAAAAGTGCTAACTTAATAAGCCGTCTTTAAAACACCCTTTACTTATTAACATCCTGCTATACGTTCTATCTTAACCCACACCAGTCCTTTTAAAGCCTATATTAAGTGTAAGTTATAATATAATATTAACGTTACAGTTTTAAACGTTATTTATTAAATTCCCAGACATTATTTCTCTCTTACTACCCACATATCAACCTTTAGAAAAGGCAAGGAGCTTAAGGAAACGTAAGCTTAGCCTTAACTCCCTACTATCAATAAGTTAACTATATACCTTAAAGAGCTAAACCTTAACTAGTAAAGACTAGTTAAGGAACTTAATAAAGCCTTCCCTAAAGATATTAAAAGCTGTATTAGCCTTATCGAGAAACTTTAGGCTTAACTTAACACTATTAAGCTAGAGAATAATAACCTTAAAAGCTTATAAAAGAAATAAGTAAAGCTCCCCTTACCATTACACTTTAAAAGAGACTTTACGTAACTAAAGTTTTAAATAACTTAACTTTAAAGCTATATCACCTATTATAATAAGCAGTTCTTTAAAGAAAAAGGAAAGGTTAAGTTCACTAAAGCCCTGATAGATAAAGTAATAGCTTACTAATACAAACCCCACGTAAAGATAATTAATAACCTTTTTGTAAACAGAGTATAAAAGGAAGCTCTTAAGACTTAGGCCCTTTTTAACGACTTTAACGTTTTTATTAATTAACTCTAAACTAAGTTTAGAAAATTAAACGCTTTAAGGTAAGTTAAATAACGCCTTATAACCTTAAGACAGACGTCCTTAATCCTTAAGTTCTTTACACGTTTTAAGCTAGAAGTAACTAAAACTAAACTTAGTTAAAAAGCTTTAATAATGTTATTTTAAAGCGGCTTAAAGGAGTATATCACTAAAGACCTTTACAGAGAAGATTAACCAGACCGTCTTTAAAAGCTAGTTAAGATAATTATTAAAGCTAATAATTAGTATTATAATCACTATTATTAAAAGAACTTTTAAAAGGAATAAACTCCCCACCAGTTAAGTAAATTAAAGAAAGGGAACCAGTTAACCGTAACAGGCCATCACCTTAAGCTAATAGATATTAGTATAGTAAATTGCCAGAATCAGCCTAACCGTAATAAGCTTTAATAATAACAGCAGCAGAAGTAGTTTAAAGACTTATCCTAGGTCCAGTGCTTTAATTATAGCAGGAAAGGCCATATAGCACAGTAATACCTGTCGCTAAAGTAAATCGGTTAGAAACTAATCCCAGATAAAGAAAAGAATATTAAGTTTAACTTAAGAGACGTTTACGTTAAAATAACAGGTAATAAAAAAGATTACACCTAAATAGATAAATATAACTTAAAAGATAAGGGAAAAGAGTAAGAAGAACCTTAAGACGTAATATACCTAATCCTTAAAGGTGTTTTAAAAAAGTCAGCTATAAAAGTGTAAATCGTTATAAACCGACTTTAAAGTGGAAACTTAAGATAACTAAAAGTGCAGGTTATAAAAGACTAACTTTAAGAAGAAATGTTTTAGTTAGTTATTATAAACCTTAAAAACCTTACCCTGTAAGCTTAGGAATTAAGGAAGTTTAAGAAAGACCCTAACTTAAACCTTATTAAGATAGTAAAGGGAGTTAAAGAACTAGCTCTCTAAGCCACTTAAATAGTAAAGTAAGCCCTAAAAAGCGAAAAAAAGTAAATTGAAAAAATTAAGTTAAAAAAACGAAAATTCTTCTTAACCATACCCCTTAAAACTCTTAAACACTTTAAGCACGCTAAGTAGATCAGCACCCTCACCTCCCTAAAAGAAGGACAGCTTAGATAGCTACCTTACACTAAGGCTAGTATGCCTTAGACCGGTACCTTAAAGGTCCCCTAAGAAGGTATAAAGTAAGCACACCAGTGAAGGGTCTAGGAGTTAAAGGAGAGATATTAAAAACTGGTAAATAAAGTAGAGGACTTATACGTTAAAAGCCTTATTATAACGTTTAAAGACTAAATAGTAAAAATTAAGTTATAACTTTATAATAAAGTTCGTTTCATTAATTAACTTAAATATTAACTTATTAAGGAGGATTATTTTATGGAAGAATAAGCTGGTTTACTGTTACTTAAGTTTTAAGAAGAAGTTTAAGAGAAGTAATAAACCTAAAGGTAAATAGAAGAAGAAAAGAAATAAGGTACTACTTTACCTGTTTTATACTTTATAACTGTAACACCTGTAATTAACATTAACTATCTTAATTATAAGGACGTATTATAAATTAATTACATATATAACGATTATACTCTTAACCAGTATAGTAAGCTTAAGGCACTTTATAACCACTTCCCTATTGTATAAAGACAGGATTACACTGTTATAAGGATAAAGTTAAAACTAGCTTATTATTAAGTCTCCTACTTCCTAATAAGAGAGTCTAATAATAAACGAAAGGTTACTATAGTTAACTAGACCTTTATAGTTTACTAATAAGGAGGGTTACTTAATAACTGTTTAGTTACTACCTATTCCATCCACTTTAAAGGGAAAGTTAAAAAGTGGTAAAAATAAGCGGATTATTAAAGGGTTTAAAAGTAAGAGGACATTAATGTAATCTAGTCTTATAAAACGTATTATTAACTTATTAAGAACTTTAAAAACATTAAACTATTTAAAATCGATTAGACGTTAAGGTGTGAAAACCCAGGAAAAGTTAATTATTAAGTTTATTAAAGTTACCTGTTTTTCTAAAAAGAGTTAAGAAAAGGTTACAGGCCCTTTAAAAGGGTTAAAAACCAGTAATTCGTTAGTTAGTAAAAACCTTAAAAAGAAGAAAAGGTACTTAAAGGTTAGGTTAAATAAGACCTTAAGGATAAATAATCGTTATAACTTAAATGTTAAAAAAATATAAGTATTACTCTGTTAATATTAACTTAACAGATAGAAAAGAGAGGCTATTTAAAGTAAAAGTAATAATTAATAACGGGAGTACTTTTAACTTAATACACCTTTTACTAATTAACCGAAGGAAACTCCCTAATTAAGAGTATAAAGAGGCTATTCCTATTTAAAATGGAGAAGGAGGCTTATACTAGTATAATAATAATAAAGTCACTTACTACTTACCACTCCTAATTAAAGTGGATAAGGATAAATAATAAGTAGACTTTAATGTTATACTAGTAATAAGGTATAATATAATCTTAAGTTTACTTTAACTAGAAAAGTATAACCTTATAATTAATTAAAAGAGTAGCTACCTTACCTTTAGTAAGTCCTTTAACGGTAATTACCCTTTAAAAAAAACTAAGAAAGTATTAAACCGCTTTAAAGATATATAAAGCACTTAAAAGTACATTAAATTTACAGAACTAAGCACAGTTTAGGTTAAGTTTACTAAAATAATTAAAGAACTAGAGAGTCTACTATATTACTTAAATAACGATTTAAAAGGTAAAAAGAAGTAAGAAGTTAATTTACAGATAAGTGAAAAAGTTAACTTATCTAAGGTACCTGTGGAGTATAAGGAGTTTACCCTATTTTGAAAAAAGATACTGTAACTATTAAACTACAGATTATAAGATTATAAAATTAAATTAAAGCTAAGAGTAAAGCTCTGTAGTTTCCAGCCTTATTACCTAAACCCTTAATAAGCTGAAGCCTTAAAGGAGTATATTAATAAAAACTTAAAGAATAGATTTATTATAAAGTCCTAGTCCCTAACAGGGTACTTAATACTGTTTAACCTAAGGAAGGGAGACGGTAAGGTACATATAGTTATTAATTACTAAACGTTAAATAAGAATATAATTAAAAATCGTTACTTATTATTACTTATTATAGAAATGTGAGAACGGATTATTAAAGTAAATTAGTTCTCTAACTTTAATTTCCCTATAGGATTTAACTATATTAGAGTGAAGGAAAAGGATAAGTATAAAATAGTTTTTTAAACTTATAATAGGTATTACTAATATTATATTATGCTTATAAGATTAATAAATGCCCTTATAACTTTCTTAAACCTTATTAACAGTATTCTCTGCCCCTTCTTTAATAAGTTTATCTTTATATATTTAAATAACATTTTAATTTATTCTAAAACTTTAAAAGAACATTAAAAACAAATATAACAGGTTTTAACAGCTTTTAAAAAAGCGAAACTAATAGTAAACTTAGAAAAGAGCCACTTTTACATTTAGGAGTTAAACTGTTTAGGATTTAAAGTAACCTTTAAAAAGCTTAAAATGTAACTAGAGAAGATAAAGGTAATTAAGGATTAACTTACTTTAAAGAACTAAATAGAGTTATAAGCCTTTATTAAGTTTATAAACTTTTATTAATACTTTATTAAATATTTTATAAAAGTTATAAAACCATTATATAAGCTTACAGGGATAGGTAAACTGTTTAAGTAGACTAATAAGCAGTAGAAGGCGTTTAAAGACCTTAAATACGCCTTTATCACAGTATTAGTCCTAGCCCTCCCTAATTTCTTAAAGCCCTTTTAGGTTAAAACAGACTCTTTAAAGTTTATAATTAGAAGAGAACTTAATTAAGTTTAAGACGACAGGAAACGCTACCCAGTTACCTTTTTATTAAAAGGGATTTATAGCCTAGCCTTATAATACTTAATTTATAATAAAGAATTAATAGTGATTATTTAGTACTTTACTAAGTGGGTACTGTACTTAAGTAGTATAAAGGAACTGGTTTAAGTCTTTTCAGATTATAATAACCTTTAGTACTTCTTAATGAAGGAACTTAGCTTATAGTAAGTACAGTAAGTAGAATTAATAGCCCCGTTCCACTTCCAGATCCACTATATTAAAGGAAAAGATAATAAGTAAGTTAATACCGTTAGCTGGAGATAAGATTATAAAGATGCCAATCCGGTCCTAATCCCTGTTACTATATTTAATAAAACTAAAAACGGCACGTTAAAATATACGTTATAAGTGTTAGATAACTAAATATTAAAATAAACTATTAACGTTTATATAAACTTATAAATAAAGTATAATATCTATTAATAACAGTAAAACTTTTAAGTAAAAAGGTTAATAAAAGGTACCTGTAAGTATAAATACACCTTAAGAGACTTTTTAGGGTATGTGTAAGACTGTAAAAAGGAGTGCCCAATACATCTAAACTATAATAAAACCAGTTATTAGCCGGAACAGCTATTAGAAGGCGTAAACGGCACGCCTAAACTAGGAGTAAAGCTTTAATATTAAGAGAAACCATATGTTTATAACCTAGATAAATAAAAGGAATACGTCTAACAGGTTTATAAATCTTAACTTAAAGGATATATAAGCTAAGTTAAGACTCTTACATAAGCCTAGCAAGTAACTAACTGTGACGACCCTGCAGGCCGTCACTTAGGCCGGGGCGGCCCGACAAATCCCCCGCAGGAGGAACAGTGCAGGGGACGGTGCACACTGTCCAAACGCACTGGGCCAGGGGTGTAAAGACCTAAAGCCCCTACGACCAGTAAGAAAGTGCTTAGTGGTCCATAAGGACTGACAACACCAAGCACCACTTAGTCGGCTGCTTAGCCGTAACTACGTAGTGCACCACTAAGTATAACAGACTAAGTAAGGTACAGAGTACCTCCTAGTTAGTTAGTATAAATAGCTATAGTTATGCTTATAACCTCTGTAAGGGACTTTAGTTCCTCACGCTAGTATTTAATTATTCATTTATATCCTACTGCTTAGACTTATCTCTGTACATTATAGTGATAATAACTTACAGTGACATTAAACCCCCGTCTAAGAGTGTTAGCTTAATAAACCGTCTTTAGAACACCCTTTACCTGTTAGCGTCCTGTTATATGTTCTGTCTTAACCCACACTAGTCCTCTTAAGGCCTGTGTCAGGTGTAGGTTATAATACGATATTAGCGTTACAGTTCTGAACGTTATTTATTAAATTTCCAAATACCACCTTTCTCTTACTAACATGTTAACCTCTAGAAAAGGTAAGGAGATTAAGGAAATGTAAGCTTAGCCCTGGCTCCCCACTATTAACAAATTAGCTACACGCCTTAAAAACTTAAACCTTAACTAGTAGGGATTAGTTAAAGAACTTAATAAAGCTTTCCTTAAAGACATTAAAAGCTATATCAGTCTTATTAAAAAACTTTAAGCCTAATTTAACATTATTAAGCTAGAGAATAATAACCTTAGGGGCTTATAGAAGAAACGAGTAAAGCTCCCCCTACTGTTACGTTTTAAGGGAGACTTTACACAGCTGGAATCTTAGATAACCCAGCTTTAAAGTTATGTCACTTATTATAATAAATAGTTCTTTAAGGAAGAAGGAAAAGTCAGGTTCGTTAAAGCCTTACTGGATAGAGTAACTATTTACTAGTATAAACCTTATATAAAAATAATTAATAACCTCTCCGTGGATAAAGTGTGTAAAGAGGCCCCTGAGACTTAAGCTCTTTTTAACGACTTTAACGTGTTTATTAATTAACTCTAGATTAAGTTTAGAGAACTAGACGCCTTAAGGCAGGCTAAATAACGCCTTATAGCCTTAAGGCAGACATCTTTAATCCTTAAGTTCTCTATACACTTTAAGTTAAAAGTAGTGAAAACCAAACTTAGCTAAGAAGCCCTAGTAATACTGTTCTAGAGCAGGCTAAAGGAGCATGTTATTAGGGACTTTTATCAGGAGGATCGGCTAGATTATCTTTAAAAGTTAGTTAAGATAACTATTAAAGCTAATAACTAGTATTATAATCACCATTATTAGAAGAACTATTAAAAGGAACGGACCCTTTACCAGTTAAGTAAATTAAAAAAGGGGAACTAGTTAATTATAACAGGTTACTACCCCAGGCTAATAGATATTAGTATAGTAAACTGTTAAAACTAACCTAACTATAATAAGCTTTAATAACAGTAATAATAAAAGCAGTTTAAGGACTTATCCCAGGTTTAGTGCTTTAATTATAATAAGAAAGGCTATATAATGTGGTAATACCTGTTATTAAAATAAGTTAGTTAAAAGCTAGTCCTAAAGGGAGGAAAGTATATTAAGTTTAACTTAAGAGACGTCTACATTAAGATAGCAGGAAATAAAGAAGATTACACTTAGATAGATAAGTGTAATTTAAAAGATAAGGAAGAAGAGAAAAAACCCCAGGATGTAATATACCCAGTCTTTAAAGGTGTTTTATAAAAGTCAGCCATAAAGGTGTAAGTTATAAAAGACCGACTTTAAAATGGAAATTTAAAATTATTAAAGGTGTAGGTTATAAAAGATTAACTTTAGGAAGAGATGTTCCAGTTAGCTATTACAGGCCTTAAAAACCTTACCCTGTAAGCCTAGGAATTAAGGAAGTTTAAGAAGGACCCTAACTTAGAAATCACTAAAATGGTAAAGGGAGTTAAAGAACTAGCCCTTTAGGTCACCTAAATAGTAAAATAAGCCTTAAAAGGTAAAAGAGAATAAGCTAAGAGAATTAAACTAAAGAAATAAAAGTTCTTCTTAACAGTACCTCCTAAGACTTTTAAACACTTTAAGTATATTAAGTAGATTAACACCCTTACCTCCCTGGAAGAAGGACAGCTTAAATAGCTGCCTTATATTAAAGCTAATATACTTTAAACCAGTACCTTAAGGGTCCCCTAAGAAGGTATAAAATAAGTATATTAACGTAAGGTTTAAAAGCTAAAGGAGAAACACTAAGAGCTAGTAGATAAAGTAAAGAACCTATAAGTTAAGGGTCTTACTATAACGTTTAAAGATAAAGTAGTGGAAATTAGGTTATAACTCTGTAATAAAGTTCACTTTATTAATTAACTTAAATACTAACTTATTAAAGAAGGCCACTTTATAAAAGAACAAGCTAGGCTATTACTACTTAAGTTTTAAGAAAAGGTTTAGGAGAAATAATAAACTTAAAAGTAAGTAGAAGAAAAAAAGAAATAAAGTACCACTTTACCTATTCTGTACTTTATAACCGTAACACTTACAGTTAACATTAACCACCTTAACTACAAGGATATACTGTAAATTAACTGTATATATAATAATTACACTTTTAACTAATATAATGGACTTAAGGCTCTTTATAACCACTTCCCTAACATATAAAGATAAGATTACACTATTATAAGGGTAAAGTTAAAACCAGCCTATTATTAAGTCTCTTATTCCCCAATAAGAGAGTTTAATAATAAGTGGAAAATTACCGTAATTAACTAAACCCCCACCACATACTAGTAAAAAAGGGTACTTAATAACTACCCAGTTACAACATACTCGCTACATCTTAATAAAAAAGCTAGAGAGTAGTAGAAGTAAGAGGATTACTAACGGATCTAAGAGTAAAAGGACATTATTATAATCTAGTCTTATAAAGCGTATTATTAACTTATTAAAGATTTCCAGAATATTAAACCATTTAAAGTTAACTGGACGTTAAGGTGTGAAAACTTAAGAAAGGTTAATCACTAGGTTTATTAAAGTTACCTGTTTTTCTAAAAAGAATTAAGAAAAGGTTATAAGCCCTTTAAAAGGGCTGGAAACTAGTAATTTACTAATTAGTAAAAACTTTAAAAAGAAGGAGAGGCACTTAAAGGTTAGGCTAGATAAGACCTTAAGGACAGATAATTACTATAACTTAAATGTTAAAAAAGTATAAGTACTATTCCGTTAATATTAATATAATAGATAGAAAAGGGAGGCTGTTTAAGGTAAAAGTAGTAATTAATAATAGGAGTGCTTTTAACCTAATACACCCCTTATTAATTAACTGAAGGAAACTCCTTAATAAAGAGTATAAAGAGGTTATTCCCATTTAAAATAGAGAAAGAGGCCTATACTAGTATAATAATAGTAAGGTCACCCACTATTTACCACTCCTAATTAAAGTAAATAAAGATAAATAATAAGTGGACTTTAACGTTACACTAATTACAAGTTATAATATAATCCTAAGTTTACCCTAGCTAGAGAAGTATAACCCTATAATTAACTAAAGAAGTAGCCACCTTACCTTTAATAAATCCCTTAACTGTAATTACTGTTTAAAGAAAACTAAAAGGTCCCTAAACCGTTTTAAAGATACATAAAGCACTTAAAAGCATATTAAACCCTTAAAACTAAGTATAGTTTAGGTTAGGTTTACTAAGACGGTTAAAAGATTAGAAAGTTTACTATATTACTTAAGTAATAACTTAAAAGGTAAAAAGAAGTTAAAAGCTGCTTTATAAATAAGTGAAAAAGTCAACTTATTTAAAGTACTAACAGAGTATAGGAAATTTACCCTGTTTTAAAAAAAGATACCGTAACTACTAAACCACAGACTATAAGACTACAAAATTAAACTAAAGCCAGGAGTAAAGCTTTACAGCTTTTAACCTTACTACTTAAACCCTTAACAGGCTAAGGCCTTAAGGGAGTATATTAATAAGAACTTAAAAAACGGGTTTATTATAAAGTCCTAATCCCCAGTAAGGTACCTAATACTGTTTATCTTAAGGAAGGGAGATAATAAGTTATATATAGTTATTAATTATTAAACGTTAAATAAAGATATAATTAAGAACTGTTACTTACTGTCACTTATTATGGAAATGTAAAAGTGGATTATTAAAGTAAACTAGTTCTCCAGCCTTAATTTCCCTATAAGGTTTAACTATATTAAAGTAAAGGAAGAGGATAAGTATAAAATGGTTTTTTAAACTCGTAACAGGCACTACTAATACTATATCATACTAATAGGATTAATAAACACCCCTGTAACTTTCTAAGGCTTTGTTAATAATGTTCTCTGCCCCTTCCTTAATAAGTTTATCTTTATATATTTAAATAACGTTCTAATTTATTTTAAAACCTTAAAAAAACATTAAAAACACATATAACAGGTTCTAACAGCTTTTAAAAAAGTAAAGCTGACAGTAAACTTAAAAAAGAGCTTTTTCCACATTTAAAAACTAAACTATCTAAGGTTTAAAGTAACCCTTAGAAAGTTTAAAATATAAACAGAGAAGGTAAAGGCAGTTAGGGACTAGCTTACTTTAAGGAATTAAAAAGAGTTATAAGCCTTTATTAGCTTTATAAACTTCTATTAGTGCTTTATTAAGTACTTTATAAAGATTATAAAACTACTATATAAGCTTACAGGAGAGGGTAAACCATTTAAGTAGATTAATAGATAATAAAAGGTGTTTAAAGACCTTAAACACGCTTTTATCATAACACTAATCCTGGCCCTCCTTAATTTCTTAAAACCCTTTTAAGTTAAGACAGACTCCTTTGAATTCGTAATTAGTAAAGAACTTAACTAAGTTTAAAATAACGGAAAACGCCACCTAATTACCTTTTTATTAAAAGGAATCTATAACCTAACCTTATAATACCTAATTTATAATAAGGAACTAATAGTAATTATTTAATGTTTTATTAAGTAAGTATTATATTTAAGTGGTACGGAAGAACCAGTCTAGGTCTTTTCAGACTATAATAACCTTTAATACTTCCTAATAAAGGAACTTAATTTATAATAAGTATAATAAGTAAAGTTAATAACTCTATTCCACTTCCAGATTCACCACGTTAAAGGAAAAGATAATAAGTAAGCTAATACTTTTAGTCAGAGATAGGATTATAAAGATGTTAATCCAGTCCTAATCTCCATCACTATATTTAATAAAGTAAAGAACAGTATATTAAAACATACATTATATATATTAAATAACTAGATATTAAAATAAATTATTAACATCTATATAAACTTATAAATAAAGTATAATATCCATTAGTAATAACAGGACTTTTAAATAAAAAGGTTAGTGGAAGGAACCTGTAAGTATAAGTGCCTTTTAGAAGACTTTTTAAGATATATGTAAGATTATAGGAAGGAGTGCTTAAAACATTTAAACTATAATAAAACTAGTTATTAATTAAAATAGCTATTAAAAGGTGTAAACAGCGCGCTTAAACCAGGAGTAAGGCTTTAATATTAAAAGAAACTGTACATTTATAACCTAAATAAATAAAAGGAGTATATTTAACAGATTTACAAATCCTAACTTAAAGGATATATAAGCCAGGTTAAGACTCTTATGTAAGTCTAATAAGCGTACGCCTTCTTAAGAATAAAGAAGTTAGTTAAGGAAGTGGTTAATAACTGTAACATTTACTATTATAAGCAGAATTAGCGTTATAAGCCCTATAGACTTTTTAAACCACTCCCTATACTATAAGTGTTATAAAGTTCCATCTTACTTAACTTTATTACTGGGATTTTAAAGTCTAAGGACCCTGTTATAAGGGTTACTTATAACTAAATCCTTATAATGGTTAACAGATTAACAAAGTGGGCCTACTTTCTACTAACCTTAAAGGATATAACTATAAAGTAACTCGCTTATATCTTTAAGAAAAAGGTAATCTTATAACACCTCTGGCCAGATAACATTATTACAGATTAAGATAAGCTAATTATATCGAAATTTTAATAAGGACTAATATAGAAAATAGATGTGAAAAGTAAACTTTTAACAGCATTCCACCCACAGATAGATAGCTAAATAGAGTAAGTTAACCAGATACTTATAACGTATCTTTAAGCCTATATTAACTTTAAATAAGATAATTAGCTTAAGCTGTTACTAATAGTATAAATAACTTATAATATAACGTTAATTAAGTTAACAGGTGTATTACTATTCTTTACTAATTATAGTAAGGAGCCTAAGCTCCGTTAAAGCCCACCTACTAGCACCCCCTAAGGTATAATCCACGCAGACTAAATATAAGAATTATATAACCACTTATAAGCTGAATTTAAGTTTACACGTAAACGAATAAAAAAGTTTACTAATAAACATTAAACTAAATAATTAACACTTAAAAAAGGACTCCACTATAATAGTAAACGAGTTAAAGGATTAACTTTTTAAAAGGGGGATTATATTTACCTTTTCTTATAAAACCTACATTTAAAACAACCTAATAGGAAGCTTAACTTTAAAAGGTATAAACCGTTCTAAGTTAAGAAAAAAGTCGCCACCTTTAATTACAAACTAGACCTACCTGCTAGTATAAAGGTGCAGACTAAGGTTTTTCACGTCTCACTTTTAAAACCCGCTTTAAAGGGAGTTCCCCTGGAAAAGAAGGTTAAGATCGACGCTAATAAGGACAAATATGACATTAAGGAGGTTATAGATTTATAAAGGGGAAAGAACACGTTTAAATATCTTATTAAATAATTAGATTACAGCCTTGAAAATAACTCGTGGAATCTAGTTAAAAGTCTTAAATACCTAAACTTAGTTACAAAGTTCCACTAAAAGAATCCAGACCAATTAAAACCACCTGTAAAGAAAGAATATAAGGTGAAGGTTAAACCAGTTAATATAGTTTTAAAAAGATAAATTAACCAGTTTACTTTAAAAATAGAGAAATAAAATAAGGTTTAACATTTAAACTGCTAAACTGAAAAGTAAGACTACCACGGGACTTAAAACTTAAAAAGTGGCAGGAAACTCCTTAATAAGTATAAAAGGATATTTATTAAAATCCTCAGCCAGGGGTGTAAGGACCTTAAACCTAATAAAAAGGCTAGGCCTTTAAAGCTCCTAGTAAGCCCTGTAAGAATAAACATTATTATAAAGGAAGTTAGTAAAAGAAATAAAAAAATCACCCTAGATCTTCTAACCCTAAGGGGTAAGGATTTAAAGCGACAGAAGACCCTTATAGGACTTAAACCTATAACCTCTCACTTTAAAGCGAGTGTGTTACTATTATATTAAAAGGGCCGTTTCATTTATTAAAGGAAGGGAGTTATAAACCAGGTTAGGAAGACGCCGCAGGTTAAGGCGACTCTTTAAAGGGAAAGCTAGTAAGGAAAGAGTCCCAGTCCTAGGAAACCGGCTTAGCCTAGACTAGGTCTGCTACCTTTACCTGCTTTTAAAAGGATAAAACCTCAGCTTTACAAGAAAACACTTTTATTACCTTTACTTTAATAATATACTGTTAAGTTTTAACACATTATAACTTTATAAGGGAGTTACAGTACTTAGTAACCACTTAGTCGTATAGGGTGTCTAACTCTTTTTTCTTATCCACTAACCCCTTAATAAACTTATTAAAATAACTAAACACGTCACATAAAAAAGGTATATTAATAGATTAACACTTACTATAACTGTTAAATTACACTATAACCTGGTATAGTAAAGACTTAATTTAATAATAAATGTAGGGAGACATCTGTAAATTAAAGGCGTTAAGAGACTCTGTAAGGTAAATACGGCAGTTATAAGGAGCCTTTTCCTATTTTCTCTGTCTCTTACGCTTTTTAACGTGGTTAAAAGATATAATAAAGGTGGGGAAAGGAAGGAAACTAACCTAGTGATTCTTTATAAAAAAAGAATATTAAAGAGGGGGAATCGTGTGACGACCTTACAGGCCATCACTTAGGCCAGGGCGGCCTGACAAATCCCCTGTAGAAGGAATAGTGTAGGGGACGGTATACACTGTCTAAATGCACTAGGCCAGGAGTGTAAAGACCTAAAGCCCTTACAACTAGTAAGAAAGTGCTTAATGGTCTATAAAGACTGATAACACCAAGCACCACTCAGTCAGCTGCTTAGCCGTAACTACGTAGTGCACCACTAAGTATAACAGACTAAGTAAGGTACAGAGTACCTCCTAGTTAGTTAGTATAAATAGCTATAATTATACCTATAACCCCTATAAGGGACTCTGGTTCCTCACACTAGTATTTAATTATTCATTTATGTCTTACTATTCAGACTTATCTCTATGCATTATAGTGACAACGACTTACAGTGACATTAAACCCCCGTCTAGGAGTGTTAGCTTAATAAGCCGTCTTCGGAACACCCCTTACCTGTTGGCGTCCTGCCATACGTTCTGTCTTAACCCGCGCCAGTCCTCTCAAGGCCTGTGTCGGGTGCAGGTTGTAATACTAACGTCACAAGCCCTACAGACTTCTTAAACTACTTCCTGTACCACAGGCACTATAAAGCTCCATCTCGCTTAACTTTGTAACTGGGATTCTAGAGTCTAGGGACCCTGCTATAAGAGTTACCTATAATTAAGTCTTTGTAATAGTTGACAGATTAATAAAGTAAGCTTACTTTCTACTAACTTTAAAAGACATAACAGCAGAGTAACTCGCTTATATCTTTAAAAAAAAGGTAATCTTATAACACCTTTAACCAGATAACGTCGTTATAGACTAAGATAAGCTAATTGTATTAAAGTTCTAATAAAGGTTAATATAAAAAATAGGTATAAAGAGTAAGCTTTCAACAGCCTTCCATTCACAAACGGACAGCTAAACGGAATAAGTTAATTAATTACTTATAACGTATCTTCAGGCCTACGTTAACTTTAAATAAGACAATTAGCTTAAACTGTTACTAACAGTACAGATAACTTATAACATAACGTTAATTAAGTTAATAAATATATTACTGTTCTTTACAAATTACAGTAAGGAGCCTAAGCTCTATTAAGGCCCACCTACTAGCACCCCCTAAGCCACAATTTACGTAGATTGAATATAAAAGCTATATAACTATCTATAAGCTAAATTTAAATTCACATGTAAATAAATAAATAAATTTACTAATAAATATTAAACTAAATAACCAGTACTTAAAGAAGGACTCCATTATAATAGTAAATAAGTTAAGGGACTAACTCTTTAAAAGGGGGACCACGTTTACCTTTTTTTATAAAACCTGTATTTAAAATAACTTAGTAAAAAACTCGACTTTAAAAGATATAGACTGTTCTAAGTTAAGAAAAAGGTCACTACCTCTAATTATAAATTAGACTTACCCACTAGTATAAAAGTGCAGATTAAGGTTTTTCACGTCTTACTTTTAAAACCCACCCTGAAGGGAGTTCCTTTAAAAAAGAAGATTGAGATTAACACCGACGAAGATAAGTATAACGTTAAAAAAGTTATAAATTTATAAAAAGAAAAGAACACGTTTAAGTATCTTGTTAAGTAATTAAATTATAACCCTGAAAATAACTTATGTGAGCTAGTTAAAAATCTTAAATGCCTAAACTTAATTATAAAGTTTTATTAAAAGAATCTAGATTAATTAAAACTAATAATAAAAACTAGAAATAAGATAAGATTTAACATTTAAACTACTATATTAAAAAGTAAGACCACTGTGGGATTTAAAGCCTAAAAAGTAGTAGGAAACTACTTAGTAAGTACAGAAAGATATTTATTAAAACCTTTAACTAAAGTTACAAAAACCTCAAACCTAATAAGGAAGCTAGGCCTTTAAAGCTCCTAATAAGCCCTATATGAAATTACACATACGGCAGTATAGAGAATTAAGACGTTATAGACCAGTAACTTATAAGATAACTTACCCTCCTGTAACTAGAGGACTTACACTTCATTATAGGTTTAAAGAAGGAGTTAAAGGGTAAAAAGCGGTTTAGTATACCCTAAGGTCTTCTAAACTAGTTATATAACAGTGTGTGGTAGAAAAGCGTGTCTATTAGAATAAGCACTATTAAGAAAGGAAGTTAGTAAATAAACACATAAAAAAAAAAAGAAGCCGCTAAAGGCTTAAAACTAGATTAAGTAGAGAAGTCGGGCTAGGTTTTAAACCTACAGCAGAAGGCCCTTATAAGACTTAAACCTATAACCTCTCGCTTTAAGAAAGTAAGCACGCTACTATTACGCTAAAGAGCCGTTTCGCTTGTTAAAGGAGAGAAGTTATAAATTAAGTTAAGAAGACGTTGCAGGCTGTAATAACCCTTTAAAAGGAAAACCTGTAAGGAAAAAGTCCCAGTCCCAGGAAACTGGCTTAACTTAAACTAAGTCCGCTACCTTTACCTGCTTTGAGAAAGATAAAACCTTAGCCTTATAAGAGAACACTTTTATCACCTTCACCTTAATAACGCACTGCTGGGTTTTAACACGTTACAGTTTTGTAAGGGAGTTATAGTGCTTAGTAACCACTTAATTATATAAGGTATTTAACTCCTTGTTCTTATTTACTAAACCTTTAATAAACTTATTAAAGTAACTAAACACGTTATATAAAGAAGGTATATTAACAGATTAACATTTACTGTAATTATTAAATTACATTATAATTTAACATAGTAAGGATTTAGTTTAATAATAAGTGTAAAGAGATATCTGTAAATTAAAGGCGTTAAGAGACTTTATAAGACAGATACGATGGTTATAAGGAGCCTTTTCCTATTTTCTTTATCTTTTACACTTTTTAACACGGTTAGAAGATATAATAAAGGTAGGGAAGGAAGGAAACTAATTTAACGGATTCTTTATAGGAAAAGAATGTTAAAGAGGGGGAATTATGTAACGACCTTACAGGCCGTTACTTAAACTGGAGCAGCCTGATAAATCCCTTATAGAAAGAACAGCGTAAAGGGATAATACACACTATCCTAATACACTAGGCTAGGGGTGTAAAGATTTAAAGCCCTTATAACTAGTAAGAAAGTGCTTAATGGTCTATAAGGACTGATAACATTAAGTATTATTTAGTTAACTGCTTAGCTGTAACTGTGTGGTATATTATTAAATATAACAGATTAAGTAAGGTATAAAGTACCTTTTAATCAGTTAATATAAATAATTATAGTTATACTTATAACCTTTATAATGGACTTTAGTTTCTCACGTTAGTATTTAATTATTTATTTATATCTTACTATTTAGACTTACCTTTATACATTATAGTGATAATAACTTACAGTGACATTAAAACCCCGTTTAAGAGTGATAGTTTAATAAGCTGTCTTCGGAACGCCCTTTACCTGTTAGCGTCCTGCTATACGTTCTGTCTTAACCCGCACCAGTCCTCTTAAGGCCTATGTCGGGTGCAGGTTGTAATACCTGTACTACAGGCCTATAGAACCCTACTGTGTAATATAAATAAATTATTAAATACTAATGTAAGGAACTAAAGTCCCTTACAGTAGTTATAAGTATAACTATAGCTATTTATACTAATTAACTAAGAGGTACTTTATACCTTACTTAGTCCATTATACTTAATAGTGCATTACGCAGTTACAGCTAAGCAGTTAACTAAGCAGTGCTTAGCGTTATCAGTCCTTATAAACCATTAAGCACTTTCTTACTAGTTATAGGGGCTTCGGGTCTTTGCACCCCTGGCCCAGTGCACAAGACAGTGTACACTGCCTTTCCGCACTGTTCCTCCTGTGGGGGATTTGTCAGGCTGCTCCGACTTAGGTAACAGCCTACAGGGTCGTTACAGTTCGTCATTACACAACAGCTCTTCACTACGTTACGGGGCGCTCCATTCCTCACTTTCGCTCCTAGCAATCTTAGTAAGTGATGTAACTTTAAAGTTAAGCTATTTAAAACTTTAATTACTTAAAGTCTCCTTTAAAGCGTAAGGGTAAGGGAAACTTTACCTGTTTCTTTTATAAGCCTTTAAGGTCGTTATTCTCTAATTTAATAACGTTAAGTTAAGTTTAAAGTTTCTCGATAAGATTAATATAACTTTTAATATCTTTAGGGAAAGTTTTATTAAGTTCCTTAACTAATCCTTACTAATTAAAGTTTAACTCTTTAAGGCGTACAGCTAACTTATTAACAGTAAGGAGCTAAAGTTAAGCTTATGTTTCTTTAAGCTCCTTACCTTTTCTAAAAGCTAATATATTAATAATAAGAAAAAGGTAATGTCTAAGAGTTTAATAAACAGCGTTTAAAATTAAGACGTTAATATCGTATTATAACCTATACTTAACATAAGCCTTAAAAGGACTAGTATAGGTTAAGACAGAACGTATAGCAGGACGTTAACTGGTAAGGGGCGTTTTAAAAACAGTTTATCAAGCTAGCACTCCTAAATAAGGGGTTTAATATTACTGTAAGTCGCTATTATTATAATATATAAAGGTAAGTCTGAATAGTAAAATATAAATAAATAATTAAATATTAACGTAAGGAATTAAGATGCCTTACGGTATTTATAAGCATAACTATAATTATCTATACTAACTAATTAAAAAGTACTTTATACCTTGCTTATGGTGTTGTAAGTGCTTGCAGAGCGAGCATTCTACATTACGTGAGCGTTCTACTTATAAGGTTTCTTCTGCTTGTAATGTAAGCACTCGGCATGCTGCGAGCAACACCTTATTAGTCGTAAGGGGCTTCGGGTCTTTACATCCCTGGCCCAGTGCGCAGTACCGTACGTACTGTCTTTCTGCACTGTTCCTTCTGTGGGGGATTCGTTAGGCCGCTCTAGCCCAAGTGACAGCCTGCAGGGTTATCATACCCTCTTCTCAGTATTTAAGTTAACCCTTTGTATAATCTTTACAGGGGTATTATTCTCCAGGTTTATGTTTACAATCGTAAAAAGCGCTAAAGTTAATTAATCTTAAGTGTCACTTTATTAAGGTAACATTTCTTAAAAAGGCTTATAAAGTACACCCTTTATTATCTTATAACGAAAATAACTGTATTATAACTTAACAGTATAGTATACCTTACTACTAGAATATTTATAAGATTTAAATAAAAACAGTAATTAACTTAAATGTTAAAATCTAGCTTTAAGATATCTATTATTACTAACATTTTAAAAAAAGGCTTATAAGTACGTTTTATCTTAATATAATAATAAAACTAACTGTAAAAGGATAAGGGAGACCCTTACCTTTAAATTTATAATCTTAAGGTTACTATAAGATGTAAAGGGAGACTTAGAAATAAGCCTGTAACTGTACCCTTAAATAAAGCAATTACACTTATTAAAAAAGGTATAGCTTTAATAACTTTCAAAACACTAGTAACCCTTATATAATCTTACCCCATCACTAAGGCTTTAATTTCATCACCCCATCCTTAGCCTATACCTTAAAAACGTAAAAGGACCTAACTTAAGCCCCTTAGGAGTACTACGCTACGTTTAAAGCCTAATATACATTATAAGTTATTACAGGTAGAGTTAGTAAAGTCTTTAAAGGTTAGTAGAAAGAGCTAGAGAATAAGGATTAAGCTTATAAAACGCCTAGCTTTATTTACAGCGTTTAAAGTAGCAAAAAGGGGTAGGGTTTCTAAAGCAGCTTCTAAGGGTATGCCTCTGTGAAAGCAAGCCTTATAGCGTAACTTAAGACCTTTTACAACCTTATAGTTAAGTAAATAGGCTTAAGCAAGCTTTAAAGCGCAGATTTAAGGCGTTTATGTTGGGTTTTTACAACCCTAACCCGGCCAGTGTGGTTAGAACAGTGTAGCTGGATCCACGCAGCCGCTCCGCGGCTGCATCCGTGGATCTGCACAGCCAAGAACGCTAGACTCCACTGC
>Ga0247780_1001044_pt1 | contig 19887 bp, 15 predicted proteins | sample UWRJL079202R5_FD_179927 | JGI IMG/M metagenome (GOLD analysis project Ga0247780, IMG submission 179927) | Plant litter microbial communities from Arlington Agricultural Research Station in Wisconsin, United States - UWRJ-L079-202R-5 | ecosystem: Environmental > Terrestrial > Plant litter >... | reverse complement strand
CTGCACGGGCCAGTTCTCCGCTTTTTATAGGTCACACCGTGTATCGCAGCTCGGCGTTGTTGGTCTCCAGCCGCTGGCCATTAGTTTTGGTGCTGACATGATGCATTTCATCTTCCCGTGCGGGGCTAAAATTGCAGTGTTAGCTGCATGGCTGATCCTGCAAGTCTGTGGGTGGGGAAATGATCATAACTGGATGATGTTGGGGCGGCCACTGAGCAGCTATCAGCCGGGCTCGAACCCCCTATCGGAGCGTCTCCGTCCTATCCCTTGAGTGGACCATTGTGTTCACACTTCATTCGCTATGATGCACTGTGAGATCCACAACAATTGGGGACTTGGCCCGTGCGGGAAAGATTCAACATTGAAATTTCCGGACACTGATTTCGACCTCTACTGTATATTTTTGTCCTGCCCAACATCACTTGGGACAGCAACAAAGCCCAACCTGAAAAATTGAATCATCGAGGTTGAACCAGACATCAACGTATCATCATGACAAAAAGAAACCCGTATCCGTGTTTTTTTTATTGCCATTCATTCCGTGCCAACATCCTCGCAACGTAACCGATCCTGATTCCGCCTACTTGGTGTGGCTCTGTTTGTGTAGTACACGATTGATGTCAGTTTGGGTTTCACAACGCGGGCAAGGGTTTGGGGAGATGAAAAGGGATTTGGGGGCGAGAGGTTGGGAAGGGAAGGGGGAAGATAAACAACGCACAGGGCAGTTGGCACAGGTGCACTGTCCCTGGGCGCAGGAGCAGTTGCCGGAGGAGGCGCAGCCACAGTTTTCAGGCATTGTGAAGAGTAGAATGGTTGATCTTGAGAGATCGATGTAGTGGTTATGGTAGAAGACTCAAAATGGTGAGAGTCAATGTGGTCAGAGTCAATGTGGTTGTGATTTGTAGGTAAGAGAACGAGAGGTCGTCTCCAAGTTGTTTGAGTAGAGAAAATGCGTGTGAAGACTCTAGATGGTTGGAGTAGAAATTGTCGTTTGCTCTGTAGTATCTGCGTGTGTGCGTGTACCAAAGAACTGAGCCGGCTGGAGAAAAAGAAGAAAAAAAGCAGGATTACTGCTGGACACGTTTATATCGGCATCGCGTCCTTCGGGACGGTTCTACGGAGGTGACAAAGAGGCGCGAACCTTAGAGCTTGGGGGTGGCGATATGACGTCAAGACATGCTACGCGGAAGGGATAAGGTGGTGATGTGAAGGGGCTCGAGGGTGGAAGAAGATCGATCGAGGGGGTTTTTTCCAGCCATGACTTGCTTATCTATCTACGCAAATGAGATGAAGCGTATGATACTTGTGGTAACTTCATCCCCTTGGAACCACATCCGCTGCAGGAAACCAATGCCCGGGTTCGAGTGCAGCTGTCCTCAAAGACAAAGACAGCCTCACCACCGCCCCTGGCTCCGTTGGGAACGCGCATCCGTCAAAGCTCGCTCTGACAGTTGCGGTGTGCGAGCTTCAGCAAAGTTCCGACCCAGTAAACCTTAATAGAAGATCGCCACCATTCATGAGCTCACAACACACTGGCCCCAAATCAGCGCCGGAGGAAAAAGCAATGGGATTTGTATCTTCTAGAGTAGCCATCCCAGTTGACCAAAGATCTCCCAGCCACATCTCGATGCGCGTTGAATCCCTATCCGATATGATACACGAAAGTAATACGATAATGATACCTAATACATGCTTAGAAACGAAGAAATCAGCCACTGAAGCCACATCAGCAAGATGTCCTGTGAGAATCGAAGTCGTGACATCATAAACCTCCCTTCTCTCCATTGCCACCCGACCTCGAGAGATCGGAGCTCAAGCCTTGAATTCTCTCTTCTCCCACTTCCCCTTCGCCCGCACAGACTTACAAGGCCTTCCGGACGGCCCCGGCAGATGGACTGACGGAAGCACAACAGGTGTCTGAGTAACAGCACCGGTAGGTCTCGGGATGGCCGGGATGGTAGCGTTGACCGTCGCGGTAGGAAGCGTAGCGGCAGAGCTGTCAGGGCCCTGACTGATAATGCTACCCGTCTGGATAGGAAGTTTCTGGGAAACAGCACTGGTAGGTGCCAGGCTGGAAATTCCAACAGGCAGGACCGAGGTCGCATACCCTCCGCCAGTGTCGGACCCCTTCACGGGCTGGGGCTCAGGGTCACCCACACCGGGAGCGGCGCCCGCATTATCCGTACCCGGGATCGCACTCACCGGGACCTCCCTGGCAAAAACCTCCTTCAGCTTCTCCCCCTTGTTCGGCGGTCCGCTCCACTTCTTATCTTCACACGCATCTCGAAGCACATCGCACTTCTTGCGGTCCCAGACGTCGCAATTTCTGCTTCCGGTAGGAGGGCTGCTCTTGTAGCAGACATCGCCTTGTTTGTAGCAGTTGTCAACTGCTTCCCAGCACCCCATCTCGGTCGTGTATGAAGGCACCTCAAAGGCGCACCAATTGGCGTTCTTGATCAGGCAGGTCTCCGGAACGCCGCCCTGGCTCTCAGGCAGGGGGACGACGGCTTTGACCTTGGTGGGGTTCTTTGTGCCGGGGAAGAAGACTTTGGGGCCGGGAATGATATAATTAGGTTGGATTGGCCTGTAGATGTTGACTCGCAGGCCAGGATCACTGGCAGAGAGGTGCCCGGGAATGGTGGCTTTGCTGTCAGAGGGGACGGAGAGCGGGTCAGTGTTGTCACTCTCGACGTACAGCTGCGCGCAGTTGGTGAAGAACTGGGGAGCGAAGATTTCGCCCTGGGCGGTATCAGTGACGTTGTGGAGGGCGATTATTTCGGTTCGAACAAGGTATCTGCCCTTTGGAATGCCATCAGGCAAGTTGATGCTGAGAAGACCCTTGTTGGCGACGAGCTTCTCAACCGCAAACTTATCTGAGGCGGCGTCGTAACCTTGATGCCAGATCTTGAACCATCCTTCGCCAGCGGCTGTATCGTCGAAACTAGATACTGGCTTCAAATAGACGGAGATGGGGCCTCTGTGCCCCGGGTCGATGGGGAGCGGTTTAGCGTAGTCGGCCCACGCGCGGAACTCGAAGGTGAGTTTGGATCCAGCGGGTACCGGGCAGGTGAACGCGACAGCTTTCTGGCCATCTCTTCCTGGAAGAGAAGTAAGATATACGCCGAGACGTGTACCCGTGAGGGCGTAGAAGGGCACTTACCACATGTCACGTCTGGATTGCTGAAGGGTGAGGCGATGGGTGCGGTGCAGGTCGCCCCATCGTGTGGCATGCGAATACAGGTTCCGTCACCCTGGTTGACGTTGTTGATATATAGGTTGGTAAGGACCGTATGGGCGCTCGACAGACTCCCAAAGGCTGCTAGGCCAAGCAGAGACACAGAGGAACGCATATTGTCAAGAAGTGAATCACCCAACTTCTTATAGGCAGGTATAAGGAATGAACGAACAAAGACTGATGATGGAACGTATGATCGAAAACCAGTTCTCGTCAATGAAAGGAATGAAAGAAGTGAACGACCAACGACTCAAGCAGCAGCAGCAGCAGTAAACGAACGAAGGATAGCTTGCCCGCTGGGAAGGAAGACGGAGGTATGAGTTCGAAAACGAACGGATCACAGAACCTAGCCTGCCTCTGATGAAAGTGAACAAGAAGCCCGACAACCAGAGTCGGACGGACTAGATAAATGGGGGCAAAGAGGCTGCTGAGCTCAAACGACGGAGGCCAGACGCTCCTGTAATCAACTCCTCCGACATCAAACAGAGGGCACAGGAAATGATCCCGAAGACCACCACCAAGTGAGAGCAAACGCAGTCCCAAATAACTCCTACCCCTGGATCCGCGCCGCGCCGATCCCAAGCGGGTGACCACCCACGAAATAAGCAGCGAGTGCTCGCACGACATGACATGCAGCCAGGAACAATATCGTCAGTCGCAGATTGACGACCTCCCCTCTCCCCCGGGCTCGGGATGCCTATCGACCAGCCAGCCAACACCCCCAGGGGAGATCGTCCGTCCTGCTGCCGTGCGACGCACAGCAACTTCCCCCGCACTCCAACAGGATCATCCTTGGCAGGATGCGCCCATCCAAACAACACCCCCGAGGTTGCAAACCGACAAACAACCTGACGCCCGCGGCGGCGCCCGCTTGTTTCGAGGCAGCATAGGCAGCTTGGAAATGCGCCGCAGCGAGTGGTTGGTTGGCTCATGCAAGATCACTCGATCCCGGGGTCGATCTCGCCAAGACCGCGTTGTTTCAGGACCCCTGGCTCAGCTTCATTGGACGCGCTACCGGGTAATTCCTCAGGGGCTGGCTTTTTGACTGGAATGCATCTCGGAAGCGCAGGAGCCAAGCCGTACTTTAAAAATAAGCTCTTGGAAGCGAAGAGGATGGAAGCAAACGCTGATGAGCGCAGAATAGTCTTTTCATAGTAGTAAGTGGAGATAGAGATGCCGGTAGTTGCGGAGAGGTTTGCTTCAGCCGCGAGTGGGGAGGGCGCCTGTCGGGAGAGCGCGAAGAGCTGCGCCGCCGCTGAATTGTTGACAGCCAACAGGAGTCGTCAACACACCTTCGACAGCCCTCTTGGAGCGCAAAGTCTCACCTCCCACCCGGCTGCTCCACTCACAGCCACGAGCATCACAATGTCCCGGAGGTGTGTAGCAGGTATAAAATACCAATTAAGCCGGGGAATACCGCCCGACAAGAGAGGAGATGTACATTTTCTTCCGGGCATGTTCGCCACCTCCTTAACCTGGAAGCGCAGGCAGGAAATACTGGAGCGCGAAACCTGCCAACCAAAATGTGTCCGGGAAAATCGAGGCACACCGAATTACACCGCTCTAAGCAACCCCCCAATATATCTTTCTTCCCCCCCTCGTTCCTCCTTCTCGTACATTGGTTCCCCTTGCTCCGATGCCGACTTTTGGTACAGAATTATATATGGTACACGGTTCGTGATCTCATGGGTATATAGTTTTGTAGGGTTTACTCGTTGATCTTGGCGAGGATCCTGTCTTCCGTCAGCATCCCATTCCACCACTTGCGCGTAGCAGCACAACCGGGGAACATAGCACTTACTCGCTATCCCGGAAGAGGTGGTACTCATCCTCTCCGACCTTGACGGGCGCGCCGCCGTACTGAGGAATCAGCACGCGGTCGCCCTTGTTGACACCCATGGGCAGACGCTTGCCATCTTTGTCAAGGCCGCCGGGCCCGACAGCCAGAACCTTGGCCTCGTTGAGCTCCTTGACGCTGGACTCGGGGAGGAAGAGACCGCTCGCGGTCTTGGCCTCGGCTTTGACGCGCTGCACGAGCACACGGTCCAGCAGGGGGACGAGGGACTTGATCGAGCGGAGGGTGGTGGCCTAGTGCAGCCGGAACGTTAGCAATCGCAGCCTATGGGCGACATCCTTGAGCGCTGGATCGTCCAAGCCAGCTCGCCAATTCTGGCAGACTCTCCAGCTCCAGAGTCCCAATTGCTGGGGCCAAAAACATACCATCTTGAATGAGGTCGGAAATCCGTGAAGTCTGAGAGGATAGTACGAGGGGGTTTAAGTCGGAATGGATGAGTCTGAGATGTGGGTGCGAGTGAAGCTTTTCAATTCGAAGACAGTGATCTCGCCTGAGCTTCCAAAGGTATCTAGAAGCTCGCCGATTTTTTTCTGGGTCCGGAACCCGTGTTTCTCCCAGCCGAGATGCACCCCAGCACAAGCCATCGCGTTCGTGATTGGCTGGCCATTTCAAGGTGGGTCGCTGACAATTCCTTGACATGGGACCATTGTCATCGGAACTCTTGGAGTCTTGGAGTTGCCATCTTGCATTCTCACCAATGCGACCTTATGTTATAGGGATCTATCTTTTTCATACTTATTTAGCTCCAGTCCCCGAAATATGAGGGAGTCTTTCGCGACAGAATGCCCCGCTTCAAAAACGCCATGCAAATACCTGCATCGCAGCAAAGCAAAAGACGCTAAATATTTACACAACCCCCTATATTTGTGGAATCAGGGTCGTGCTGTTGCCATTACTTCCTATACTGCCTATGCTCTGCCCCGTGTCCCGGCGCTCGATCCCCGGGCTGGTCGGCGCCGTACCCGCAACGTTACCAGACCGTTTCGGCTTCCTAAAGCACGCAAATTCACTCTTGCTGGCCTCCCGCAGTCGTTTGAGGACCGCGCGCATCTCGGGGAGCTCGCTTTGCAACCGCGCACGTGCATCGTTGTCAGTGCGAGCATCAAGCTCTTGGTATATCAAGCTCTGGAGCTCCGATGCGCGGTCTGTTGTATAGTGGCTTAGAGTCTGCGCGACGAACTCAACGTCGAGTGTGGCTTGTATCAACGCCTCTAGGTTGTACTTAGGGCGCGTTTTGAAGGTGTCGAGTAGTTCCCGAGATGCCTGCTCCAAGAGGTACGAGAGGACCTGGCTGGTGAGTGAAGCTGCTGTCGTTGACACTTGCGTGTGTACAAGCACCAAGCTCAGCAGTGCCTCGTAGACGTATGCCCGCACTTCCCGCGGCTTCTCCCCGCGAGGTGGCGCCCAGTCGGGGGCAGCCACACCAACTCGCACGATCTTGCGCATCGCCTCAATCGAGGGTCGCGTATAAGACTGGAAGAGGCGAGCGTCGATCTGGCTAAGCACATCGCGGATCGTCTTCGTCTCGTCTGTGAGCTTGACCGAAAAGGCGTTCTCAAATTGAGTGTTGAGGTTAGGGACAATCTCAGACCGGAGGCTTTGCAAGTTGCTGAGGGTTAGCAGCATGCGAACATTCTGGGATCAAATTAGTTCAAACTCATACATCTGTTTCATTGCGGGAAAGGAATCTTACCCTGTCGCCTGCATCAATGGTTCCCCCACCGACAGTCGAGGGGCGAGCCGCCGGTGGGCCGCTAGGCGCTACATAGCCATCGACGTCCACTGTCCAGTCATCGTCTGACTTCTTGAGAGGTCGTTCCGCATTTTCTACCATTCCACTCAACGCTTTGTAGAGTGTGGTAACGTATTGGCTCCGAACCATCTGCAACAGCTTGGTCGGCGGTGGAAGAACCATGTCCCCAGCTTCTTGCTCTGTTGTTGCGTCGGATATGTAAAGAATTTTCTGCATGCCACCCAGCAATGCTCCCTCAAATGAAGCAAAGCTGGAAGGCATTTTTGTGACATCTTTACGATCGGGTGATCTGTTCCAGTCTTCCACAAATTTGATGTTCTCAGCATCTCTATTCCACGCAGCGCAGAGAGCTGTTACGCATCGCTCTCTTGCCACATTCACCAAAGTCTTCAATCGCTCGACCTCAGCAGCGTCACCTTGTCTAACTGGAGCGATCGACGCCATCTCCGAAGCGCCGGATCCGACCACAGCCAACATTTTGGAGAGAAAATGCACGCCGCTAATAGAGTTTGACCACGGAGGCCAGAATGCAAATTTCTCCCATGCCTCCCCTCGCCTTGGAGAAGGAGGTGGGATGTTATTGGGGTCGAGATTGAACCGCGGATCCCGTGGTGTTAGAGACCCAGATATAGCGGATGACACGTTTGGTGTGGCCGGTGATTGCGGCAGCGGGGAGAATAAAAGCGAGATGTCTTCAGGAGGAGGCCCCGCGAAGAACATGAAGACAGCCTCGCGTAGCATGCTGACAAGCTCAATGGTCCCCTTCTGGAGATCAGTTGTCCCTTGTGATGATAACTGATGATGCTCTTTGGACTCCCCGTTATAGCCGACTGGCATCGTTTTCTGTGTTTTGCCATCGATGAATCCCTGCACAGTCTGCCAAAACTCCAAGACCTCCCCCATGATGCCCTGGGCAGAGAGTAAGTTATTGACAAAACCAACCATCATCTCCCAGAGCTCAACAACGTCCACGGAATCGAATGCCGGAAGTTTGGTCTCCATCGACTGCCGTCCAAGAGCCCTCATGTGCGATGCTATTGTCTGAGGGCTTGGCTTCTCTCCGTTTGAGAGCCGTCGCCGCAGAATTTCTATTTCCACTTTTGACCGCTCCACCGTCGATTGAATTTTGCTCTTTAGGTAGTCGTAACGGCTGAGCAACCATACCCATATCGGATTATCCTCCACGCCCAGCTCCAGAAGGATATTGATCAACTCCATATGCTGATCTCCGGCCTGGCCCGACCCAATGTCAGACTTGGAGATGTTCTGGGGAGAAATTAGCCTCCTCCAAACGTCGCGTTTCAGCACCTGGATCTGTTCATCCACGTCGTGCCACATCCGCCCGGCTAGAATGATTCGATATAACTCTGCATCGCTGGGCTGATTTGACCCAATCCCCTGGGCGAGTTGCTTGGCTTCGTCGGCAAATCTTCTGGCCTTCGTGTATTCCTCGACCAAGGTTTCGTGGTCCTTTCGTTTGATACTCTCAGCTATCGTTGCACCTGCTTCCACGTATTCCTTCAAGCTATCGAGGGATGACGCCACCGTCTTGAGGTTCTCCTCCTTTTCTCGACCGCCCAATAGAGGACCCCAGACGTCTTCGGCCTTTGCCGACACATCGAGCAATGGTGCCTTGACACCCATGACACCGTACTCGCTCTCTTTGACGAGAGCATTCTTCTTTCGTGGGTCGGATGCAATTGGTACGGAGGGGCTGGTCAGGGCGATAGCAGCACCGCTGCCACTTCGAAAGCTATTCCTGCTAGCGTGACGGGAGTGACTTCTGGCGCGCGGAGGATTCGGATCAACTCCCCGATATTTCATCTCCTTGTAGACGTTGTCAATAGTCGCCTTCGCGCGAACGAAGCGCTCGAAGTTCGACTCCACAAGGACCTTGAGGGAAGCCGATTTCTGATCGATTGATCTGGACAACACTTCGAGTCCAGCAACGAGCGATTGCGTGTCGGCGTTTGAATGCATCTGGGACAAGAAGAGCGCCGGTGAGAAGGTCGTCGAGGAGAGGAGGAATCGGTTGCCTTGCGCGCCAAGTTAGCAAGCGGTGTTGCTTGGAGAACCACAACGCGCTAGGGGGCCAACTTACGGAGCCTTGTGTCATCTTGCAAAGGGAGCCCCAGTTGCTTCAATGTACGCACAACACTGTCGCTGGTGCCCAACGGATCTGGCTCATCCCTCTGTACCAGATTGCTCACGCCGCTCGCTGAGCTCTCAGAACCGGGAATCACACTGCTCCTGGTGCTGACGGCCCTTTCCAGCGCCTGGTACCGGGACTTCCTCCTGTTGATCTTCTTCTTGATATTTTCCTCCTCTGACAAATCACTGTCATTATTCTTTTCGACGGGCCACTCCTCGGGATATGGCGTCGACACCTGGTAGAAATCAAGGACTGTCCGCTCCAGGCCCGCCATTGTCGCGTGCCAGGCCCAACAGACCCGAAGGTCTCAAAGCTTTAGGTATCGTGGAGGATCGATGGAATCGCGATTCTGCAAGGACGGCGTGCGCATGCGCATGAGCTGAAAGACTTCTGATGGGATGTCGTGTAAATCGGTTGACGTTGCGGGGCAGTTGGTGTGCGCGAGTAGCTTTGGGACGTCCAGGGATGCATGTCTTGGCAGCTTGAGATTTGACCCACCAAAACTGAGTCGTTGCTGCGAGACTTCGAGTGGGGCCGTGACAGCGGTTGTCTACGGGTGTTGGGGTCTCACCGCCTTCACCCCGACTCGCCAGGTAGGGGGTCTCAAAACCTCAAACAGCGCTGTTCGGCAATGCTATCCGCTAAATGGCCTGCAGATTCTGCCGGCTTTATTCCGCGGTGAGCGATTTACCTGACGTTGCTGTCGCTGTGATGCCTGTCACGCACGGGCCATCCCAATCGCCTGGAAAACTTGCATCAATGATGTGGGTTGGCTGCATAGAACATTCAGTTTTTACCTCTAACCACCATCTTCTCCCACCGTGATTCCTTATCGCCGCCTTTTTTGAGACGCATTGGGAATATTGACGACTTGGATCGCCAAGAGAACCTCGAAGATGTTCGCCCTCCGCTCAATTGCTGCCCCGGCGCAGCGCCAGTGCATGCGCACAGCTCCCCGCGCAACTGTTTCTTTCTCTCTTAAGGTGAGATAACAACGCCACCAGCAACCGACAAGCCACTTGCTCACCAGGACACTCTAGGTCCAGCGCCAGTATTCCCAGGAGCGTGTCGCCAAGTTCAACGGCAAGAAGGACGCCAGCGTAAGACGTCACCCACAAGATCCCGCGACCCCCTGTCCCAGTCGCGCCGCCGGAAAATCACTCAAACTCGACCACGGCGCTTCTGGGTCGCGACGCCAACGACGAGGCTAAAACATCTCACAGGGCAACTACCCCGTCAGCTTGATCGAGGGTGATGGCATTGGCCCCGAAATCGCCGTCGCCGTGAAGGAGATTTTCGCCGCTGCCAAGGTGCGTCCCTCAAGCTCCGCTCGCCCGGATGGTACCATCGCGACACCCTACTAACGTCTATGGTAGACGCCCATCTCATGGGAGCCGATCAGCGTCGATCCCATCCTTAAGGATGGCAAGACTGCAATCCCCGACACTGCTATCGAGAGCATCAAGCGCAACAAGATCGCCCTGAAGGGACCTCTCGCCGTATGACCCCTCACCAGCAAACCCCTGGCATGTGAAAGAGGCAGTTCCCTAACCAGACTATAGACACCCATTGGCAAGGGCCACGTCTCCCTCAACCTCACCCTCCGGAGGACATTCAACCTCTTCGCCAACTTGCGACCTTGCCGCTCGGTGGCTGGCTTCAAGACCCCCTACGATAATGTCGATACCGTCCTGATCCGCGAGAACACTGAGGGCGAGTACTCGGGTATCGAGCACGTCGTGGTGGATGGCGTTGTGCAAAGCATCAAGCTCATCACCCGTGATGCTAGCGAGCGTGTCCTGCGGTTCGCCTTCCAGCACGCCCAGTCCATTGGCCGCAAGAAGGTGCGTGCCGTGCACAAGGCTACCATCATGAAGATGAGCGATGGTCTCTTCCTCAGGGTCGCCCACGAGATCGCCAAGGAGTTTCCCAACATCGAGTTCGACGCCGAGTTGCTCGACAATACCTGCCTGAAGATGACGACCGACCCCCTCCCGTACAACGACAAGGTGCTGGTCATGCCCAACCTGTATGGTGACATTCTGTCCGACATGTGCGCCGGCCTGATTGGCGGCCTCGGCTTGACCCCTTCCGGCAACATTGGCGACGAGTGCTCCATCTTCGAGGCCGTTCACGGCTCCGCTCCCGACATCGCCGGCAAGGGCCTTGCCAACCCCACCGCTCTGCTGCTCAGTTCCATGATGATGTTGAGGCACATGAGCCTTGACTCGTACGCCGACAGAATCGAGAAGGCGGCATTTGCTGCTCTGGCTGAGGGCAAGGCCTTGACGGGTGACCTGGGCGGAAAGGCGACCACACAGGAATTCACAAAGGCCATCATCGACAAGCTCTGATACCATATCCTACCTCCTTTGTATGCATTCCTCATACGGCCGCACCATGACCTATTTTTAGACTGTACCAACAACCAGTATATCCCACATATTATGACCCTTTCCTTTTCTCATCTAAAGAGCCAATGAAAGACTGAATGGTGACCTACTTGAGGCTTCCTTCGTTCTACTTGTTCTGGGAGTCTTGGCGGGACGGAGGTTCGAGAGGGAGGTGGCCCTGAGATATTCTTTCCCGGGTAAATCAGAGCCTCACTCTGCCCGGTGCTGTTGTTTGCAGGATGGGATGGTTGGCAACAGGAGAAGGGGCTGGCACAAACAATGAGAATTGGTTTGTAGTAATGAGACGATGTTGAAAGCAACAACCGGGGATCCTATTTCCACATGCACACTTATTGGCTCATTCTGTCAAGCCAAGATGATCTTTTCCAAATGACCTCTAGCCAAGGCGGTTCGCAGTCAATTCGCCATGGCGAAGATATTCACCGTGAATCACACGAATCACGGCTGCAGTTGACTGTACTGCTTTATTCAGGAGGGGACAAGCGAGAGCAAGGCGTGTGATCCGGTTAGAACCAGTCTATAGACCCAGCATGCTTGTGTATGCCGGGATCATTGATACCTGTCAAGCTCCTGTGAGGTTAACTCATCATTATCTTCTGGATTCCCTATGATCTTTTAAGCATAGAAAAGCAATGTTCACCCGGACTGCTGGTAGGCAACCGAGATAGGCCCACTTTCCTAGTCAACGACTGGTTTCTCGTACTATTGGCGACCACCTCCTTGTTCTGTTTGTAGGGGGGGATGATATCTTTTACAATTTTTTGGGTTACCTCGATGGCAATCAAACCTTTGAGCACGTCTTGTTACCTTCGTTGGAGGACTTGAAGATCTGTCAGTTGACACCTTGCTGTCGAGTGGAACATTTGCTCACCCAGGGCCTTCGTACCGGTACTTGGAATTCGTGTTGGCAAAGCCTGTGTGGTGGGCTCTCAATTAAGAAGGCGCTCGTGTGTGGGAATACCCCGATTCTCCCGCCCCGGCTTCCACCGGAGTGGGCTTGTACCGGCCGAACAGCGCGGGGGCATCGAAACGCGGCAAATGAACCATGGGTGACTGTATGCATGCGACTCCCACTAGATCGCGACCCAGCTGATCCGACAGGTTCCAGACGGCATGGGTATATTGGGCTCAGATATGCGTTTGTCTGTCTATCCACGGATGAACTGTTGTCCAATGCAGCTTGGTTCTGCAGACACCCGAATGGTTGCCGGTGATACGATAAAAACCACTACCGCACGACGAACTGGGGAAGATGCAGGAGTGACAGATAGGGGACTCGCATATGCCAGGGACACACCAAGAGTGTACGAAGGCTCCAGCCAAAAGAAAGGTCCCCTCAGTCAGTGCGGAAGATGCCTTCCTACTGTACAGACCACCCATAACTTTCGTTATTCCAGGCCGTCTCCCATTCCGAAAACACCTACATTAATACTGAAAAGGCCTTCCTGCATTCTGGGGAGACCTTTCTGCAGCAACTGAATCGCTCCACAACGAGCTATTCGTCGCGATTTAATTCCTCTACCAATGGGACTGACCGGAACGGCTCCCAGATCATGGTGCCGTGTCTCGTGCCACAGCTACAGGGGCAAACATGGTTGAATTGGCAATATGACGAGCCTGCTATCTGGAGAATTATCGTCTCCATTCCGCGGCAATGGAACTGATATTCCTTTAGAGGGCCAATATCTGGCATGTGTTCTAGCCCGTTCGGCCTGCGGGAGGTAAATAGATAACAAGAAGAAGGATGAATTTTGCCAGCCCACCATAGGGGGGGCTACAGAAGTGCTAATAAATGGAGAGATGGCTCAATATCCGGGACTTACGCCCTACGTCATGGTCAGTTCCGGGTAACGTATTCAGACACAAATATGTCTGTCGCCTTTGGGCTAAATAAACACTGGACGGAGGCCGGGCGTTGCTGGCCACCGACCTTTCCGATGCTAACGACAGCCCAGGGGAGAGTTTACTGAACTTGTAAAGCACTGTGGCCATGTATAAGATTATTAAAGCCCCAGGCTAAGCAAGATGCCAGGCAGGTTCGGTAGGCTAGAAGGATTATCGAACTGGCTAAATGACTCGCCGCGCGGTTCGTCATGAAGTTCGACTCTCGAGGCCGAAACCCCTTTCTTCACCTAAGCTTGTTGGCGGCGGAGCTCGGGCTCGAATTCAATTCGCGGACGCAGCCCGGTGGTGGGTGCTTGCGGGAATGGCGTATTCGCCAAGAGAGCCAAGACAAATATTTCCGCGCTCCTTGCGATCGCCAGAATTCAAGGTCAAGACAAACCATCCAATGGGGGAGAATTGTGGAGGGGCTTGAGGTTCAGCAGAAGAGCATGGGCAGCCACAAGACAAGCATTGATGTCGCGTGGGGATACCCCACCTTCACCTCCACTTCCTCTCCCATGGGAGGAGCCTATCGATATCGAAATGCCCAACCAGAGACTTCGAAAACATGCCTATCGCCCCTTGTTTCTCATCAACTTGCCAAATATACATTCGCTCTACTTATGGGCTACGTGTTAGCAGGCTCGGCACGAACGGAAGCAGACCGCCAATTCCCCAAAGGAAATGACCGCTTCTTTTACCCCAAACTAACACGCGAATGGAAGGAGGGGAAGAAATTCTCTCAACCAACGAGTGTCGATCCTGCGTCCTGCTACAATACCCGGTTTGACGACGGGACCTCGCGGCTCCCACGACCGAATGCCAAGTCTTCGGCCAGATTGGTTAGGTGCACCTGCGTTACCATCTGGTTGCCAAGAATGGCTGGTTGCCGCGTGGAGAGGGACAGCCCGCAAGCTCGCCGCCCGGCGCCTTGGCAGGTGAAGCTGTGAGACTCGATGCAAGCCTCTGCTGTGAGCTCGCCCAGGATGATGTGTCCGAAAGCTCGATATCCGGAGCCTTGGCGATCTCGCGAGAAGAAAGTACGCACGTAAAACCGAAACTCTAGCCACCTCGGTCCTGGCCAAGTGGCGATGGCGATTCGCGCATCCCGCACGTCCCGCATGCCCTTCTTCACAGGCTTATGCTAGATAGGGTTTCCCCTTTCGTACCTGTTACCTGCTCAGCATCCAGAGCACAGCTTTGATGTGCTTGCTCACACCAAGCCCCTGGAAGTATTGCGCAGTACTCCCCTCAAAGTACTCAACCTTGGCTCTTAGGTTCCCCCACATGGAAGCAGAGGACAATTGGCAATAATATCCTCGAAGCGGCGAGGTTAGCGATGGGCAGGCAATCGTTCCCCAACCCACCCCCGTGCCTGCTGCGGCATGTTGGCCAACCGTTTTGAGCCGGGCCTAGAGGACCGATAATCCCCTAGATGAATAATGCATGGGAGTTCCACAGGCAAGGCCCGAGACGTTGGGGCTACTTTCTGATGTCGCGGAACCTCGGACGCTCCAAGCAAGGGTACCCGGAAACTCGGTCTACTAATAAATGGCTCATGGGCATTTTCCCACACATCTTTCCCAGGCCTGGCGATCCACCGCGTGCCCTGAACTAAACCCTCGATCCCTCGCTCTCAAACGCGCATCTAGTGACACCGACGGGTGGGACGGCACAAGACGACTCGAGTGAGCCCTCCACTGCCTCCTCTATATATTCCCCTTCGTTCCCCTCCCCTAAATCTTCTTGGTATTCACACCTTTATAACATCTCCACTCTCACCTGTCACTTTACACACCAAAGCCATCCGCTCTCCCTACAGCTCGCTGCTTTTTGCGCCTGCTACACTTTTAATACGGCAATCACACACCAAAGCCTTTCACAATGCCTTCCTCTACCATCTCTGCCGCGGAGGAGAGCCGCATCCGTGCTGTCCTCGAGACCCAGAAGCTCAAATTCCATATCAAGGCCGGCGGCGCCAAGTGGACGTGCACCGTTCTCGATAGGGCAACTCAGTGAGTATTTATTCATTGCCGTCTGGTTGGTTGCTGCAAGGAGTATGGTGTTGACTATCATTCTAGCGAGAGGCAAAAGGCCAGCCGTACCGACTCTTCGTCATCCGTCTCCTCCAACGACTCGGAAACAAGTAGCACAACCTCCAAGTAGAGGGTTACTCGTTGGCGACAAGTGTGCATTGACGATCACCATGAAGGCACATAATTCGGAGCATAGGGATTGTGCGAAAGGCGACTGGCAGGAAGGTGACATGGAAGAGGACGGGGTGACAAGTGGAGCGGGCCCATTTCCGCTCCTCCATTGATATTCGGGCCTCGCTCTTCGGTCTCCCGTTTATTATTCCATCATCATTCTTTTTGGCTTAAAGGGATTATTATACATACCACATCCGGAGCGAGTTTCGTAGGTAGGCTGTCAGGTTTCCGGGCGTTAGATACCTGCTAGATTTGGAATGGGAAAAAACTATTATTGAATTACCACGAGTTCAAGATGTTTCATCTATCTTCCACGAGACGAGAACGTGCTATGGTTCCGAGGAAATCCCGGAGGGTTGGCGATCCCCACAACCAACCTTTCCGTGCTCCGAGCCAGCCGAAGCCGAGTAGTGGAGACTTGAGCTAGTTCTCTGGGGGACCCATTCACATGGAGTTCCGAAGGAGGGACCTTCGACCACCGATAATTTCGAGGCCGATACCGCGAGACCCTATCCATGTCCATCCCGACATCCGAACATCGAGCGGCGTTGGTTGAGTCGCGCCCTTGGCTTATTCAGCCCAGCCCCCTTTGCCCCTTTTACTACGTGTGAGTTATTCGGCACCCAGCAAGGCAAGATCACTGTCATTTTTCAACACAGTTTCCGCTTAATATGTTCCTCACCAGCATAGAGAGAGGTCCCAATATCTGCGCTCATATCTATCAAAGATGGGACGTGCCTGGGACGATGTCGCTGGCATGACGGCGTGGCTTCGGCCCCAAACTCTATCTCAGGGGCACATGAAGGATAGACAATACCGTGCAGAAAGGGGTTGGAGCTAAATAAAGTGGTGTATCGGGACCGAGACGTTGATTGATGGCTTCCTTGAATGCTGATAAGTCAGGCCCTGCAAAGCAATGAGGGACAGATAACAAGCCGTAGAAAGGAGTTCGGCCTATCAAAAACTAGACGCTGTGATCTCGGTGGTATGTTAGATGTTGCGTCTTGTGGCGTACAGATATAGCCGCCTCTCTCACGTTACTTGCCTTGGCTGTGGTGGAACAAGGCACGTCGAAACTTTGGCTGTCATGCAGAAGCTTATGCTATCCAACCTCTTCCAGTAGCCCATAGCCCTCGACACATGCAACCTACCACTCATTTCCTTTCCTGTGAGACCAAGAATGAGTTTACTCGGGCTCGCAGGTGGCAAGTGTTGTGTCGGGTGGTCATTGGTGGGTGATTGCTGAGGCCTCTTTGTCAGTTTTGAAGAGACAGCTTTCTTGGCATTGGGATTTATCAGGAGGTTCTCTTGGCACTAGTTGTCATGTTTTTGCGTGGCCTGATGACTTTGAACATAGTATTTTACATGGGCTTTGCATGAGGCACGGGAGCCTTTTCGTAAGCCAACGGAGTCGAGAAAAGCCATTCGAACCCAGAAGCCGGGTCCGGTTGCGCCACACCAAGAAAGCAAGCAGCGAGCCAGCGTTAATGTATAAACTTCAGCCTGGAATGCTCCCAATAGGTCACGGCTGATGAAGATCGCGTGCTGAGTCTGGTTTGGCTGTGCGTGACCGCCTGACCAACAGGTTTGGCGTGTGTGAGACCTTCTTGGCGCTGGCGGCGGGAGTGAGTTGGTTCTCCCCGCCCAATCCGTCAAATGTGACAATTCGCATTCGCCAATGAAAGGAACACAATTGCTCGGACTCGCTAGCACTTGTAGCATTGTGTGGAGGCCGCATTACAATGAGGAAATGACGATAAAGAACTGAGGTGGCCGATTGCGTGGACTGATAGCGTCACGTCTCGGTTCCAAGTTGACAGCTGCCTCAGGGCATAGTGGGTTGCGCGGCTAGGCTGGCAAGACGACTGGGAGCCTCGCCATCAACGATTCCCAAAAGTGTTGAGCATTGCATCAATCCGCTGCAGGCGAACCTGGGCAACGGGAGAGCCCGCGGGTTGCAGAGGGGAGTTTGTCAGGTCCCAAGCCACAGACGGAGGTAAATCCATACAGCCGTTGGGTGGTCGTCATCACACGCCACCCTCCCAAGGCTCTAAAGTCCTTCGCCCATTCCTTCTTTCCCCCGCCTTTCACGCCGTTCCGACGCAACATCCTCTTCTTCATCAGAAGCCGTCTTTCCACCGTCGCTAGTGGATCAAAGACGGCTTTTTTGTCTTGGTCTGGAAAATGCCCGTCCCAATCGCGGCGAAAGGTGAGAAAAGGATTCAATTTTGTACTCCTATGCACCCCCCGCAAATCGTTCGGCCTGGGCTCCGAGCTCCGACAATCATGGTGGTGGCGAAGACCCCTCAAGGACCACGCAATCCTCCCTCCGCCAGCTAATCACCATGCTGCCGCGACGACTCGAGCAATCTCGCCCCAGGCTGGAGTGTCTGTCTGCTTCTGTCCTCTTCGCTAGATCATCAAGAGCGAAATCCTTTTGATTTATGACTTTCGCTGGCTCAGCGCTGCTGTGTCTGCTACCCCGCCATTTCTCCTCCCTATAACTGTCGGACTGCATCTTTGAACCGTGAGAATGCCCCCTGTTAACCATCCTGTTCTCGCCTCAGCCGGCATCATCGTGGCCTCCGTAGCTGTCGCAGCGGCTATTGCCCTCTACGAATCACCTGAGGTCCGTCGCGTAGCCGAGGACCTTCGCAGGCGGATCGCCATCGCTTTGCATGCTCTCGGCGACAACGTCGACCCCGGCAGAACAGACCAAGACCCTGTCTTCAATCGACCTGAAGATGCTGACGGCTTTCTGGAGTCCCGCGGCGCCGTTGGTGTGGAGTCTGGAGTCGATGCCGACGACGAAACTCGGAGACGGCAGCGGGACGAGCTGATGTATTGGAACTCGCTACGTGAAGAGATGAAAGAGAAGGAACGTAAGGAATCGGAACAGGCCGCAGCTCTGCAACCCCCGTCCCCGTCTCGCGGTCTCACCTTCGACGATTTTCTGAAAGAGGACAAAACTGCTGAACGCGGTACGTTCGTATACAACACTGGCGCCAGCCCGTGGGGCGATGAGCAACAGGGCCTTGTCCGACGCCGTGGCACCGAGGGTGTGCGAGGCCTCAGCGCCGCGATGATTGCGAACCCCTTCAGCGACGAGTACGGAATCGAACTAGATGAACACCCCGGCATACAACAATCATCGCACGTCCTGTCACCTGGTCATGACGAGGTTATGTCTGACATCTACGATGCGACGCCCCGTGAAGGACGCTCCGCTGCTTCACACACGCTTTCCCCCCAGTCAAAGCCCGTCGTCCCCGATGTTCTCTTCGATTTCGAATCCAGCCGACGCAGCGAGTCTGCTACCATGGACTCTGCGACAGTCGATGACCAGGAGTTCCAGACACCCCCAGCTTCGAGCCGTGGTGTGCCCACCCTTGAGCGCGAGCTCGGCGATGACGAATATATGACGGCCGGCCAAGATGATCGCGACGCCTACGCATCAATTCAGGCCTGGGCTCAAGGTTCCAACCCCGGATTCTACTCGCCACTCCCAGACTCTCCGGCCGCCCCGCTCTCGGAGCCCGAGCTGATAAGTGTAGGGGCTCTCACTCCTACATACTCTGCGTCGCTTGCGGGTTCCGGGGTGGACGTTGGCAATGATGCTGCCTCGTCGAAGGGCGGAGACTTTGATATCATGAGCGAAGACGGCGACGGCATTCCTACCCCCAACAGCTGGTCCGAAGTGGGCAGCGTCATCAGTGAAAGCGATAGCGTCCATGCGTAGACCCGACTGTGTCGTTTCTTTACCAACCTCCGTTCTTATTAAGATACCTCCACCCCTCTGGGCATACTGGCAAAGGCGTTATATGGGATTTATCATTGGGTTTATTGGGTCGGAAGAGGTCGAGGCGGGTACATGGGGCTTTGATGGAATCGGCAGGGAATCAACAGTACTCTTCGGACACGATTTCCACATTCGGGATTTATACCTGGACGGCGTAGCCATACAATAGGAAGCATTGGTCTCCTAGCGATGGGCTGTTTTTCAAGCTGCGGTAGAATAGGGAATCCTTACCAAATTTCTTCTTTGTAGCAACCTTGTCAACAGCGCGTTGACTTACCACCTTCTTCTGCACCACAATAGTCGCCGTAAAGCTGTTCAACTGGCCGTCCTAACAGCTCGGTCCAGAACGATTTGGCATGGTATTTATGCAACCGGAGCTTCTCATTGACTCGGCGAATAGTGCCTTCGCCAAAGCGATTCTCTAGGTACTGGAGAAAGTATGCTGTGTGCTGGTAACCTCTATCCCAGTCTAGAAATCGGCGAAGTAAAGTCAGAGACAGGTATGTAAACATGGTATTTGAGTGGTTAGAGCTTGAAAGGGGGTTACGCACCTCCCTCGACCTCACGTTTCCAGTGTGGCGGACT
>Ga0247780_1001043_pt1 | contig 19921 bp, 22 predicted proteins | sample UWRJL079202R5_FD_179927 | JGI IMG/M metagenome (GOLD analysis project Ga0247780, IMG submission 179927) | Plant litter microbial communities from Arlington Agricultural Research Station in Wisconsin, United States - UWRJ-L079-202R-5 | ecosystem: Environmental > Terrestrial > Plant litter >... | reverse complement strand
TCGTGCATTCCGAGAAGCCCCTCCACATCTCCTCCTTGTCCACTCGGCATGGGTGCCAGGCCAGTTCCGGGCCATGATGTGCATTCGGAATCTGAGAACAATTTGTGCGCGCCGCCCCCCCCCCCCGGCAGCAAGCCGAGCTGCCACCCGCTCGATTCGTCCCCACGGCCGGGGTGGGCAACGGCCCCCTTTTCCGTGCTCAGGCTACCCATGCTTCGTCCTGCGTGATTGCAGGGGACCAGAGCCTCCGCCCCAAGCGCCCCTGTTGATGCGCTGATGAAATCGCTGATCGCCGGCGGGATTTCACGACTGCAAACGGCGATGGACTACGAGCAAGACAGCGCAACTCGCTCTAGTCTAGCGTCAACCAACAAAACCTAGGCTGAGCCTTGAGGAGCAAGCCAGCCCTCACCGGTTGTGTCTTACCAGAAGACATTAATATCCGAGAGTCACGAAGTATTAAGATCATCAGCAGAACCTAGGTTCTTGTGCTGAGTGCTTGTACAAGTACTGCAAAGTGCACCGACATCCACACCCATCGTCCTAACACCTCGTCGACGCCTCTGTTGTGTTCCCAAGGGATGCCGTACTCCCAGTGAGAAAAAAAAGGATTCGAGTCCTGCTGTGGTCACCAGGCCTGTGGCGTCTGGGGGGCGAGAAAGATCGGATATAGGCGGCTTCTATTATTGTCCCTTGTTGGGATGACGTCTGATCTGATACTCGCTCCGACGTGTGGCAAGATACTGTCAACTTTTGATCCTTTGAAGTGACTCGTCCGAATGATATCGTGGGACCTAACCAGTATCGTACTGAAGAATCGGACGCTATCAAGACCTTCAAGACCAAAATCCCGACAGGTAGCTAGCCATCTAGTCGCACCGCATGCGCACGAGTATCGCAACACCGCTTGCTCTTGGCTTGGTGCGGGATTTCAAGGCCAACCTTCCTGCACAAGGAAGTCTCCTGGTTCTGTCACTAATATTGAAGGCATGTGCTGGCCAGAGTCGGCAAGCTGGTAACCGAACAGCGCTTCATCCACTGCCCGTGCACAGTACTGGCTAGCGCCACCTCCTGCAAAGGATCTCGGGTGGAGAGTGACGCTTTGATGATGGGCCCCGGTCTACTCCCGCCCCAACGGAACGGCTTCACGCTCCTGTTGTGCACAGATGATAAAGGCAGCCTCGCTTCTATCCCAGACCTGGTTAGACCGTCATGAAGGAGGTCGATGAGAGTTAGGAATATGGGGACGCTTCCGGGCGACGACTTCGTTTCCAGATGCGTCGAAGGCGACATCGAGACGTTGGCGTCGAGCCCAACCGCACCATTCAGGTCATGGCATTTGCTGCCCAGAAGTTGGTGTCCTGCGGGAAACAATAAGCAACTCGGGGTCCGATTTGGCCCAACTCGCTGAGAGTGTGAAATGCTCACAGCTGCTTCCCTCAGAGCCTAGAGCATTGCGGCCCATTCCCCCCCTCAGACGACACCTTTGGCGCTAGAGTCAGGCCTCGCAGTCCATTACCACGTAGGAAGGAGTTAGGTAGGTACTTCGTCTGGTAGAGGCATTGTGCTGTACGTTGCCGGGCCGGATTAACGACGTATAGCTGGAAGGTGGATGGACTGCATCACAGCTTGCAGGCACACAAGAAGTGTGTGTCTGGGGTTTGCTACTGTCCACTTTCCCGCTAGCGTCTTGAATCCCGGGATGTCCCTCGGAAGGCAGCCGACCCGGCGGGTCCTTGTTGGCGGAGGTATGATTGTCCTCTGCTGGATCCAGCTGCGACTCGGCCTGCAGGTTCTGGGCAATTGTCGTGTCCGCGAAGCGCTCCGTGAGGATTCCAAGCAAAAACACCGACTTTACCCAGCAAGGAGCGGCCGGAGGACTCGCATAATTTGATGCTCAGAACTGATGCTCAGAACTTTCGAGATCGCCGTTGCTGATCACAGATTTTCGATGGAAGATTTGTGGTGAGGGTAAGGGCTTGGCAAAGGAAGCAAGGCTCGACCCTGGATCCCTGCAGCCCACGTCCAGGCCCCAGGGCAGCGAGCTCGAGCTTGAGGGGCTGCGAAGGCACTCGGCACGGACCAGCGGGGGAGTGACAACGCTCTTTCCGAAGCGGAAGTAGCCATTTCTTGGTTCCATTGGTCCCCGCCTCAACCGTTTCAAGATCGCGCATGGTCGCCCTTCTACGGATCCCCGCCGTACGGAGTATCATCATCGTTGCCCTCTCGCACCGTATCCGTATCACGCAAACCGTTATTAGGCAGCTCGCTACATATTTTTTCCACATGCTTTGTGCGCCGACCAGCCAGGCACGGGATAGGCCAGCCCGATCATTTGTTCCGGCGTCCTGGCTCAACCAAGCCATGTTGTTTTGCTGGGCCCGACCTGGCGAGATTTGAGGGTACCTGCCTCGCCCAGGGTGTCCCCAATCTAATCTCGGGTTGCACGGCTGGGCGATCCAATAGTGATCCGGAGATTTTCCACCAGTCGACTTGCCGTGATGATATCCTCCGGTCTCTCGTGAAAGCCTGCACTCCAGTTTCAACACCCAGCAGCAGCGCGCCCATGGCCAGCCCGTTCAAGCCCCGACGAGCTACGCGGCTCTGGACGCTTGCGGGGCATCGGCGTCCCCCTCACAGCCCTCACAACCCCCAAACAGACTTTTGCAGCCCAGAACACAAAACAGAGGCAGCGACGCGGGTAATTAACGTTATGCGGCTCTCGTCACACTGCACCCAGCGGATTTCCTTTGCCGTGTGGGTGCTGCGCTGGGAGGCCAGACCAAATCAGATGGCGGCTCAATGTCACCTCGGGAGCCCTCCGCTTGCCCCCTTCATGTTTCACATAGCTTTTGGGAAAGAGTGGGCTATGAGAAAGCAACGTCGCCGGGGGGGTCCCTGCCCGTCGCTTGCCCGCCCGCGCGAATCCTGCTCAGCGGTGCTGGCGAGAGAGATGACTGCAGGTCGGGAATCCGGTACGGATGGAAGTGACCTGTTCGCGATGGCCAAATGACGCAAAAGACTGGGAGGATCCGGCCGCCTGTGCCGAGCATGCATCAATCCAACATGTTGGGCTCGCAGAGGCACTGGCACGGCGCGGAGCGAAAGACGGGCGCTGCCTCCTGCGAGGGAAACCCAAAGCGGACTGGAGGTGGAGAGCTGCTGGTGCGAATGCCGTGTCTATCCTCTAGAGACCCATCAGAGCCAAACCGAGCCAACAAGAGATGGACGGCCGGCGGTCCCATCGCTCATGACTCGAAACGCAGCCCGGGTTCGAGGGCCCAGAGCATGGTTGAGACGACAACGAGCAACCGCTTTCCGCGGCGAGTGGAGAGAAACAACTGAACAGTGGAACCCCCAAAATAGGACCCCGTCACAAGTTCTCGCCGTGCCGTGAGGCGCGCCAACCCGCCCCCAGAGTTTGCGGTGATAATAGCGCCTGATATTGGGCGGCCCAAAGCTCCGTCCCGTTTCTCGGGGCTGGTGGATAGAGCCAGTCAACACAACGCATCACAGGACCACAATGCCCAAATGAGGTTGGGCCTGTCCGATTGCCGAAAGCCGGTCGAGATGGTCGGTTCCGCGCGCATGGTTGGTTTAAAATAGCTCTATTTGCATCTCGCGAGCACTGCGCGAGCGGTTTTGTCCAGAGGAGGCCTGGTGGTGGCGCGTCTCCATCTCACACAGACATAGCACGCGCAAGACACACACACGAGCCCCAGGCACATCGTGTGGCGTGACGAGTCAAGGGGGACGGGAACCGGACGTTTGAAACCGGGGTGTGTTTCCTCAGCACGGGATACCTTCGGAAAGCGGGCAGCGGTGGCGCGGGGCTCGATGAGACCGAAGCAGAATGGAAGATCCCGACCTGGTCAGAACTCGGTGCTTCGCTAGCCCGAGGATGAATCGTCATCAACACCTCGGCCTGCGTCTGGGACGTCGCGCGGAAAGCGGTGCACACGACGGCATAGTGCGACGGCGACCGTTACCTCCACGACGGGAGACGTAACGAAAAGAGCGCTGCGCATGTCTGCAGCGGGCGGCGGTGCTGTGCTGCTACGACAGCTGACGAAATGGGTGGCAGCATGCCCCGTCGCAAAACAACGTCTCAAAGTCCAGATGCAAACTGCGTAGTAGTGGTCATCCAGTCCAGAGTCCTTGCAGCTGCAGGACGAAGGACGCAGCATGTATGCTGCGAGTACTACATCCCCATCCACGGCAAGGACGATGCTGCTGTGTAACCGGTTGGCAACTGTCGAGACCCCCTGGGCCGATGTTGGAGGTGTGGTATCGACGGTGGCAGCCCTTCCGATTCGCAACATCTCGTTCAGAGAGATCTTGGAGACCAAATCGCCCCTCCCAGCCCACGGGTTTCGGCAGCCAGACAATAGGCCGCGGATCCGCATCGTGCTGGCTGCCCACGGCATATACAGCCGTGTCTGTTATACCCTTGCTGCAGCACCATCGTATCCTCCAGCGCGGTCTAAGACGACGGGCGGTTACATGCCTCTCCATTCCCGCCGACTACGGCGAACAAGCCGACCGTGATGCCACCTCTTGGAAGGGGGGGAGGTTGCTGCGGTGTTGCGGCGCAACAGTGCTGCCAGCTGGGCCACTGTCCACACCACCGCTTCCCTAGTGCACACACCCAAACACCACCACCAGCAAAACGACGGCGCCGCTGTCATCAGTCATCACATGTACGGACTATCGCACCTCCATCTGACAGATGCATGAGGAACATGCCGAGGAGCCCGCATCTATCATCTAGCAGCTAGCGTATTCGCTTTCCCCAAACGTGAGATGGCTTCGTAGCGGCCAGCTTCCTTCATTTTTGCGCAGCCGGCGCCAAAACAGAACGCCACTAACGGCTGCGTATGGCTTGCAGTTACTAGTGTCCTGACCACTGCGCCCACTAACGTTAACTGGTGTAGCTCTGGAAGTCCCACCGAACAATCTTCTCTACTGGCGCGATGCCACGGCAGCCTTCTTCGGGCTATATGCCGAACTCCGCTGCTGATCTTTTGTTCCTGCCTGCCTGAGGACCAACTCACCATCAGCGGAGGAAAAGAACGAGGAGGATCGCCATGGACCATTTCTCGCAGTGCTATTCCTGTCTTTAGCCTTGCACGTTCACTGGAGGCCCCAACCGTCGGGTTCCCGAGCGAGACGCTTGATGTCACAGACCTCGGCTGCGCTTTGGTCGCGCTGATGGCGAGGAAACCCCACGATTCTCGAGCCTTGAAGGTCCCCCGCAAACTAAGCATAATTGAGATTTCGACCAGTGATCGAGAAAGGGCGCATCCGAGATTCCAAGAGCGATCCTACCAATTCGCTCCAGGGTCCCCATGCCTCGCACGCTGTCCCGTGGCTGAGCACTAGGCTCCGTTTGGGAACCTCTTCGCCGTGATTCCGACGGACCCCTGCCGGCGCGACCGGGTCGGCCCCACCCCTCAGTGCTGCGAGGCTTTCTGCTCCACACAACCTTCGGGCCGGCAACTGCCGCCCTGTGGGTGCCGGCCTGTTGCGAAGGCTTGCTGCTTGCGACTGAAGAAGCTGGGACGGAGAGGAGGCAAAGAGGTGGCGTGCATGCGAAGCCACACGTCATATCCACAGAAACTGGGTGCGTTCCTGCAATCTTGGCCATGACAGGACGCAAAGTGTTACTTGGTGCCGAAGCCCTTCAGCACCTGCGCGAACGAGCGGCCGGCGTCGCATTTGGCAGCCTGGAGTCCCCGGATGCTACGCTGTGGAGCCTGTGTACCATGGCTTCATGGAGGGGGATCGTCGAGAAGACTGGCATGGCCTCCTGTGTTTGCTGAGCTGGTTCCGAGAGGCGTTTGAACATTACACACATGGCTACGCGGGAAGAATTCCTCCGTCCCCCTGAGAGTTTGGAAATAGGGGCTCGAATTATTATCGTCTGCCGTTTTCTTGCAGCGTACGTACAGTGCCGACGAAGCACGGGCATGTCTCGGCCAAACTCCCAATGAGCTCCGAACGGCGTGTCGATGGCATCGGCCCGAGCCGTCGCCCAGCAGCGTGGTAGAGCCTACATAGTGTAGAACCTACATAGCGCTGAAATCGAACTTCGAGATCAAGCGAGGGTTGAGGAGTGGTGGAACTTCACCACCGGTCGGTCGGTCAATTGATTCGCAGACCTCGCTCCTGGTTGCACCGAGCATCCCACGGATTTCCTGGTCACTTGAGGACGCGGGCAAGATGCTGTCCATGTGCTACGCGAACGTGGAGACTATAGGAGACTCTGCGTCTCTTGTTCAACCTTGCGAAAAGAGTCCCTCATGCTGTGCTGCCAAGCATGTTCTAGACTCGGGCAGCAAATACAAACAAAGCAAGTCGAAGCGCTGTTGCTAACTGGATGGTTTTCGGACGGCGGCGATCACCGGAGCCTCGCATCACCCCCTCATCCTCGGTGCATCCAGTCCATGGTGGGGGGGGGCCGCTCCGCAAGATGCAGAAGATCTATCTATCACTTTTGAAGATACCGACAATGTGGAGAACTTGACAGTAACGTAGCCTAAGTCAGTCACGCTGTGTGGTGTTGCCAGTGGCACTCGCACGTGTTGACCAGCGTCGAGTATATCACGGCAGGACTATTTGCAAAATGAGGAGATATTAACCAAGAGACTAGGTGTTCCTGGACTCTTTCATTGTAACCGCAACATCTGGGCCAACCAACCAAACTAATCAAGATGTGCAAATCGGCCCTCCACGGCTTCCTCGCCGCACTCCCCAAGTGCGAGCACCACATTCACCTCGAAGGCACCCTCTCCCCAGACCTCCTATTCGCCCTCGCCGCAAAGAACAACATCGCCCTCCCTCCCCCTTCCCCCGAAGCCGCAGCAACAACCTCCCCCGTCAACACCCAAGACCCTCCCGACCCGGCCTTCACCTCCCCTGCCACCCTCCAGTCCCGCTACGAAACCTTCTCCTCCCTCGGCGACTTCCTCCACTACTACTACATCGGCTTCCGCGTCCTCCTCACCGCCTCCGACTTCGAAGACCTCACCTACACCTACCTCGCCCGCGCCGCCACCACCGCCAACCTCCGCCATGCCGAAGTCTTCTTCGACCCCCAGGGCCACACCCCGCGCGGTGTCCCCCTCGCCCACGTCATCTCCGGCTTCCACGCCGCAGCCGCCCGTGCCAAGTCAGACTTCGGCATCTCCGCCCTGCTGATTCCCTGTCTGCTGCGGCACCTGCCCGTGGAAGACAGCGCCGCGTGCCTCGAGGAGATGCTTTCCGGGGGGTGGTTTGCCTCCGGCCAGCTCGCCGGCCTGGGGCTGTGTAGCACCGAGCTAGGCAAACCGCCTGGCTTATGGAAGGAGATATTCATGCGCGCAAAGGCACATGGCATCAGAAGAACCGCGCACGCCGGCGAGGAGGGACCCGCGGGGTATGTCACCTCCGCAATCGCAGAGCTCGGCGCAGAGCGGATCGACCACGGGGTGAGAGCGCAGGAGGATGAGGAGGTGATGGACCACCTAAGAGAGGCGGGGGTGATGCTCACAGTCTGCCCAATCTCAAATGTGAAACTGAAGGGGGTACAAGACATAAAGCAGGTACCGGTGAGGAGGTTTTTGGAGAAGGGAGTGAGGTTCAGTTTGAATAGTGACGATCCGGCGTATTTTGGGGGGTATGTGATGGAGAACTACTGCGCGGTGCAGGAGGCGTTTGGGCTGAGTGTGGAGGAGTGGGGGGTCATTGCGAGGAATGCGGTCGAGGGGAGCTGGTGTGGGGAGGAGAAGAAGGGGGAGGTCATGGCGGAGGTTGAGGCGGTGGTGAGGGAGTGGGAGGGGAGGGGGGGATGGAATGGGAAGCTGGATTTATAGGGGGGGGTTAGATGGGCTTGAGGGGTGATAGGGTGATAGAGGATGGTATACGGGTTGGCAGGAGGTGGTAGAGGTATGCCACCTCGTCACTTCGAGTCCCCCTGCGTTCAACACGTACGAGGTACGTACGTACCTTCAACGGTTGTTAGGCCCGGTAGGCCTCCTGGGTTTCTAGCAGTCGCTGCTCATATGTAGGCTTTATTTCGGGCGTCTCTACAATCTTATAAGGCTTGTCAGGGCGTGGTGCTCCCCCCGCCCCCTTCATCTTCCGCGGACGTAAATAGTAAACAGCAACAAAAACAACCGGCTGTCAGGCTACAAATACATAATGCTCCTAAGAAGTTCCAGGAGAGCTACCATGGCGCCCTGCCCGGTCTCACTGGGTTAATAAAAACCAACAGCGAAATAGTTGTGGTGACCGATTTGTTCGGAAGTAAGCTCTTGTACCACAAGATCGTCGAACCCCCCCCCCTCCCCCTCTCCATGATTACCGCAGTCTATCGCTAGCACATCTAAGAACTGCGCTATTTCACTGTATACCAAGGCTTTTGTGTCTTTGTTACCCAGCAATACGATACTACTTAGATAGGCAAGTAATCTTGAACTTGCATAATGACTCAAAACAACTTTCTGAACAAAAGAGCATCAAGAGACACTGCTCATCAAGGGTTGGCATCAAGAAATAGAACACATCAGACACTCCGACACACTATCTCTGGCACTTGTAAGGGCAAAGGTATTTATTCCTGCCGTCAGGGCTATGCCCCTCACAACTAGAATCGCCTGGTCACTTCTTATTCTGGTACACCTTTTAATAATCACGCAGTCGGGGGGTTTATTTGACCGTGGCTGCCATCAAAGCACTTCCGTTGGACGTCTACGAGCACATCGCCGACATACGAATAGATCTAGAATATAACTTCATTATTGCCTTTATCACGCTATATGCAACCATATATGCCCAGGATCGTCTGTCACAGCATGGATACAGAGTATACAGCTGTCCACCCACCACAAGACACCGAAACCATGCTTCATAACTATGTGTAACCGTCTATTCAACTCAATCCGCGTCCGCGGGCAGGCCCGTCAAGCCACTAGCAAGACCATGCATCCTCCTCCCCAGCAGGTCATCGGAGCTGGCAAGTTTGACTAAGCTTTTGTTGTGGTCCTTCGTCCGCACCCTCCTCCCCTTCTTATTCTTCCTAGGACCCTCATCCGCTTCCGCATCGCTCGCACCATCGCCATTCACTGGGTCCTCCTGGGTAATTGCAGCCTTCGTACTGTCTTCCCTCATCGACCGCCCCCTGACCCGAGTCATGCTCATTTCCAGCGGCCGGTCCTCGTCGCCGCTAGACTCCTGTCTCGCATGGTGGCGAGCCACTTCCCTCTCCGTACCGTTGACAACCAGAGACTTCTTGCGATCTGCTTGTCTCCTCTTCTCAGCCGCGTCGTTGAACACATCCTCGATCCAGTGTCCAATCCTGTCAAACAGGCCCCAGGCAGGAGGGTAGATTGCAGGGAACTGTAGGAAGCCATGGCTGATGCCAGGAATGAGCGCCACTTCCGCGACATTCTTCTCGTTGAACCCCGCGGTCCGGGCGTCTTGGTCCTGGTACTCGAGTCGAGTACCGCCCGAGGCCATCTGCGCGGCCTTTACACGACGCAGACGGCCGGCAAACACAACAGTGTCGTCAACGAGTGGATCGCGCTCTCCCGTAAGGAAGTACGTCTTGGGGAACTGGGCTAGCAATATATCGGGAGCTAGGATGGGCGAGAGGAGATAGTCGCGCTGGAAATCAGGCCGGTTGTGCGGACCAACATAAAGGATGATCATGGCGCGCATCATCTCAGGTGTCAGAACGCGGTCATTGAAGTACGAGATCATGCTTGACATGGCCAAGCGTGTTCGCATTGGCTCAGGGTGGTGAGATGTGCTTGGCTTACGCTTCTCGGTTTCTGGAGTTGTTGGTCCAGGTGAAAGAAGCTGCTGTGTCTGCGTCCATGTCGATGTACCCAAGTGAGAGTATTCAGTGGCAACATCACCACCGGGGGATGCAACTGGCTGTACCAGCAGTATAGGTTGGGTAGAGTCGGGCTGAAAATCGCTGGACTGCGATTTCGAGGCGGGTGGAGTTTCGTCCTCGTCATCGGACTGGTGAGGTGTGCCCACCAAGTCGTTATACTGCATTGTCTTGCGCTGGATAATGCTCTTATTCGTCCCACGCATACTGCGGTCCTTGATGAGAGCCATCTGCTCGTCTGACATCCAGCTGCCGATGTTCATGTCCAGGCCAGGATAGAATAGGACCAGGCCATCTGGAATGGGGAGATCTGTCTGCCCTTGGAAGCGGCGGATCGGCGACGACCCGCTTTCAATGATCATCAACGTCGTAGACGTCGCCAATGTCCCACCGGCGCTATCTCCCGTGATCACAACCCTTGGGACTTGATTGCCAGACATGCCCAGACACCGCCCACGGCTGTTAATAATGGTGGTATAAACATCGTAACACTCGTTTAGCGCATAGGGATAAGGGTATTCTGGCGCCTTCTTGTAGTCGAGACTTAGCACGGGTAGGCCGGTCTTGGCAGCCCAAGAAAACAGTTTGTCGTCGTTGCACCTAGGATCCATAGCGACGAACCCACCGCCGGGAATATCCAAGATGATTTTGTTGTGGGAGACTAGGTCGGACAGGGGGCCATCAAAGTATAGCCATCCGGTAATAGGTTCCTTGTAATCGCTGGTGGATGGTCGAGGGATTCGAATTGCGCGTGCTGGCCACTTGGTGAGGCGTGGCCGCATCAGGCCCTGAAGAAAGCGCAGATACGGAGAACTGTTGCCCTTATTCCAGCTAATCCGGAGATGATCGACCGTAATATTGCTCCGGACCTTGCGCACCTTCTCGTCGGCTTGCTCCGCGGCCACCATGTAGAACACGGAGAACACCACGCTTGCGATATCCCTGAGCCACTTTTGTTGTATCTTCATTGCCGTCCAGAAGCCAGCGTCGAGCGCGGTGAGAACCCATGTTGCGCGGAAGTATGTAGCGTCGTACATGTTAGCCATGGGTTCGGGGCTTGCAAGACCGACGAGCGTGCTGAAGTTCCGGGCGGCGTAGAGGTATATCATGGTTATGACAACGGTTTGCCATGCCGTCAGCCTCTTGCTGAGCATGCGGGAGAAGAAGCGCGCCACGGGTGGTCCATGTTTGTCGCCTCTGCACGACGGTTAGCACAACGTTCGTGACCACGCAAGAAAGCCAGCTGTAGGGGTTGTCATACTTGAAAAGGTAAGCGGACCAGAAGCCCAAGACCGCAAGGACTTGCAGGCGGCGAGACTTGGCGGACGGTCTGCCAAGAACGTGGTCTATCATTCTGTGCCTCTCTTTTTCTTCTCGTACACGGCGTTACCTGTACGCAGACATGGGAAATCTCTGGCGATGGGGAGTGCAGCAGGAAGTCGGTAGAGTAGGGGTTGCCACAGTCACGCTCGCAAAAAGGGGTTGTCGAGTGGGCTGACTCGAGGCGTGCTGAATGACCGGTGATGGAGAAGGGACGAGCAAACGGCTTGTTCAACGACCAGATGGCGGCGCAGCCCTAAGAGGGTCGAGACAAAGCAAAAATAAAAACATAAAAAAGCCCGCGTTGGGTCTGGATTGCGGCTCATGGGACCACATGGTAGGAGGAATGCTGGAAATGCGCCCGCCGATGAAAGTGCCAGGTACGAATCATTGCCGTCACGAGCCCCAGGGCTGACATGTGAAAGGTGCCGAAGCCGTTCTCCTGGGCGCTGTTTGGACGTTCGGCAAGCGACGGCACGCGGCAAGTGAAGCGCGGGGGCGGGGCTACCAGGAAGGTTGTGGGGGAGCGCAGAGGGCTTGGGGTCAGCGCGCAACGCCTGAAAGGGACATTGGTATTCGAATGCAGCCCGAGTTCATCTGCAGTGCGCAGATTCTGGCCGCAACAATCGCCTCATTAACGATACAATCGTAGTTGGGAATGATAGAACCGCCGGTCTTGACATGTGAAGCGTTCCCCGCGATGATGGCTCGAATGTCAAGCAGCTAGGGTCCTGCCTGCACAGGAAACCAGACCGCATGCGGGAAGGCGGGGTGGAGGCTTGTGGCTGCGGGACACGAGCTAATCCCGTTACGGCTGGGCCATCAGCACACGCGACTTCCCCAGAGTCGGGAGCTGGCCTCTGGCGCATCGCTAGGTATCATTTTCCGACCAATCACTTCATTCGACCTGGCCAGTCCGACCTTCGATTTCTCTTCCCAGCATGAAGTTTCGCTGTCACGGTTATGCACCCACAGAATGAGCAAGGTAAGAAACATCCGACACGCTCTGACCAGGTAGCGCATGCGCGCTCTCTGTCGACACGTCCCCATTTCCGTCCAACAGAAGGGCGTCATGTATTCGAAGACCCAGACCAACAGAAAGGGCCCCCTCAGCCACTGCGAATATCCCTTATTACTGTTAATACCGCCCATAGTATAGGTTATGGCACGCTATCTTCCATTCTTAAGGACCGTCCTGTCTCGACACAGAACTGCGTGAGGATTCCGGAAAAGGGACTTTCGCACGGAGAGAGACTCTTTTTTGGCCCCAGCCGTTATATCAACAGACCACCCGCATCTGACGGTGAGAATACCTAGATTTGTTTTGTTTTATAGCCTTCCATATTACACTATCGTCTACTGCGTGTTGCCGCGAGGCCCGATTGACCAAATGCGGGTTTAGGGTACGCCAGGACATGGCTACAGGGTACGCAAAATCTCTCCGCATCACCCGGAATGACGACCCCTTTTCTTTGTCAAAGTATCACCGCGCCACACCCTATCCTATACCCTTCTATTGGAACCCGCTCTAATCATTCTCTTATAGGTAATCCCCACCCTCGTAGCAGATGTTTGCGGTGGTGGTAACTGTCACGGTTGGTGTCGGTGCGGTGGTAACCGAAGCCGTGATCCCGAAGCAGGAGCACGCCGTGGAATACTCCTCCAAGTTTATGCAGTTCTCGGCGTATTGGGGGATGGAGTTTGGGCTAACGGTAACTTGACGGCCGATGACTGGTGCGTCGCGCTTTTCGTACACGCTCGGAGTGAGGGAGAGGGTGACCGTCACGGTCCTAAAGGCTGTTAGGTTCTTGGCTTCGTACCAGGGACACGACTCGTCAACTCACGTCGGCGCTGGGGTGACGGTGGCAAGCATGAAGCTTGAGCAGTCCGCCGAGCGGGATGCGAAGGGGAGCAGTCCCTCGCGAGTGCCTGTGACAGCGCGGTTGCAGTTGTTGCCGTGGCATTCGCCTCGCACCTCCAGGACGGCAGCGCTGGAGACTGAGAAAAGAGAGAGAGTAACGGCGAGCTTCATGATGACGGCTAGTAGGAGAGACTTCGGCTAGTTCAAGGATGTTGATTTGATGATGGACGACTGCTAAGAGACCTTTCTTTCTGGCAGCTGGCTCCCCTAGATATATGGCTACGCAACCTCCCTCCCAGCGACGCCAACTACTTCGTCGCGGATGCACAGCGGAGGTCAGATTCGATAAAATCAGGGATGAACCATCAACCAACGGCATACTGGCCTCCTTGGCTTCTTCAGCGGACACAAAGACGCAGCGAAATGTCAAGCCACCAGACGCCAAAACCCAGGACCTCGCAGCAGCGCTTACATCGTGAGGCACGCTGACGCATCCTACGGACTCGCTACAGGCCAAGTTCACTAGATTCCATTCTTGAGGCAGCAATGGTGATAGCAGCTGCATCCCTTTGTGTTTCCTTCGAGAGATGAGACAGCTTGGATCGGGCCTGGCCTCTCCTGAAATGGGTGTAATATTGTTCTGCTGTGCGACGATGTTGGCCACGCCCCGATCATTGACGGGCCTGGACCAGCGCGGACCTCCGCTGCAGCTTTTATCGCAGGATTGCGGTTCCTGCATAAGTCTGAGCGGGAGTCGCCATCCCAAGGCGCGAAGGAAGAATGGCTTGCCCGTTGGTAGTTTTACTGCGTAAATGCCACACCCAACTCAGACTGGCGGAATTGGGACAATGTTTCGCATTACCAGAAGACGCCAAAAGAAGCGAGGAAAGGAGGTTCGAAGCCGCCCCGCGGGCGGCTCAACAGTCTCCCCAAACCTTACGGGTAATTTTTTCCTTTGCCTCGTTGACTGCTGTGTTGACGTGCATCCTAAACCAGGACGGGCCGGGTGTTCATGTTGCATCCCGAGAGACGGACTACTGACGAACGCCTGGCGACAAATGATTGACGAATGAACCCGAGCCTGTCTCGCATGCTGCTGGCAAGAAACGCGGGGGATATAGGCGAGTTATGCAGGATAAATCCAGGTCGGTAGGCCGATCCAGCCAGCCCGGGTTATTGGGCACAACTCCAATATATTTTCAATCTACCTCATCGTCAGGGGTTCATAGACCCGGCTCGAGACCCACGCTTTTTCAAGACGAGCCGCGCGTTCGCCTCCTTTGGTTGACCCAAATTGCAGTTTCAACACCAGAGTCCGCCTCAGTCTGCCTCAGTACCCCCCGTTTCATCAAAACTGCCATATTACCCAGATCGACATCCGGCCTCCACTGGCCTTCCGCCCGTCTAGTCAGAAAACGTGCCTAGCTTGCGAGTGGCAAACACCACCTTTGGGGAAGGTCCAAAACTATCGTATATTCTCCACGGACCACTCTGCATCCCAGATTGAGAACTCCACATCCGCACTCTATATACCTGAACTGTGTCCAACCCGGCCAGATCTCACACGAGTATTTACCCCTGGCCGCCGGGCCTCCCCACGATGAGCCATGTGTAACGTTGAATAAACAACAGATAAACCCTTCCGTCTCCACTCCCGCTGCGTCATAGGCTCCAGGGTACGAACGGGTATACCTCTGAGCAGTCGAGCAAGCGGTCACGCTATGTGGCCTCCCTCGCCTGATAATTTCCGTGCTTCTCCTGAACCAACCGTCCCGGCAGCCCTCCCAAAACACTCTGCCCCAGCCGTCAGAGCTCGCTAAAGCCACTTATTTCCCTTGCCAACGCCTTGAATAATGAAACAAGTGCCCCATCCGTGTTGTATAGATATCCCGCCCGCTGTATTAATGTAGACTGCCCCCGTCACATTTCCCCTAACTCCTGCTAATAAAGAGACCCTCAGATGACGGACCGAATTTGTCCAGTCCAAACCGACATAGGGAAAATCGGAAAACGCACTCGATAGAGTGCAGATAGAGAGAAGTACAGGAGACGGAAACCGAAGTTTCCGTCTCATCATGGGTGCGAGGGGTGTGATGGCGGCTGCTCTTGCTGATGGTGCTGTTCGTGCCGGTCGTGCTGTTGATCCTGCTGTTGATCCTGCCGATACTGGTTTGTGTCCAGCGGGTCTGGCTCAGGCGCTCCTGGTACAACGGGCGAGCTGACATCCCACTGAATAAGCTCTAGCCCAGCGGCAGTTTGCCCGACCTGCCTATCACGCGGGCCATAGTACCCGTGCATGATCTCGGCCGACTCGTTCACAACGTCAAGCGGACCGAACCCCGCGGCTAATGTTCCACCCGGCGCCGGTGGTGAGACTTCACGCATGATGCTCCCGCTTCCGCTTTCACTACGACGTCGCGGGTTGCCAAATGACGCTCGCGGGCTCGCACCTACCCCGCTGTTGGATCGACTGCGATTATTGTAGCTGAGACTGCTAAGGCGGCCGTCGCTGGGCAGCTCATGGAAAGCTCCCGATGAGTCTAACTCTGGGATCACTAGTGGGCTGCTGACATGATGGCCTTCGCTACCATCCGAGAGCTCACTCGCGTTGCTTTGTTGTCGCTGATGCTGGTATGCATAGGTGGGGTAACCTTGCGTGCTGTGGCTATCGACACTGTTGCGCATTGCCGCTGTCATCGACTGACGGCCGCCCGGTACATTGTGGACGCGTGGTGGCAAGTCAAAGTAGCCCGGTCCCGAGTCCAAGCTGGGGTGTCGCTGTCCTGACGCGCCGCCGCTGATGTCTGGCGAGAAGGCGGCCGGGGACGGGGTGACATTGTCGGAGTTAGAACGATCACGCCCACCGGGATATCCGACGCCGTGGACTGGCGGGGTGCCGGCAGCGCTGTTGTTGTTGGTATTTGGGGTCACCATGAGCGGGTCCTTGCTCGGATCGTCGCCATAAGCCTGTGACAGGTCGAGGTGACGACCATATGGCTGAGTCTGTGAGTGCGAGTGTGACTTTGTGTGGCTCATGGACTTCGACTTCGACTCCACAGCCTCGGCAACGCGGTTGAGCCGCCGGATAATGAGGAATGCGGCGGTAATGACGATTATTAACAAGACGACAACACCTCCGACAATACCGCCAACCTGGGAGGTCGTGAGACCCCGGTTGCTGTTGTCGTCGGGCACCGTTGTAGATGAGATTTTAGGGCGGCTAGTTGGGATGAATTTCGGCGCAACGTTATTGTCAGTGAAAGGGAGGCCGGACGGCGGGGACGGAGTCGCAAGCGTGACCGCGGTCTGCGTAGTTGTAATAGTTTGTCCGCCAGTCGTCGTCGTAACTATTTGGATGACAGTGGTGGTTACAGGGGAGGTCGAGTAGCAAGCGTTGAGGGCGCACCCCATCCCATTCATACAGCATCCGTAGTTAAGCGATGCTGGGCAGAGGTTGTAATTGAACGGGCACGTCGTCACGGGATTCTTTACACCGGCGGGTGCGATACAGTCCAACGGCCCGCATAAGTAGCCAACTGGGCAGCATCCTCCTATCACACACATATTTGGTTAGCTGAGACAGCTGGGGCTCGTGATCGAAGAGGTGGCGGACCTGAATCGGCAGCGGCGCATGCAAACCATCCCTCTTTCCCACAAGCTGAAGTTATCCCCGCTGTCGTTGCGTAGCAAGAGTCCGTCGCGCACTCATACTGAGACGGGCAACACCCCCCGCCCACAGACTCTGGACACAGCGAAAAGTCGGTTTGGCAGGTGCTAGCGGCCCGCTGTAATAGCGGTCCGGGAGTGATCTGCGCTTTCGGTACCCGATGGACCAAGTCCCTCTTGGGGCCGGCGTGCCTCGCGTCCGCCCCGAGGCCGAGAAGAGCGCCGAAGAGTGAAGCGACACACGCCGAACAGGACCAAATGCTGGGCATGGTGGTCCTGATTAGCCGGATGGACCGGCTTGTCGTCACCGTCTCCTTATCGTAGCCTTCTTATCTCAATTTGGCAGTCGGTCGCTAGGTCGCAGATATCTGGCGCATTCGAGAAAACCATCCCGAGGTCGAAATCGCAGCTATGTCTAGAATTCAGCGATGAAGCGTTGTAAGGGGCGTCGAGGTTGTTTTTTTCTTTTTCGACGGGAGGTTCGACAGCAATTTTGTTCTCTGCAGGTAAGACGGTGTCAGACCAGGCAGCGCGATTCTTTTTGTTCAGCGAGATGCCCAGCAGCGTGCAGTTGCAAGGGGGCTGAGCGCTTCAGGCCGGGGGTGTGCGCCACTATCTTGGTGCTGGCATCAACCAACAGCGGCTGGCTACTTGTGGGTCATCAAGTGTCCAATAGGGCTGAGACGGGAAGAGACCAAAGACTGATCAAGACTTCTGGGCGTAAGTCACTAGCTGCTTTTGACTTGATCTAGGCTCGCGGGATGACGGGATGGAAAAGGGGAGCAGATTGTCCGGACAGATGAGGCTCTTGCTGACGCATTCCGCTGTTTGTGCGCCTTTGGACGAACAGGGAGAGGGCGTCCAAAATACTGGGACGAGATCACTGATTTCCTTTCCTCCGCTGGCCAAAGCGAACCAGGGGGTGCATCGCCAGGTTGCACTCTCTCGAGGTTGTGCACGCCCAGCCTGCGATCTCAGGCGTCGCTGGTGGGCTGGGGCCTCTTTCCGACCCCCATGTGCTCCTGTTTTGCGTGGACGCCGGGGATCGAAGGCTCGGTGTTCAGCCGCAGGACGACCGTGATTGGGCAGACGTCGATGCTGTCGATGCTGTCCACGCCTACCAATGTGCTGGCCGACCCTCCTCCACTACGCTGTCCTGCCCGCCTTTTCTTGGTTGACTGTCCCGCAAGAGGCAGCTGCATCATCGTGCCGGACATCGTCGTGAGGGGTAAGGTGGGCGCTGGTCCTCGTCGCATAAGGGCGAGCGAGGCCACCAATGGTCTGCTGACATTGCTGACTGACGAATCTCGCGCACCCTGGAACTTGCGGAGCCGACAGCCAGGCTTGTCGAACAGACGCGGCCGCCCGCACGCGCGACATCACAGCACTGCTCCGGGCGCTATACTCGGATACGGACATGGCCGGAAGATGTCAGCAGCATCCTGGGCTGGAGAAGGTAGGTGTGATCACTGTGATGGGTGAGCCCCTGGCGTTAGTAGTAACAGGAGCGCTGAGCTATTGCCTCCAAGGGCGTGGCTCCGCGCTCAATGAAGGTTCCCAGGTCATCGCAACATTCTTCCCAGCGATGCCAGGGGCGGTGCGGCAACACCCGAACAAGACGGGCAGGTCGGTAGCGGCAGATTTTTGTCCTTGAGCTTCAAGCGGGTGGGCGGTCAGCTTGTTGCTGCTTGCTGTTGCTGCTTGCTGCGACGGGATTCTTGGTCCGTGCCCTCCAATTAAATTCAAATTCGGGTGGGGTTCCTTTACAGTCGCTGCCTCTAGGGCTGCGATGCTGAGCTGCACTGTGCCACACCCCAGTGCACTGTGCATTTTAGGCCCCAGCAAACGTTCCCCGCACAGACAACAATGCGTGACATTAAACTACATTTAGAACAGTGGAGCAGGAGGTGCTGAGAGGCTTCTGCTAGCGCTACACGTGTGCGCCCGTGCCGAAGTTTGATCCTCCGTCACCGACCGCGTCGTTTGTATTTTATATCACGCCGAGCCTGTTGCAATTCAGGCCTGGCTGTCGGGGTTGTTTTCACTCACCTACACAGTATATGCTGAGAGTTTGCGAGGCCGGGCTGGAAACCGGCTAAACAGGCAACTGACGGGTGCGGCAATCTCGAGTCCCGGGCGGGCAAATCCAGATCGGGCATTTGCTCCTGTCGATACCTCCACGTCGCTCCATCCTGCTCGCGAGCTCGAATCTAACCTAGGCTGCCTTGGGCTCACAAACCCGAGTAATGGCCTCGTTTCTGTATACGCCGCAACGTAGGACAACTACCGAAAGGTACCCTATCATTGGCTTCCACTGCGGATAGCAGCGCTCCGTGAATGGCCCTTACCCATCGTCCATCCCCGCGCCATCGCCGCCCCGGACCCACTCTCAACGGCTGCCCTCTTTCTCGGGACGTTTCTGCTGCTCCACCGCTTGGATGCGTGCTACCTAACCCTCCCGGCTTGGGCGGGAGTTTTGTCAGGGGCGAGTTGGCGATTTGGGCGGGGCGATATAGACCCGGCCTCCTGGACAGGATGCACAAACGGTCCGGCACTCGACTTTTGATTTTCCCCGAGAGGGCCCAATCAGGGTGCGCGGTGGAATGGAATCTGTAAAGCCGGCAACCGTGATTTGCCGTCTAGCCATGCCGTTCCCCAGATCCAAACGGCGCGGGGACGACCTGCCTTACGTACGCCGTCTGCGAGCAGCGCTGGTGGTTGTGCCTGGGAGGCTCCGAATAGACGAGCAGAGCCAGCCTGGCGCCGAGGATGGACCGAAGCCGTCTGGTCACGTTGAGGGAACGCAGGTCGCGGTCGGCAGGGTGCAGACATGCGGCAGGTTACCTGCCGTAAAGCCACTAGGCCCAGATTGGCCGGTGTTCGTTGCAGGTCGCACTGACAGCAGCACTGACAGCTCTCCTCCTCCGCTCGCGATAGACCTACGAATGCGTAACCCGTAACCGCTCGCCATCCGGCGCCAGGGCCTAGCGATGGCCGGAGCGCGGAGTATTGGGGCCTGCAGCACCCGTGGGCTCCTGAAACCCGCTTTCTACCCGTCCAGCAAGCCCAACGGTCTAGCATCAACCAAGGCTTGGCGGCGGAGGTTTGAGAGAACCCCGCATGTTCTCCGCTTATTATGCATTTCGGAAGCTGTTCCCTCCTTACCGAGACAGGGGCCAGAGGGGCGTTCAATACCG
>Ga0247780_1001042_pt1 | contig 19930 bp, 31 predicted proteins | sample UWRJL079202R5_FD_179927 | JGI IMG/M metagenome (GOLD analysis project Ga0247780, IMG submission 179927) | Plant litter microbial communities from Arlington Agricultural Research Station in Wisconsin, United States - UWRJ-L079-202R-5 | ecosystem: Environmental > Terrestrial > Plant litter >... | reverse complement strand
CGCACAAGCTGGCCACCCCGCCAACGCGCCCCCATACGTCAGCACCGACACCGCCGTATACAACACCCCCAGATGCTCCCCCTCCACCATCGTCGTGATCACACTCCGTGTTGGGATCGAAAACGCCAGCCCCAGCGATGCGAGCAGCCAGCCAAACGTAAACAACACCCAGGAGCTCGCGAGGGATACGATTCCCGTCCCGGTAATGAGGAAGACTGCACTGATCTGCGCGAGGCGCTGGTCCTTGGTTACCTCCGGCAGGGCGTGCGTGCGCAGGAGGTAGCATGACAGGAGCGGGATGAGCAGCGCAAGGACCAGCAGGTGCGTTGCTGCGGAGAGGGAGATGAGGTACGAGGTCGAGCCGAGGGACCAGCCGAGGCGCTTGGCGGCGTATTGCAGGAGGAGAGTGCCGTTGGCGGATTCGCCGAATTGGAAGAGGAAGAAGGTGAGGAGGAGGGGGAGGATGCGCCCGTTGAGGGTGAGCCAGCGGGTGAGGGAGATGGTGGTGGAGAGGAGGGATTGGAGGTGAGAGCGGAGGGTGGTGGTGGATGGCTCGGAAGGGGGCTTGCGGGAGGAGGGGAGGAGGACGAAGGCGATGAAGAAGCCGGCAATCATCATGGCGGAGGATATCCACATGGCGAGCCAGGGGTCTTGGAAGCTGCCGCCGATGGGGACGAAGATCAGCCTGCTGAGAATCAGGCCCGCCTGGACGTATGAGAAGGCGGTGGTTCTGGGATATGGTTAGGTTTTGATGTTGGGAAAAGGGTTTGCTTTGGGGGGGGGAGGGGTCCGTACCTTTGCTCGGGTGGGCACGCATCGGCAATGAGTACGTATCCGATGGATGTCAGGGTCGTCGAGCCGCCGCCCATGGTTTGCCAAACACCGCTGAGCCAAACTGCGCGCAGGGGAAAGATATCCGGAAACCAATACACCATGCGGACCCAGACATCACTCATGAAGCATCCGGAAAGGGCGAGCAGAAACACGAATTTGCGACCAACGCGGTCTGATAAGGCGCCGAACGGGACGGCGAGGAGCAATGCGGGGAGCACTTCGAACGAGTCTTTCCATGCATTGATGTATGCGACTTCGCTCTGGACGGGCTCGATCTTACACCGATCGTCATAGCTTATTGATGGATCTAAACGGACGTTCGCGTAGTATTTTGCGCAGACGATGTCTTGGAGGATTGCGGTTGAAGGCACGAGGGTGAGCTGGCTTGTTGAGTTCAGGATCAAGTCGAGAGCGGCTACAATCAGAACGACGCGCCAACAGCTCTGGTCGCCGTTTGTCTTTCTTGGTGACGGCGGTGTGAGTAGCGGGACCGTTTCGTCGGCTTCTGCCGCGACTTCATGTTCAGTCATTTTGGATTGAGTCGTCACGGTTGCCGTCGGTCGGTGTGCTACAGCGCGACAGCGGGTGTCAAATATTTACATGGCCCTGTGTCGTCAATTGGAATTTGGCGGTGGTGTTCTGCGCAGATGTGCGTAATCACCGACGCGGTCCCACCGAAGGGTACGTACGTCGCGGATTACGACTTGAGCAATGATCAAGGTTGCAGCGGTTTTGTCGAAACCTGAAAGCGGCACGGCTTGCGACGCTGGTGCCGATCTACTGATCCTTCGGCGTCGTGGTCCTTACACACCCCCACCTGCCCGAAGCGGCATCGGCAATGACACGCCATTGGTGACGAGTCCGACATGTCGGAAAAGCTTTTTCGATACAAGCATATACAAAATGGGTTGGGTTTCCAAGCCGGGGATCGGGGCATTGTGTCTCGACCCGGCACATGCATTCGCTGCTGAAATAAACATTGCTGTCTCCGGCTTGGCTATTGGGATCACGAACGATGACTACACCGGCATCCTCCCGGAGCTGTCTGCTCAACGGCGACGACCACTTCGGCCCGCGTGTTGACATTGCATGTCGGCCCTTTGATTTCACCCTGCTGTTTGAGGACGCCTTTTTTGTTGCTCTCCCGGCAGCATTATTCTTACTCCTGCTTCCGCTACGGTTGCCTTCGCTTTACAAGACGCCGGTCAAACTGAACACTTACAGACTGGCAACATGGAAGCTGGTAGGTTTCCCGCTTCTAACTGAACTAAGGCAAGGCATCTTAACTGACAGCCGGCATAGGCCATCATAGCCGTAGTATTCATCTTCCACCTCCTCTTCCTCGTCTTCCGCATCGGATCACCCACCCTACACACGAGACTATCCGTCTCCTCAGGGGTCCTCAGCGCAGCCGCCACCCTCGCTGCGGGAGTCCAGTCCTTCTTCGAGGACCAACGCTCCCTCAAGCCCTCAGACCTCCTCGTCCTCTACTTCTCCGCCTCCACAATCCTCTACATCCCCCGCCTCCGCTCCCTCTACCTCACCCGCGACCTCCCCCTCCCCAAAGCCATGTGGACCGTCATCTTCATCGGCACGTTGCTCCTCGTCTTCGCCGAGTCCGCCAAAAAGACCAACTTCCTCCGCCCCCTGTACAGAAACACCGCCACAACCGAACAAACCACCGGCTTCTGGAGCCGCAGCTTCTTCACCTGGGTTCTCCCCTTCTTTCAGGAGGGATACGTCAAGATCCTCAATCTGGACGACATCCCCCGAGTCGACGACGATCTGGAAGAGGAGCTCGCGTGGTCGAGGCTCGATGCGGCGTGGCGTGTGTCTAAGGGTAAGGGTGGTAGGTACCGGCTTATAAAGGCGGTGTTTTGGGCGAATCGGTGGGGGTTTCTGTCGGCGGTACCGCCGAGGATTGCGCTGGCGGTGTTTGGGTTCTCACAGCCTTTCTTGATTGAAGCCGCGGTGAGATATATGCAGACTGGGAAGGAGGGGAGGGAGGAGGAGGAGGAGGAGGTGGGGAGTTATGGGCAGGCGCTGGTGGGGGCGTTTTTGTTGGCTTATTTGGGGATTGCGGTAGGTGTTTTCTGCTTCTATTCTGCTTTTCTGGTGTTCCAAGGGGGGGGGAGGGTGATGTGTGTCCCGGGTCTCCCAGTCTCCGCGTTGAAGAGCTGTTTTGATTAAAGGGTGGTGTTCGGTGTATGTCTTGACGCTAAAATATGCTGGTAATAGGTCTCGCGAGCGGTCTACTGGCTCCAGACATTCCGGATGATCTCAAAGGTCCGCTGCGGCCTCATCGGCAGCATCTATCGACATACTACCTCTCTCCAAGCCTCGGCTGTCAAAGACTCTGCTGCCATCACGCTCATGGGAACCGACGTAGAGCGGATCGTACAGTCAATACGACTACTCCACGAGTTGTGGGCATGTATCCCCGAAGCTGCCATTGGCATCTGGCTTTTGGCGCGGCAGCTCGGGGTCGCGAGCTTAGTTCCCATGGTGATTTGTATGGTTTCGCTTGCGGCTGCATCGCCGATTGCTGCCCGGTTCGGGCCTGCGCAGAGAGCCTGGGTGGAGCGAGTAGAGAGGAGGGTCGCTGTTACAGCGAGCATGTTGGGCGATATGAAGGCTGTCAAGATGCTGGGGCTGTCGAACGCACTGGAGAAGATTATCACGCAGTTGAGGGTGGCTGAGATGAAGACTTCGGAGAGGGTTCGTGGGTTGTTTGTTTGGCAGATTATTATTGGTAAGTGGAATGTGTGCTGGCCACCTACCACAACAACCTTAACCGGATGATTAAGAAGAGCTTGGACACGATGGGTGCTGACGTTGTATGTGTGATGTGTCTAGGAAATACGCCCACGACGCTGGCACAGTTTGTGACATTTGCTGTATACGCTATTATGTCTGTCGCCAGGAAGGACGAGGGCCTCTTGGGCCCCCAAGCCTTTGCTTCGATTTCGCTGATCAACTTGGTCACGTTCCCAGTCATGATATTCTGCCAGGCTTTGCCGAATTGTATGCAGGCCGTTGCGTGCTTCGGCCGCGTTGAGGAATACTTTCTCAAGGAATCGTCAACATCTTCGGAATCCTCCCCTTTATCGTTACCAGCCTCTACCTCGATGGAGAGCACCGTCTCGTTGCAGCAGCTCCAGACCCCTACGACAACGCCCAGTTCGAAGGAAGCTCTCATCTCCTTCGAACATGCCGACATCTCCTGGTCCTCCGAATCACTCGACCTCGTGCTGCAAGACCTAAACCTGACAATCTGCCTAGGCCTCACAGCCATCATCGGCCCAGTGGCATCAGGGAAATCAACCCTCCTCGCAAGCATCATAGGCGAAACAGCCCTGAAAAACGGGAGTATCGCGCCTCCCAGCCTGTCCGGCGTGGCGTTCTGCGCGCAAACTCCTTGGATTATGGACGACACGATAAGACAGAATATCACGGGCGGGGTGGTAGACTTTGACAGGAAGTGGTATGACTTTTCGGTTGAGTCCTCGGGGCTCAAGGGCGATGTTTTGAGGATGCCGGCTGGGGATGGGACGAGGGCGGGGAGTAATGGGTCGAGTTTGAGTGGAGGGCAGCGGCAGCGGGTGGTTAGTATTTTTTTTCTTTCTATGTCTGTCTGTCTGTCTGTCTGTCTGTCCGTGTGTGTGAGAGAGGGAGCAAACGAGAGAGAGAGAGAGAGAGAGAGAGAGAGAGAGAGAGAGATAACATGCATCCAATGTGATGTAGCATGGTTGCTAACTGGTGGAATTTGTTTTGTATAGGCTCTGGCTCGCGCCATTTACTCAAGACTTCCGGTTGTTATTCTCGATGATGTGATGAGTGGTCTGGATGCGAAGACTGCGAGCCTGGTGACGACTAGGTTATTTGGCAAGGAAGGGGGGCATTTCCGAAAGGCTGGGATTTCAGTGGTGATTGCTACGCATAGTCGTATGGTTTACCTGCATTTCTTGAAGACGCATGGCTAACGATAATGCATAGGACGAATCCTGCCTTATATGGACTCGATTGTTGTTCTTGACGGCGGGAAGGTCGCGGATATCGGTTCCTACGAGGAGGTTCTGCTCCGGTCGGCTAGCCTTGTTGAACAGGCAGAGGCGAGTCTCGGAGTTGGCGACAGATCCTCAGATACGGAGAGTGTTTTGGACGGCGAATCGAATTCCAAGACGTCGGATCTCGCCCCTGAGGCGGATATAATGGTCCAGCAGCCTAACTTCACTAGGCGGTCTGGGAGCTGGTCGGTGTATAAGTACTACATCCAGAGCGCTGGGCTTACGACGGTGTTTTTCTGGATATTCTTTACGTTCGTAGGGGCTGCCTTTGCCAGCGTGATGCGTAAGTTGTCACTACTGTTTGTGTTCCCTGTCTGGCGTTGGCATACTGACCTTCTATGGTGAAGCCATATGGGTTGCGAACTGGACGGGCGCGAACGAGAAGTCTCCTAACCAGCAGCTGGGATTCTATCTCGGCGTGTATGCTGTGTTTGTTGTGCTGGCAAATCTCGGTCCGTATATGGAGTGCCGTATATTCTTGATCAAAGTTATCAACCATACGGCGCTGAAGCTGCACGCTGATCTCTTGGACGCAACTCTCGGGCAAGCAGATGCAATATCCAACATTCTGGCACTGCTAACTTCTGGTCTCCAGGGCACCGTTCTCCTTCTTCCAGAAGACGGATGCTGGTACCATCACCAATAGGTTCAGCCAAGACATGGATCTCATCGACATGACCCTCCCCATGCAGATGATTATGTTCACAACTGCCGCTGCATCATGCCTCGTTCAGTTGATCATCATCTGTGTCCTGGGCAAATACCTGGCAGCTGCGATACCCGTGCTGGCAACTACCTTGTTTGTTGTGCAGCGGTACTATCTTCGTACATCTCGCCAGGTCCGGCTGATCGAAATCGAAGCCAAGGCGCCGCTTTACAAAAATTTCATCGAGACGGCACAAGGGGTGGCGACCATCCGAGCTTTTCGCTGGGGTGCCGTCTTCCACCAACGTCACGCTGAGATGCTCAACTACTCGCAGCGCCCGTTCTATATCCTACTCTGTATCCAGCAGTGGCTGTCCCTGGTGCTCGATCTCATTGTTGGTGGATTGGCTGTGGTGCTTATTGCGGTGGCCACATCCACGGCGGGAAATCTCAGTCCAGGAGCACTGGGTGTGGCTTTGGTGTTGATCTTGGAGTTCAACTCTCTGCTTACGCAGACGATCCAGTATGTCCGGCCCATCTATTTCCCGCAAGTGGATAGTTGGGGATGATTAACTCACATCCGCGATAGATCATGGACGAAGCTCGAGACATCTATTGGTGCTGTAGCTCGTGTGCGCCAGTTCGTGCAACAGACGCCCTCAGAACCTATGGGTCTCACGAAAACAACATCAGACTGGCCAATAAACGGGGGTATTCACTTCCGCGACGTATCAGCCAGCTACTCGTGAGCTTTTCCCCCCTTCCACTTCCCCCATTTCCCTTCTAGGGAGTAACTGACCAACTCACCCCCCCATACCAGTCCCGAATCACCACCCGTCCTGTCTTCCGTCTCACTAACCATCACCTCCGGCGAGAAACTCGCCATCTGCGGCCCCTCCGGTAGCGGCAAAACATCTCTAATAATGGCCCTCCTCCGCATGATCCCCCTATCCACCGGCCAAATCACAATCGACAACACCGACATAACCTCCCTCGACGGAAACGCCCTTCGCTCCTCGCTGAATGTAGTCCCGCAAGACGCCTACTTCATGCCTGGCACGGTAAGGTTCAACATTGATCCCCGCGGTACGGCGGCAGATGCGGAGATTGAGAGGGCGATCCGGAAGGTGGGATTGTGGGAACGAGTGGCTGCGGCGGGAGGATTGGATGCTGAGTTGCAGAGGGAGGCGTGGTCGCAGGGGGAGAGGCAGTTGTTGTGTTTGGCGAGGGCGGTCGTGGTGGGGAGTAGGGTGTTGGTTTTGGATGAGGCTACGAGCAGGTTTGTGTTTTCCTCCTCCTTTTTCGCTTCCTCTTCTGCTTAATTTTCTCACTCTTTTCCCTCCTTTCCCCCCCTCCTTTCCCTCTTCGTTCTGGGGGGTATCTTTCCAGGACTGGCGAGTGGACCGAATTTTCAATTTCCCTTCTACTTCTTTTCTTCTCTGTGATAACAATATGGAGAGAAAGAATACTAACGATGCTATAGTGTTGATGGACAGACCGAGGCGATCATGCAGGAGGTGATCGAGTCGGAGTTCAGGGAGGCCACGGTTATCTCAGTGCTGCATCGGTTTACATTTATCGAGAGATTTGATCGCGTCGCGGTATTGCGACAGGGGAAGTTGGTTGAGTGCGATGCGCCGAGAGAGCTGCTGGCGAGAGAGTCGGTGTTTGCGGAGCTGTATCGTGCCCATCATCAGCGAGAGTAGTGCGGACAGAAGGCGGGATGTAGAATGTACAAAGGCTCCTGCGAAAAGAAGGTCTCTCACCATCGTCACAGAAGCCCCATTCACTGGCATTCCGCAGTAGTTTCTAATCTTGGCGATGGTCGAATTAAGCTCCCGACTTCCACGCGATCAGCCCTGTTCGGCAGGGGGTCAAAACCACATTTCGGCATTCGCACAGCTTCCCCCGATTCAGAGCGATTGTGCCTTGCCAAGACATGCCGACATGTGCCACCCAGCACCCCTTTAATTGCAGCCGATCGTAGACCCTTCGTGCCTGGATGTGGCGCATGTCGTGCGACCGACAAACGGGGGAGGACTGGTACCTGGCGTCCTCAGCCGCACGGTGCCCCCTTGATCGCCGACGCGGCGGAAATGCAGCTTGAAAGCAATAAGCACGGGGCAATGGCAATAAAAATTGTACCGTCACACGGACACCACAGATAAATATAGTCAATGGGACCACCCCTATGGGTTCTCCGTTCGTGGGGATGTCGATGCGTGTGCGCTGTGAGATAAACCGCCTATCTCCGCTGTCTGGATGCCCACAAACACTAACACGCTTCGGCCACTGACAACTCGCATAAACAATGATGCTCCCCCGCATCATACCCGCCACAAACCGTCGCGCACGGTCCATGAAGCGGTCCGTCATTGACATACCCACCGACGACTTCCTCCCGCTCGAGCTCCGGAGTCCCCGGGGCGGAGGCGGCCGCGGCGGATCCAAAGGCAGCAGCAGCAGCTCAAGTGACTCTTCCACCTCAGATTCCTCAGGGGGGTCCTCGGGTAGTTCCTCCGGCAGCTCAGGCGGGTCTTCAAACTCGACCGTTGGCTCATCATCCCCGAGCACCTCGTCCAGTCCGTCGTCTATCACCACATCTTCCACCACATCAAGCATCTCTAGCGCCACTCGGTATCGTTTCCTCCCTATCTGGGCAATCATCGCCATAGCCGTCGCTTCATTCTGCGCCCTCCTCTTCTTCTGCTCGCTGATCGTCTTATACCAACGCGGTAAGCCCCTTTCACCCCCCTCCCTCCTCCTCAACTTACTCAAAACTAACACCCCCTCAGAGCGCCGAAAGGGCGGCAAGCTCCGCCACGGCCGCATTTGGTGGAAGGCCTTCACAGTGGCGACCTGGCTCTGGATCCCTATCGGTGTCATCAAATGCTGCTGCTGTTTCGGACGCAAGCGGCACGAAGCAACCATGTCCGCGATTCCTGGAGGAGGAGGAGGCTCCGGCGCCTACACCAAGATTGAGGGCGGGGCCGCGATGCACAACCTCCCTGGGGACAGTAACCAGTGGTTTAACGGCGCAGGTGCTGCGTACGGTGCACCCGCCCCGTCTAAGTACGAGCCATTCGCGACCGTTGGGCCTAATGGCGGGATAGACACGAGCTATCGGCAGCAGACACCAGTTCCACCACCGCCGTATACCGCTCCGCCTGCAGGTGCGGCGGCGGAATATTACGCGCCTGATCCCGCATCGCAGCCGGTAGGCTTTGCGCCTCCTCCGCAACATATGCCGGGCCCGCCTGCACGGCCATATCCAGCCCGGCCGGCAGGCGCAGTTCCATACGGACAGGCTGTGGTTTTCTCCCGCGGTGATGGTGCATGAGTTGGTGGCTTTAGGTTTTGGGGGGTCATGGCGTTCTGGTGGTTTGCCGGATACCATTGGGTTGTTTTTGACTTGAGCATCGAGTTGGATCCCGGTTTCACTTTGGCTTGCCTCCAGCTTATTGGAATTTGATATGATATTCTTTGAGAATTTTACTCATGACTTCATTGCATACTGCATCCGCCGATTCTCACCCGCCTCCTAAAAGATGCTGTGACAATCCCATCCGAAGGCAGGCGCACCAGCTCTCATTCCGAGTCATACCTGTCCGAAACAGCTCACTCAAAAGATGAGGGCCCTCAAAGCACTCCATGTGGGTACGCCGCCGGGATATTCTCAGTGTTAGGTCGGATCACCGGTACGCTCGAGTATGACTTGGTTTTGGCAGTCTGGTTAGCAAATGGCGGCATTCTTCTCGCTGGCACAAGCTCGCTGATGTGCTTGGCGATATTCAGCAGCAGACCCTCGCTCCAAGGACGTCCCAGGATCTCCATGCCGATTGGGACGCCGATAGGTGCATCATTTGACGGCGGAGAAAATCCCGCGGGCACTACCACGACGGGATGCCCAGTCAGTGCTGCGAGAATTCCATTTCGTCCGCTCTGCGACGGAGAACCAATTTTCACGACCAGGTTCTTCTGCTCCGGATATATGATGGCATCTAGGTTATTGGTTAAGAAGGTAGCCTGGAGAGCCTGCGTCAGGTTCTGGATGCCACGCTGGACGGTAAAGTAGCTCGAGTTGCTTGTCGAAGATACAAATGACGTCTTGACATATTCGTATTGGGAAGGGAGAACGAGAAAGTCTCCGCTTTTGTAGAGCTCATTGAAGCTCTTGGGTCGGGGTGTGCCTCCAGCGTTCGGCCCATTCAGATACTCGTCCAGAAGTTCCCGGTATTCATACCTCTGGACATCCAATGTGGCTGCAATGGCCGGGGCGTTGTAGACGGCTTCCTTGACGCTAACAATCACAGCGCCCGCCTCAGCCAGATGAGATATTATGTTATCCATCACATCATTCACGGGTGTGGTCTCGGCTGACGAAGTGTGGTTGAAAAAGCCATCCAACAATCCCAAGCGTAGCCCCTTAAGGCTTGAGCCGTATAGGGAAGCAGAGTAGTCCTTGCATTGTACACCAGGTGGAATGGCCGCCGTGGTGTTGTCTCTGGGGTCATAGCCAATGCTCGACATGATAGTCAAGGCGACAACCAGGTCGTTCAAGTTGCGAGCCATAGCGCCAAGGGTATCCTGGGTATAACTGATCGGGATTACACCAGCGCGGGAGATAAGCCCTCGCGTGGGGCGGAAGCTGAACAACGAGTTCGCGCTCGCGGGATTGCGGAGAGAGTTGACCGTGTCCGTTCCGGTACCAAAAACTGCCAAATTGGCAGCGATGGCCGCGCCGGAGCCACCACTACTTCCTCCTGGGGTACGAGTAAGGTCATATGGGTTGACAGTTTGCCCTCCGAGAGACGAGACCGAGATGCCCTCCAGCGCAAGCTCGTGGAGGTTTGCCTTCCCAAGAATAATGGCACCAGCGTCCTTGAAGACCTTGACTGCCGGGGCATCCGAGATAGGCCTGTTGTTGACCAAGCCTCGGCAGGAACCAGTTGTGTTCATACCGGCCGCATCATAATTGTCTTTGAGGAGAACAGGGATGCAAAGCAAGGCACCAGTCGTATTGCCTGCTGTGAGCTGAAGGTCGATCTGATCGGCAATATCCAGAGCTTGAGGGTTCAGCGTGATGATGGCGTTGATAATAGGGTTGAACTGTTCGACCCGGGAGATGAATGACGAGACGATGCCCCGGCAGGTTGTAATTCTTGTAAACAGTGCGGCGTGGATACTGTCGATCGTAGCCTCCCGAACGTCAAAGGCCTCGCCGTGAGCCCAGACGGGTGATTGGGCAATTGAGATACAAGTTTGAGTCTGCGCCAGGGCTCCAATGGTACGCTTCATTTTGAAAAGCGGAGCGGCGATCGGGAGTCCTCAGAGAATGACATCCTTATACTTTTCAAGCAGACCGGTCTTATCAACACTCGGTGTTCGTTCGGTGCTCGGCGCTCCTTGCAGCACGCAAGATAAGCCAAGTGGTCGGAATCAGGCAACGTGCCGAACGGGAGGGGAGTGTGTCCGGGACAGCCCGCGGCGGCTCGGCGGGGGTTAGCTCTTGGGCTTGTGGGGCCCGGATGATCCCCATCAGCTCAGCTTACACTCCATCGATGCCGCTTCTCAAGAGCCGTCAAGCGCCGGCAACGGGCTTGGCCGCCAGACAGACGTTCTCTTCCCGCCTTTTACTCGGCATCTCAACGCTGCTAACATAGCCTACACTTAGTCAGCACCGGCTTGTACGCATACTGGGAGCCACAGACCTCATCAAACACTGTTTTAACGGTTGAGAACTCTCCAATCGTGCACTCCATATATTTGACCCCGGAGAACTCCTGCTCCAAGCGCAAGGAAACATCGCATCTAGAACGTCCCCTAAGGGTTATTGGGACTGGAGTTGCCAATCCACCAGCGCGGCGATACGCATGTCGAAATGAGGCGCGGGGGCAATGTGGCAGGTGGGGGCGACGCGCGGGCTAGGGGGTGTGACATCATACCATGCTGATGGCGCCCTAACCCGACGGAAATTTGTTCATTACAACAACATGGTAGCCGCCACAACCACGACAGTCGCAACAGGGACAGAAGACACAACAAATACCAGCAACCTCTCCATCTCTCGCCTAATTGCCGCTCACCCTCACGAACGGCTGTTTGTTCATCCGTTGCTATGGACAACGCGACATCTTAGCCTTTTACGCTGCCAGTTTCTCGACCTCGAAGTTATCACCGTCGCGCCTCCGCCTCCGCCTCCACCTCCGCCTCCATTGGCTTCCGGTAATGTATCAACCGGCGACGAAGATGATGGTAACGACGCCATGGCAAAGGTGCAACGCTACCTCGCAAGCATATATAGCGACGCCAACGTAGCCCGTCGTCTCGCGACATCTCAGGTCCCCATCACAAAAGGACATGCTCTGTCACAGCTTCTACTATAACAGCAGCTGGCATGTCACGGGTGAGTCCCTCGAACCGGATACAAGGAAGAACCACCACTAATCTGGTGAAGGAATCAGGCCCACTTCCATTATGCCCGTCGTACCGTGGCCCGGCTTCCGTGTTGCCCCTTCTCCCGTCTCCCGTCCTCGACAATCCCCTTCCCCCCCACCGTCTTCGCCTACCGGCAGCGCAGGTGGTATACCTCGACCTATCCGAGATCACCTACCACCGAAAAATCAAGCTCGAAGGCCCGGCGCCGGCTCCGGGGGGGGAGGCGGCCGTCATTGTATCAATCCCCCCAGCTCCCGCCGCGTTCAGAAGTTGTTACAACGTCTTACCCCTGCCGACCCTTGCGAGGACCCGTATCTTGTCGCGCTCCTGATCGCCATGGCCCAGGAGTAGCGGATGGATCGAGAGGTGGACGGCGACAGCGGCGAAGACGGCGGCGGCGGCAGCGATACAGCTCTTCGTCTGCCGCCTATGCTCCTCCTGGCCACTCGCCCGGCTGATGCTACCTGGCTGCATATCTATGCGAGCAACCTCGACCGAGCTTCTCGACCGGCTGGACCACCCCTCTTACCCCCTGCCCCCAGCTGCTGTCGTGCCACCAGCGACCATCTACCGCCGGCGGTTGGCCTTTGAGCCGTATGACACACTACCACGACGTCTTGCCGCCGTCGTAGTTGACGCCCGTCTTGTAATGGATGGCTGACCCCTTGTTACTATCGTGCCCTCTCAAACAGGGTCAGGATCTCTCTACTACCAGGGGTGGAGTAATTGTGGTAGGGTTAGTTACATGACGCCCTGGGCTGGGAGGATACTCTGTGCGATAGACCCACAAGACTGTGTGTGTGTGTGTGTGGATGTAGGTGAACGGCCTCTGGTGTTGTTCTCGACCTCGACAAGGAGGGCCTCGAAGTTCCGGACTGATGCATTATATCCGCCGTTCAGCAACTGGAACGTCTGGCTCATGTTGGATGGCCCTGAGGTCAGTCAAGGCATTATCGACAATATGCTCTGTGACCTGCGACATGGTCAGGACGGGGACGAAGGATAGGAGGCTATCCTTGTTGCCTTTGTCTGGGCTGGGGTGACGGAGACGGGTTGGCGGACATACTAGCCTTGTCCGCTTGGTCGAAGAGGAAGCCCTTGGGGGTGGGTGCAGCTGGCGCTACAGATGGTTCTCATGTGGGATGGGCCGGGCCACCGTGCTCAAGCAAGTTGTTTGCTACCTGTCACACACCCAATAGCTCCACCACCTGTCAACTCCCGTTGCTCGCCTTGCATGCTTTCAGGAGACATCATGTGACCCCATCTCCCCCAATGCACCTCCAATGCATTGCATCTCTTTCGCCGACCACGAAAACACCTCTAATGCATCGCACTGTGAAAGTGCCTCCGATATATCGCACCTTGAGAGCACCTCTGATATATCATATTGTGAAAACATCTCCTCGATGGGGTATTAGGGGGGCGGACTAATCACTGCTATTGTACCATGATTGCTCGTTTTCCAGCTGCAAGGGCTGCAGAAGCCACAACAGCACATTCCGCTGCAAAGGTCTGAGGTAGAAGAAGGGTTACGTTTGGGGGCATTTCTTTTACATCCCCCTGATTTCCCTCTTCCCTTTTCACCTTGATTTCTATCTTCCCTCCTGCTTCTGATTTCTACCCTTCTTTCCTACAATATGGAAACCTCGCCATCTCCACGCCGTTCTATGGAAACTCCTCAGCGCAGTTCCATGAAAACCTCTCCATCTCAGCGTAGTTCCATCGAGGTAAACTCGATTGCTGACCTTATCTGTGGCAATCATGCTACTGCCTCCCAGAATGCTACTCTCTTTCATCAGGCGGATGCCGCTCTCTTTCATCATCCGGATACGGCGATTGCCATGGCAGGTAAGTTATCATAAATGATAGCTCTCTAGCACTGTCTTCTCTCCTTTCTAGGTCCCCTCTGCTTTCTAGGGTTGTAAACCCAGCCAGCTCAGCTTCCTGTCCAGCCTTCATCATGTCTTCTTCTTGTCGTCGTCGTCGTCGTCGTCGCCGTTCTCTTTCCGCATCCCCAGCGCATCCTTCTTCTTCCACATCCCAAGCACGCCCTCGCCGTTCCACTCGTTTGGCAGCGCAAGCACGGCAGCGTTCTTCAGCAGCTGATAGTACCGTGGCAGCAGCTACGGCCACCACCGCCGCCGCACCCCAGGATAGTCGTCCTCTTGATCCTGCCAAACAGTTTGGTCTTACTGGTCTGACTGTCCTCCCCATACCCGACATTGAGGATATCGCCGCCACTGTGCAAAGGCATGCCGAAGAACGCTACAACCAGCTCCTCGAAGGGAGTTCGACCCAAGAAACGCTCATCTACTACAACGCTACTACTTCGCACATCGACGCCATTCATTCTGCCAATCCAGACAGAATCTACCCGGGCCGTATCACCTTCTTTGGCAACGAGAGTGGCCTTCTTTTCTTCCGAATGGCGCTACCGGTTCATGAAGTGGCCCACATTCTTCTCTATGATGAGGTCCGAGATTTGGTTTCTCAGATGGGTTTGAGAAAGATTATCGTGCCAGTTGGCTCAGCAAATTACAAGGGTATCGGCACACGGGGCAAGCAAGGGGACAGTGGCATCCGGCCGGATCCGCCTCGCTGGGCTGGCAACCATTTTCCTTCCTTAGTTATCGAAGCAGGAAATAGCGAATCGTTTCGGAGGCTCTACATGGATAAGGATTGGTGGTTCGACAACTCACCACTCGGCCAACCTCAAGGCGACGTCAGGATTGTCCTCCTTGTTAAGGTGGAACGTCAAACAAGGCGTATCTTGGTGGAGCAGTGGTACCGCAGCCAGTTATCGCCTTCTCAGACCATTATCATCATGCCGCACCCGGATAAGCCATTCTCTCTGCATGACAGCCGCTGTTGGGTGGTAGAGGGAGCACCCATGGTTATTCCTTTTGAACACGTGTTCCTACGGCCGAAGCAGGGAGGACGCGAGATGGATATTGTTCTCACTGAGCCATTTTGTGCCACTATGGGAATGCAATGCTGGAAGAGCAACACAAGGATATAAGAGTTGTAGTTGCAGTTACACTCTTGGAAACTTGACTTGTTTCGTTTTCATTCTCAAATTTGGCTTAGAAGAGGGGGGAACGCAGTGATGGGTGACAGAGGCCAACTTGTTCCTTTTTATATAGAGATCTAGTTCGTGTCGTCATAGCTTCAACTGATGTAACCTGGTAGCCCGCGAAAGCGCTATTGATGATATATATGCCTGATCTAGGCCGAGGCCAACTTCCAATGTGAGGTCAAGGGCTGCGGCAAGCTGTTCAGCCGGAGCTACAGCTTCAAGGCCCACATGGAGAGGCACAACGAGAAGCGCGAATATCCATTCCCGTATACTGTCGGCGACTGCAACAAGAAATTCGCCCGAAAAGCGGATCTCCAACGCCACCACCAGAGTGGGAGCGTACCCACAAGTGCGATTATTGCAGCCGACTATTCGCGCGAAAGGATGCATTGAGGAGGTAAGTTCACACGCCTTCCCCTAGGTACAAGACCTCAAACTAACTCTGCAAACACAGATAGAAGACTGCTGGTGTCCCGCTCGAAAAGAAGAGTACTTCCCAGAGATATGTTCTGCAGGTGCTGAACCATGAGAGGTCATCACGTCGCTCCAGGAACACATTGTCGATTCGCGGCAGATCACGCTGCTGGGCTGGAGACAGTACAGGCTCTTCTACCTCACTTTCATCACTCTGCGAAGCCCATAACTTCATCGTCGGGAGTCTTGGAGAGTCAAAGATGAGAAGAGTGGGACATGATGTATCCAATCATCTTGCGCCATGAACCAAATGTAAAACATTGATGTCGTTAGATTATACCGAGCCAGACTGCAGAGCTCCAGTCCCATTTTCACCCCTCCCCCCCCCCGTTGGTACTCGTTGTCGGCCATGGCCAGCTCCTGACGACTATTTAATCCCCTCGAGTCCCCCCTCCTCTGGTTTCCGGCTTCTTCTTCTTCTTCTTCTACTTCTTCTTCTTCTTCTTCTACTTCTTCTTCTACTTCTTCTTCTTCTTCTTCTACTTCTTCTTCTTCTTCTTCTACTTCTTCTTCTTCTTCTACTTCTTCTTCTTCTCTTCTCCAGCGTACCTGATTCGCCCAGCTTCCAATCACCCTCTCACCCCTCTAGCCGCCACTCCGAACAACCATGGATTCCGAATCCAATCCCGTCAGCAGGTTAGCACTGGACATCCCTCGCGCTCAACGCAGAGAGGACGCCCTTAAATCGCTCGGCATGGCTCCCGTCATCGACTTGACCGATGACGATAACCCTCCCTGGGAGCACCTTGAAGTTCGCCCCCACCGGATGACGGTGTCCATCTGCAAAGCATTGCAAGCCTATTTAGTGCCGCATCCCAAGATTGTGACCGTCACAGGGGCTGGGGAATCGATGTCGTTTCTGCAAGAAGGTACCGGTCAAGGCATATTCGAGACTACCACCGAGTCCACTACGAGCCGCAACCCCAAGACAGAGGTGTCGATTGTTGTTCTCCTCCATGGATTTCTCCGCGATTTTCGATGCCCCCAAATGTCTCGGCACTTGTGGCTGGGATGAGTGTGACCTAGAAGCGGAAACTCTGGCTGGACAGGAGCCTCCATGTCCCCGCTGTATCGACATATCCGACGCCAGAACGGTAAAGGGGTTACAGGCAAACCTCAGTAGGAGCTCTTCGACCCGATATCGTACTTTACGACGGACAGGATCCGTGGGGCTGACATGGGTCTCCGCCATTGTACGGCGTGACGTGTTGCTGCGCCCAGAATCCGCTGTCTGCTTGCCAAGCCGGGTCTCCTCTCAATGGACGAACAGAACATTCTCAAGTGCGCAGGCGATTACACCCTCCTCATCGACGGGTAGCTTTGCCTGCTGTGGGTCCTCCCCCCCCCCCTGGTGTTGAATATGCGGAGACCCTGTCTAAGATACTGACAGCTGCCACCATTGGTTCTAACGACTACGTGGTACATAAATAAATAAATAAAAAGCAAGTGATGACAAGGCGCGTTTCCCCTACCTACACCGCATAATCCGACCGAGAGGCCCGTCCTCGTCATCTTCATCACGGCCATCGCCACGCTGATCCAGCCTTCTTATACCTAACATGCGGGCTTCCAGCTCGATCCTTATGTGCTGCCACCAGCAGGTTCACCATGTATGCTAGGCCTAAAATCCCTTGAAGCATTTCCCTCTTGCAGCCTCGCCCTCCCCTTATATCCATCGTCCCATCGTCACCTCCCCCCTCACCCTCACTCACCCTACAGCCTGGCGCCCAGAAGAGCAGCGAGCTCGTAGGACTTACTGCGGGCGTAGTCCTGGGCGTTACGAATGAGCTCGCGGCCGCGGTTGGGATATGCGAGCAGGCTCTCACTGGCCACGCGGCACTGGTGGTACGCGCCGTCCCGGAAATGGTGGGCAAACACCTCAACCACCTTGCCGTCGGTCACGCAGGTGAGGACGGCCGTCTCGCGGGTCGCCTGCTCCCAGGCCTTTCTGCCACAGCTAGCCGCCGCCGCCTGAGCCTGAGCCTGAGCAAGAGCCCGGTTGCGCGCATAGACTAGGATGGTGCCGTCGTAGGCCGCCTGGTACGTAGCCTGGGCGAAGTTGTCTTCGGTCCGCTTGACCTCGACGGCGAGGTGGCATAAGGCAAGAGAGGAGATAGCATGGAGAGCATGGTGGGATAAACGACGAGGGAGAGTATCGGCCCAGAGACCTTCGAGGCGGTCGGGTCTAGGAGGGGAGAGGTTATAGTTGAAGCCTTGCTGAGGGATCTGGGTAATATCTTGACAAACTGAGTTACCATAACAGTCATCCTCAAGGTCGATTAGAATCTTTAAGGTAAGGAGTTTCGTCACAGCAGCCTCATTGTGACATCTGGATATCCTAGAGCGGTATTTCTGGTGTTGTTCTGCCGACGGCTGGATACTACCGCGGCGCTGGGTAAGGTGGTGCTGGAGGGCGCCTAGGTCGTGCGGCGGCGTGGAGTCGGGAGGGTCTAGAATACCGTTCTCATAGGCCTGCCGCTGAAAGCCGGTTGTTGTGGTGGAGATGGTCATGGTGCTCCTCTCAAAGTAGCTACTGTGCTTCTTCCTCTTGCTGATGCCGTAGAAAACGTCGAGACGAGCCAGGTTCTTTCGCGTGAGGCGAAGAGGCGGTGGTTGATCAGGTTCAGGTTCTTCGGCGAGAACAAGAGGTGCTTGAGGTTCGTTGGGGCTGGGCTCCTGAGGGAGAATAAGAGGTTCCTCAAGTCTGGGAGGCTCGGCCATCATGTCAGTCGCGTGAGCGCAAGAGGTCGTAACTCTTTTTTTTATATCGGCCACGGCGATGGCGTTGGGCGTCTCCTCGACTTGCCGCTGTCTCTCGTTGCTGGTAGGTTCGGTCATGGCGAAACACTGGCAGACGCCAGAGAGCGCGAGAGAGGAGAGTGGGAAACGTCAAGACAAAGAAGCTGAGCGCGAGAGGAGAGTGGAAACGTCAAGACAAAGAAGCTGAGCGCAAGCACGGGCCATGCGGTCTGAGAAGCAGAGCGTGGCTGGAGGTCAGAGAAGATGGCCTGGGAAAGGAGGCCCAAGGAGGGATGCGTCGCCAAGTGGTAGATTTGTCGAGCGTGGGTGGTTGCTGTCGACGGAGAAGATGGTTGCTGTCGACGGACAAGAGGTATTAGGTTGGAGGGAAGGAGTCAGGGCGAGCGGAATGCGCGCGAGCTGTCAGGATAAAGACGGTAAGAGTCGTACGAGCTGGTGGAGGTGAGCAGAGCTTGTCGGGGTATAAAAAATAAAAAAAAGAGGGAGCGAGCTACAATACGAGGCCGGCGAGCGCTGTTGGTGAGCGTCGTCGTCGTGCTGATCAGGAGTCGTAAAGGGATGCTGGCGTGCCGATAGGGGGGCTGAGATGGCTGCCACTGCTCGCATCTCCCGACATTCCTCTCGCATCGCCCATCACCGACATTCTGGATATTCCTCTTACATCCGTCGCCCATCGTCGTCTCTGTCCTACCTCTCGCATCGTATCTTGACATTCTCGACATTTCTCGACATTACTCTTGGTCGCTCAAGCTACGATTTCCTATCGACCTCTTGGCATCACATCCCTCCATATCTCGATATTCCTCTGGTATTCGTCCCTCCGACGCCGCCGTCGTCATCTCCCGGCATCTGCTTTCCCAACACCCGCTCTACATCGGCTTCCCAGCACACCCTTGATCATGGTCGAGGTCGCGACTCAGGTTTTTGTCAGGGATACGGTGGCCCGCTCCGAGATGGCGACCCACACCTTTCGTGAGGGAGATGGCCGTCCTCCAGGCCGACGTCAGCGAGATCAAGGTCGGTATCGGAGAGGGCGAGGCAGGGGGACCGATACGTGATGCTGGTCTCGATGCGGCAGATGGGGCGCATGCTACAGATAGCCATTAGCACGCGCAACAGCCGGTTACATCTGCCGGTGCCGCGGTTCGTCGAGGGCGTCGGCGCCAAGGACCCCGAGCTGTTCCCGCGGTATACGCGCTGTCGAGCAGCTAGAGGGCATCCTCGGCCTGAACGAGGACCAGTTTGTACGACCCGATGTCGCCGCCGGGTCTGCCTGCGCCGCGCCACCCCGATGTGACCATCCCCGAACTCGACGGCAAGTAGCTAACTCTCGTCATCTCTTCTTTGAGCGTAGTGAGCAGCCCGCCGCTAGGCGCCCCCGAAGGGCCGCTGGAGGTTTCCGGGAGGTCGACAAGTGGGAACAAGAGGAAGCGATGGCCCCCTAAGAAAATGGGGGTGCCCCCCCTATTAGACGCCATTCCCCCCCCCAGTCTCAAGCGCGAAAAGGCTTGCTTGCAGATACATGAGGACAAGGTACTATCCTGAAGTGGTGTTGTGCGAGTATCCACGCCCTACGTGGGAACGTATCCTTGGGTGCCTGCTGTGGGTCCTCCCCCCCCCCCCCCCGGTGGTGTAT
>Ga0247780_1001041_pt1 | contig 19935 bp, 3 predicted proteins | sample UWRJL079202R5_FD_179927 | JGI IMG/M metagenome (GOLD analysis project Ga0247780, IMG submission 179927) | Plant litter microbial communities from Arlington Agricultural Research Station in Wisconsin, United States - UWRJ-L079-202R-5 | ecosystem: Environmental > Terrestrial > Plant litter >... | reverse complement strand
CGTTACCTCATCCCTAAGATAAAACCTATCTAAATTTGGAGTTTGCTAAAGTAAACGAGGTTTAAATTGATGCACATTAGAATTTTAGTTTATTTTATAGTTTTGTAGAACGTTGTCGTTCTTGTTTGCAATGTGCTGAGTTTTGGTAGGAAAACGGTGTTTGCACACAGACTTTTTGACAGAGATTGTAGATAGATTCTAAAGGTTCTAAATCCCGTTAAGTTATATCGTAATGTTTCTTTCAGGAGGATATTAAGGTATAAGAGGCTTATTTACTTTAGGGAAGGTATTACTGCTCCAGTTAGAATTCTAGCGTCTAGCTTAATGTGTAAGGAGGATAGTATTTTAGGGTTTTAAAGCTGTAATGTTATTAGTTTAGTATAGATATTAAATAATAATAAAGACTTAAGTAACTAGATAAGGACTAAACTTACTACCTTATAAACTAAGAAGGATATTATATAAGCAGTTACATTAACACTAGTAATTAGGAATATAATTAAAACTGTCTAAACTTTTAACTTTATAACGAGAAAGGGTAAAATATTTTTATTATATAGACTTAAACGTACTATAGTTATTAATAAGCTTCTTTAAATTAAAGGTAAAGCTTCTATTAGCCTTCCTTTACCTATTAGCAATTATTAGACTTTAAGTTATTTTAGGTTTCAGAGGGTTAAAAGCTTCTTTTTACCTTATTAAAATGTTAAAGACGCGGCTTTTAGGCTTTTTATCATAATCTTAACGTTTATCCTTTAGGTTTTTATAAGCGCTTTTTATTACCTCCTAAGGTATTAACTGTAACTTAATAATAGTATAATATATCTTCTGCGTCTTTAATAAGATAGGGATTACTAATTTAAAGGGGAAAAACTTACATTTTATTAGCTTAAGTAAGATTATATTTAAAAGCCTTATAATACGGTAGTCTTTACCCTCTAACAGTGCGTTAAACTCTATACTGTATGTAATGTCATTAATAAAGTTAAGGGTAAGACGTATATGTAACAATAACATGTTTATAAGAGTTTTATCTACTGTAACGGTGTTAAGTATTTAGATAAGGTTTTAACTAACTATCCTGTAAGTAAAATTAAAAGAACTTAAAAAGTAAGGGAAAGTGAAGGATGCTATTACCTTTAATTTAGTATAGAGATGGGTATAGTGGGTGTGTATATATTATAGGAATGTACCGTTAAGTGTTTTGTGAAATAAGGGTATAGAAGGGAGATTACTTTAGGTTAGAAAGCAGGCGTAAGACGTTTTCTTTACATCTTCCACCTTTTATAATATGACTGTAAAAAGAGGGCATCTTTATTTAAGGCTCGAAACCTGTCGTATTACGCTGATACTTTAGGCTAGTTAGTAATGAGAATCTTTAATATAAATTACTTGTGAGAATAGACTGTTCCACTTAATATTAGGGAGCTTAGGTTAGATTAGCTTAAGTATTTCGTCACCTTTAAGTGGTTATGTGCTTACTAAGGTAAGAGAGTAGGTAGGAAGGAGGGATAGCTTACAGTTTAAAATATATATCTATATTCCCAGTTCTACTAAAGCTATTACTGTCTAGTTAGAAAAGTGCAGTGGTCCTCTACGTTAAATACTTAGCTAGGGAAGCCTTTTACTTTCTTATGTACGTTATTAGCCATTATTTAATTAAGGTTACCAACCTAGAAGTTCCAAATTAAAGGGCCTGGGAACTGGGAGTGTTAGTGAATATACTAACATATGATTCGGACTCCTTATATAAACATAAATACGAAAAGAGAGATAAGAATTAAAGTATAAAATATAACTTTAAGTATAATATAAAAAGAAAAATATAATATAGTTATTTTATGTATAATACCGTGTGCTTTAAGTTAAAGACTGCTAAGTGAATTAGTAAGTGTTATTATATGTAAAGGACTAACAGGTATTAAGAGCGTTAGGGCTTATTAGTATTATAAAGTGAGAGGGCTCCTGTTTATATTAAATGTAAGGGACTTTCCTCTTTAGAATTATAAGTCGGCCCTTAAGCCGCAAGGGAGGGGTTTTAGTAGGATAGGAGCTTTAAAAAATAGACTAGCTTATAAGGAAATATATTATAAAACTTATTTAATAGAGAGATATAAAGTAAGAGAGAGAAAGTGTATATATACGTGCCTGATTAAAGAGGTGACCTCTATCAGGAAACGTAGAGGTCTCTATTTCCGGCAAGCTCTTTATAATATCTTAGAATAGTAGGTTTATTTCCGCTAGGCTTTTACTCTAACATTAACTAGTAATGTGTTAATTAACATCTAAAGCCACTTTATTTAAGTTGGTGTTAAAATACCTAAAGTAACTAGTGTAAGAGGCCATTCTATTACTAAGCTTAAAGATAACTTGAAGCTATATTAATATATATTAACTCATCTATTATATAAAACGTAAAGTGGGCTTAATCCTCTATACTATTATTGCTAAGGTCTTCACTACCCTTAAGGTTAGACTAGAGTAAGTGGACGGCCAGAACTGTTATTAATTAATATTTAAACAGCTACCTAATTAAGTAAGGGTAAAGAAGGACAGTTTAAGCGCTCCTTAAGTGGATATCTTTACTAGGTACTTAAAACGGTACTAAGTCCTCGATATTGTTTTTCTCCCATTGATTTCCATCTTTAATACCTAATTTAATACTTCTAAAGTATATACCCCGCTGTAATTAAATACTCGATTAAATAGGGTAAATATTAAGCCGTTACTTAATTAAGTTTAAAAACAGTATAAAAAGCGGCTTTTTTAAGCTCTCTCTAACCTTAACTACCTCAGCTACCTTAATACGTTAAAGCAGTTCCTATTAAGTCTACCATTCCTAAGCCTCGTATTTATCTAGTTTGCATAACTAAGCTTCTTAAGTCTCGTTAGTACGCTTATATATTATAAAGCAGGTAATATAATACTTATTATCTGCTAGTATAATATCGTTAATACACGTGAGGTATTACAGATTCTTAACCTTAAGGCCAGTTTCCTTATTGACTTTGCAGACGCCGCATTCCTTAATCGACTTACTGAACTCTAAATGACTACCTGGCAGCGCTTAGGTCCCTTTACTGTAAGCTCTTAGGCGCTTACTAATAAGGAAGTAAGGATTATTAGCAGGCTTATTTAACATTATAAGAATAAAAATGCTAATAGTGATATAAACTTTAAAGGGGACAGTTATTATAATGGTTTGAGACAGGTGATGCTTATAAGTTTACATAACAGGCTTAACGTTAAAATTAAATGTAAAAAAAAAAAAAAAAAAGTAATGTGTATATAACTAAACCCGGGAGGTGGGAAGCCGAGCCGTAAGTTACCTAAAGAGCGGTATAACTTACATAGCAGTACACTGTTTGATTAAGGTAATTACAGTAATAACTTAAGGGCAAAATTTGTCTTTTCTTTAGATTAAGGGAGTAAGAGCGGAGTGGATAGCGTAGCCCCCACTAAAGACTTAAGTTAGGGATTAACATTGTTATTATAACCACTTTTATCATCCTCAGGTAACACCTTTCAAATCCAAGTAACGTAATACAGGAAGACCTGCTATAACTAATACAGTTATAACTATTATAAACCCTAAGTTATATAAACACTAAGTGTAGGAAGAAGGTTCTTCAGCTTCCTGCTTGTGGGATACATAGGGCTCCCCTACTTAAGACAGTAATACAGTGAGAGAAGCTATAAGAAGTAAATAGTTCCAGCCTTCTAGATCTTTTATTATTTTCCTATATGGTTCCTGTAAAGAATAATCCACTTTACTATTTCTAATTCGCCTTCTGAAGGTTTATAAATAAGCTTTTAAATACCACATATCATTCTAGACATCTTTAAGGTGTTCTTATACACTTGTTAGAAAAACCTTCTTAAATTTAAGTTACTGTTTTCGTAAGGAATAGCGTTACCATTTAATATTAGTTTAATAAGTGGCAGAACCTCACTTTATGTAAGCTTACTACTAATCTAGCCGCTTTACAGCGCTAATAAAACTTTATATTAAGTGTATTAACTCTAATTAGCAAACAGCATACTGTTAATTATAACTATCTTAAAATCGTTTTTTTTAATCGATTTAGATACAGACCTTTAAGAGGGGGATATGGAGTAAATGTACGTGCCTCCCCTTTACTATTTGCAGCCCCTAAGAATAGTACTTTAAACTGATGTAAGCTCGTCTAAAACTTACCTAACTGTATTCTTTTCTTTTTTACACATATATAACACATTAACTGCTCTTACATAGCGGCGAATTTTTAGCCTTCTCAGCTCGCCTTCACACATAAACACATTTTAGGTGCTATTTAAAGACTTTAAAGATAAGAAATTTATCAGCTTATAAGCCTTTTAACCTTTTTATAAAATCGTACTTAGTCTTTTAAGGGCCTCTCTCTAAGACTGGCTTAAGCTTTTTACGGCCGATATTAATATGGCAGATGCTGACAGACGGACCGCATTATTGTAAGTGGTGACTTGGGATAATATTAAATCTATTAAACTCTTTCTTAAATTTAGTGTTAATCCTAATCTCCTATTTATTTAAGGCCAGCTTCTATTCCATTACGTAACTTATAATAAGAAGGAGAGCCCTATTAAGGTTTTTAAAATCTAATATTAACGCTTTAAACTATTAGAAAAGGACAGCTTTTTACTATATAAGCAGTAACTATTATAATCTAAAGACATTTTAGTTACTAATATCTAAAGGAACGGCAATTAATATTGAAGATATCTAGCTTTACACTCTATTAGGATATACCGCACGTCTTAGCTACTTTTAATACATTAAATACCTCTTAGGATATAAGGCCGACCTTAACATCTTAAATGAGTTTAACGTAATACCAGTCTTTAACACTGTCTGTAATAACTTCTATAACGTAAAATTGCTGGCGTCGCTTCGTTCGTCATTACGCGACGGCCCTTCGCTACGCTACGGGGCGCTCCATGCCTCACTTTCGCTCCTGGCAATTTTAGCGTGGGGTATTAAGCTTATTTTATTACGTATTATTATAATTAATGTAGGAAAGGAAGCGAATAAAGTGACAGAAACCTGTCTGGAGGATAATCAGATCTCTGGCTGTAAGGTACATAGCTATGACTATAGGGTATATAGTTATGATTACAGGGTACACTGTTATAAGGTATACAGCTATAAGGTATACAGTTACAGGGTATATTCTTATATAATATGTATTATGTATGTAGAACTATAAAATATAACTATAGGGTATATTACTATTTTATAGGCTTAAACTACAGGGGATATAATTATATTACAGGCTTTTATCCTCCTTATCATCATTATAATCTTCTACCTCTTTTAATACCTCCCCGCTTTGCCTTTTAAGGTCTTTTACCTGTAACCTTATACTAGTTACTGGATTCTCCTTAAACACCCTGGCCTTGTTAAATGGAGCGTTAAACATCATCCCCTTTAATAACTTAACCTAAGATACTGTAACGTAACTTAAGCCTAAGGTAAAATCGGGTGTTAAAAGATTGTAAACAGCCCTTACCAGGGTAATATCTTATGATTTATACACTGTAATAGTGTAAGAGATTATTAATGGAAACTGCTCCTTAGAGTAATTACCACCTTGTACTTAAAAGTTATACTTAACAGGTAAGATTGGTATTATTAACTTCCCTCCTTTCTGTAATATGTTATTATTAGGTATTGTGAATGGTAAGCCAGTATAGTAGTTAAAAACTACTATAATAACCTCAGGTAAAGTAGTATAAGGATTAGTAACCCCATTTGCCCATAATATATTGAACACTATACCTTGGGCGCTATTCACAAGCCCCTTCTCTAACTATAAGTTCCTTATAAGCATTACTCTGTAACTAACACACAGCTTTAAAATTAGTGTAAGGTTATTAGTAATAATATCTTTAACATCCTTTGCCTTAATACCTTTATAAATAACCTTTAAGATAATTACAGCCTTTTTAATCTGTAAAAGATGCTTATTATTATAACTAAACACTTACTTATTTTAAGGATAAAGATAGATTACGTTTATAAAGCTCTGGACCTTTTATAAGTTTAGGTTTACAGTATACCTTAACGTAAGGACCTCCTAGGAATGTATTAAGACGTTTATAAACTGTAATTCCGATAAAGCAGTTTAGAACTTAGCTTAGCCCTCTCCTTACTGTTACTGAATAGTGGTAAGTAGGATTAATTTACTTAGAGTATAATAGGTATTATACTTAGGATATTTGTTAGACTTAAAATTCTGGAAGTCTTATAAGATTAACGACTTTGCTCCTATAGGTAGGAGTTAAAAGAAATCCCCTATTAGTATAATATTAATACCACCTTAGTACTGGTTAGACTTAGAAGGAAATATCTCCTTTAAGTGTTAATTAATCTAGTTAAGGTGATAAAGCTTAAGTATACTCTTCTTATCTAGTATTAGGTAATAGATACCTTAGAATATGCTTTATAATATTTGTAAGTTTCCTGGGTTATCTGCTAAAGGTTTAAACTTACCCTGGTTAATAGGGAGCTGAAATAGTAAGTGTATTGTTTAACTTTAAATCTAATTACTTATAATACCTGTAAGTGCAGCCCTAACGATAGGGGAAGGTTTACTACTCTTAGCTGAAAGTACTTAAAGTTTAAAGGAGATAACCTTTAATATATAAGACTTATTAATATTACTATTATTATTAATTTAAATTTATAATAGCTAAGGGTTACCCCTTTGGTATAGCCTGTAGTAATACTGTAAGACTGTATTATATAATAGTTATTACTGTTAATTTAGTGTGTTTCGGGCGCTGTAAGGTAAGATATCCACACTGTAATCTGTTAGAGTTTAACTTTAAAGCTGCTTCTAGTAGTCTTTAGTGTTAAATAATAGGTGTGTATACTTAGAAATATAACTAAACTAATTATACTGTAGGTTTACAGTTTGCACCTTAAGTAAATCTTTTAGCTCTGTTTTAAGCTTAAGCTTTAGATATTAGTAAGTTATCTCTTACTAATCCTTTAAATTGTAAGTTTCTTTTTAAATTACTTGTTAAAACTTATCTTTATCTAGTACTAACTTACTATCCTCCTTATTATAAAAGTCTGGCTCTTTATAGTTATAATGTGTTATGTAATACTTATAGGCCTTAATATACCCTGTAAACACCTAGCCCTTATACCTTAAAAGGTTATTTAATATTAAGTGTGGGTAGTTAAGGGTAACTTTCACTTAATAAAAGTTAAGCTACTAAATGTAATTAGGGATACCTTTATAATACAGGAAGTAGTTAATTACTTAAATCTTAGCTAATAGCCTTTATAAAGCCTATAGTATTAGATCCTTAAACTTAAAATTCTAAGTGTTTAAGAACCTTATAAATGTTAATTTTATAAGGAGTATTAAGTGATTAAGATACTTTAAATATACTAATAATCCCTTTTCTACTTCCCTTATAACGTTAATGTTTAAGGGTGCCGAATGCCTTTTATAAAGCCTGTAATCTGCTACTTATATAAGCTTATTATCTTTATAAAGAGGAAGACTTAACAGGATATAAGAGATCTTTTACGTAGAGTAATCCCTCTCCCCTATTAGCTTATTTATAATCTTAAAGATTAGGGATATTATAAGGTTATTAATAGTAATGTAAGGGAGCACTCCCTTAGTAATGTTAGTGTAAGTGTTAGTTTACACTTTAGCTTTTATATAGTACTTTTTAGTATAGTTAATTACTGTTTACTTATTTATACAGGGTAAAAGATCTGTGTTTATAAGTTAAAAGAGTGAGATTAGCAGGTTATAAGGGTTTAGATTAGCGTTGTTACGCTCCGCTTTAAAGGAGTAAAACTTATTTCTAAGCTGTTTTACTAGTTTTACTATTTCCCTTAAAGGCTAAGGGAATAAGAACTGGTAAGAGGGCTTTAACTGCTAGGGTGGATCCTCTACTGGAACCACTTTACCAGCCTGTTATATTACCAGCCTAACACGCTAAACCTGCTTTACTCATTATATATCCTTCTTTAACAGGTAAAGATAATATTACCTAAAGCACTTATACTTCTACACTTTGTTAATAACTTAGTTTAACTACTAGAAAATGGGCTTAGTAATAAGGGGATTAATAAATAGGGGGCTTCTGTCAGCTTTACCTTTTATAAGGTTAATGTTAGCAGTTATAATATAATACTCTTATGTTGTAGTGAAAGCTATTTACCTAACAGGTGTTTTAAGGTTGTTATTTAAAGTTAACTTTAGCCATAATAAGCCGTAAGAGTGACTGTTACCCTAGCCTTACCATTTAAACTAAACCTAGTAATCGTTAAGGTTAAACTTCCTTAATAACACTATCTCCTAAAAAAGCTTAAACCTAAATTAAAAGTAATACGCTGTAATATAAGGGTTTTCCTATAATAACCTTTTTAATAACTTATAACAGTTCTTATTATTAATATCTATCTAAGCTTAGAAATCAGGTATATATTAATAAAGGCTTTACTAATAATAGTTAGCTAAAGTTAGTATAATAAACGTTAAAAGAACACTTAAACAGTATGTAAATGCCTTTAACTCCACTTTATAGTAGTGTTAGAAGGGTTAGGTCCTTTTAAGTTAGCTAGCAGATTATATAATACGGCTAAGGATAAGGCGGGACTTTAGAGTATTAACGTTAGTTAGCGATTTTTAAATAACCTACTAACTAACTAGCTGTTAATGGTTTATACTAACGTAGTACCTGCTTTACGTGTAGGCTTATTAGTGTATTAGGGTGTTTAAGGTAATGTAGTGAAAAGTATAATACTTAGCGAAACAGCTATTATATTACTATATTACGTACTTTAAATACTTATAATACTTAATTTTAATTAAACGGGTAACTGAATAATCTGCCTCTCCCCTTAGAAATAAGGAAGGGTATGTAAGAGATAGGAGTGGGAATTATTAATTAAATTCGTTTAATGGAGTGGGCTGGATTACTAGGAGTTTAAGGTGGTTTGCAGGGAGTGGGCTAACTTTAATACCTGCTTTTAGTGGTAGACTTACTTCCCGTATAAGGACCTAATAGCTATTATTAATAACATTAGGGTTCTTTAGGCAGTTTTAAAGCCGATTAAGCTCTATTTAGCTAACCTGGAAATTAAGCACTGTTATCTTATTAATAATACCACTATCTACTTTAAGGGTATTATTATTATCTATTATTAGCCTGTTATTAAGAATAACATTAATATCGTTATTAACTTTATAAATAGTTAGTTAATTTAAAATGCTGCTATTAATTAAGAGCTGCGTTAGATTATTATAATTCTAGATAAAATCCTTATAATAGGGGTGATTAGCTTTTAAAAACGTTAACTAAGACTTTATTACGCGCCTCTATACTTAAAATCGTGTATAGAATTACTAGTTAGTCTAGTAAGTGTTAGTGTTATTCCAGGGGTGAAGAATCACCACCTTTAAATCTTTAGGGATTAGTAAAAGGTGGTTATAAATCTTTTTAACGTCGTGTAAGAAGTGTATAATATAGCCCTGGTACTTTAACTGGTGTTTTTTTTAATTAATAACCTAAATCTTTAATTAATAAATTACTTTTAAATCTTAACTTATAGTTTACTTATAAAGAAGATATTTACATTAACGTAAACCCTTATAATAACTATCTTTTTTAATTAGGTAAGCTTTTTTAGCTTAGTGGGAACTTTTTTAAAATCTAGTTTATTCTTTTTAAAGAAATAATATAGTATGTTAGGACCCCTTTTTATATCTTTAGTATAGTACTACTTATAAATATTCCCTAACCCTAAGATTACATTAAACTACTTCTTTTTACAGCGTTTATAATAATATATCTCTTTATTAGTAAGTGTTATATTAAAGTTACGCTTAATAGCGATATCCTCTGGGGAAAGGGCTAGCTTGTTTAAGTTACCTGCAAATCAAAGCTAAGGCTAATTAAATAGGCGGAGGGGGTGTGCCTTAGGTGTTAGCTGGCGTGGCTGGCGTGGCTAATGTAGCTAACGTAATTAGTATAGCTAGCGTGGCTGGCGTAGCTGGCGTGGCTGGCGTGGCTAGCCTTGCTGACCTGCCGGACGGCTAACAGGGTTTTAAGGACCAGGGGGGCGGCTTTAGCGGGAAGCCTCTTTTAGTAATGAGGAATGGCGGCGCTACAGGCAACCTTTATAGTAAGGTTCTAGCGTTACTATAAGAATTAAGGTAGGTCGTTTACAGGGGCGACCTAGGTTACAGCGTATTAATCCTTCTTCTTCCTCCTTATCTACCCATTCTTACTAATTAGGGCGGTTTAATATGGCCTGTAACGTATCTTTAGGTGACTAGATAGAAGAAAGGTTACTGTTACACTGTTATTACTATTATTATTAACAGATAATAACCGATAGTGTTAGCGTTTAAGAAGGTTTACCTTTACCCTGCGCTTTAATATAATGTTACTACTAGATAGTTAAAACCTTTACCTATGCTGTAACTATATCTGTAATATCTAAAGTAACCTTACCTCTTATATTATATATCTTAACTATAAGGTTATAAGTTATATTTTAGTAAGGGGTAAGAGGTATAACGTTAGGTTTACTAGTAATTAATTATATAATAGTAATGTTAGCTTTAAATGTAGCATCTTAAAAACGGTTAGCTAATCACTTAAAGAAGAAAGGGTGTAGTAACTAACTAGCTCCTTTTATCGTTTTTAGTAGTTTAAACACATTATAATTAACTTTCTCAGGCCTTATAAAGCCTAGAACTAACCTTATCCCTTCTTCTCTTTACAGTTCCAGCACTTAATAGGCTCTCCTCCCTCCCCTCCCTCTTAAGGGGCCTTTATTATAATAAGAAACGCTTAGGATATAGATTTGTTAATTTTAAGTAGATTTACTACTTAAAAACTTAAGAAATAAACTGATTAATATACATTTTACACTAATCTAATTATATAATATAGTGTATGTAATATATAAGTATAATGTTAATAGCCTAGCTCCTTTCTTGCTAATATAAGTTAATATATTTTATCCTTTAAAATCCTATAAATAAGGTATAGGATATTACCCTTATAACCTGTAATTATTAATAAAAAGAGCTTTTATTATAATTACGTTTTAATATTAAGTTAAAGGTAATTCTTTATAAATTTATCTGTAAGTCCCTTAAATTAATTTTTAAAAAACATATACTCTGTTTTAAACTTTTAAATAAGTAAGTTTCTCTATATTCTTATTAAATTTTTTTAATAAAAAGTCCTCCTTAAATATATTAGAGAATTTTAATAAAGAATCCCCTCCTTTATTAATAAAATTAATTTAGTAAAGGATACTTTATTATGTAATTTAAAAGATTTAGTTAAAATATAATCTCCTATTTAAAAGAATAAGTTATAATCTTTTCTTTAGAAGTTATAATCTCAGTTTTAATTATATAGTTAAGGATATGATTTATCATCATATAATTATAACTCCTTCCCCTAACTTTAGCCTTTTCTTTATAGACTTTATACAGCCTAGTTAACTGAATAACTTAACACTTTAAGTGGTATCTGGATTTAAAAGAAGATATTAGTTTTCACTTTCACTTTTACCTTCTTATAAGCCTACTACCTGTTAAATCAAACGTATATATATATATATATAGTGCTTGTTTTACTAACACCCTTAACGTACTTAAAAATACTAAAAAGACTAGGTTAGCTTACTTTTAGTAACACCTTTTTAAAGATTAAGCTTTAAAACGGTTTATTACTAAAGTAAGTAAACAGGTCTGCCGTTATAGTGTATATATACCCTGTTAAAGCAGGTTTTACACCACTATGGGTATACCGTTAAAGTAACTGTAAGGTTTATTTATAATAAGATACCTTAAGTAAAGGCAGTTAAGTAACTGTAAGTATTACTAATGCCTGCAGTTAAGGACCTGTAAGCACTATTAGTAAAGGTTGTTAAATGACTACCAGTATTAATACTCCCTTAAGTGAAGGTAGTTGGGTAATTATAAACACTATAAGCGCTTGTAGTTAAGGACCTGCAAGCACTATTAGTAAAGGCTGTTAAATGACTATTAGTATTAATACTCCCTTAAGTAAAGGCAGTTAGGTAACTGTAAGTATTATTAGCGCTTACAGTTAAGGACCTGTAAGTATTATTAGTAAAGGCTGTTAAATAACTACCAGTATTAATACTTCTTTAAGTAAAGGTAGTTAGGTAACTGTAAGTATTATTAACGCTTACAGTTAAGGACTTATAAGCATTATTAGTAAAGGCTGTTATATAACTGCTAGTATTAATACTCTCTTAAGTAAAGGCAGTTAGGTAATTGCGAGCATTATAAGTACTTGTAGTTGAGGAACTGTAAGTATTAATAAGGTTAATAAGGAGAACCCCTGTTTCTAAGCATTATAGGTAACATAAATAGCGTTTTCCCAAGGTGGAAATCCCTTCCTTAATTACTAATTTAGACTATATATATATTACTTAATTTAGACTTAGGTTTAAAGGTATTAACACCTTTAGCTTACGCTATCCCGCTGGCTTAAATAGTAAGCACTGTATTAGTGGCACTGCTAGGTTAATAGCACCTGTAGTATTATAAATAGTTATAAGATCTGGAAACCTTACTTTACCCACTTAGCATAGGCGCTTAAGCCCTGTTATTACCTCTGTAAGTAGAGGGAATTATATTTACTAGAAGTTTCAGTTGGGATATTACTTCTATTTAAAGCTTTAAAGAGATAGTTACTTTAATCGTTTAATTTAAGGGTTATTATTTAGGCACTTAAGATCTTATTCCATTAGTTTCGCACCTGGGTATTACTTCTTAATAGCTTACAGATATTAACATACCACCACTTTTACTAGCGTTTAAGTTAATAGTAAAGATAAACCTTATATTATATAATAATAAGTAATATTAAGGTGTATTATTCCTATTAAAGCTCCTACAGCCTGTTAACTTTCTAAGAAGCTTAAGGTCTAACAGATATATCAGTTTTAACCTAAGCTGTAAACGGTTAACACTGTTTTTACATTACTATAAGGAGATAATATTAATATATAAACCTTACACTCCTGGAAAAAGATAGAGAAAAGCGAATAACAGTACTTAACCTTTGGGTTACAGGGTCTAGTCTCACAATGTGTAATGTGAGAGTATAAGTGGTCTTAAAAGCTGTTATATTACCATTATGGGGTTTTTTAGGCATTAGGTGTTTGTAAACGCCTGGGACTTAAGCTTTAATAGTTTCACTCTCCTAACGGTCTGTATCTTTAGCTTAGGATAGTTATGTTAACCTTACTTATTATAGGGATTATGTTATGGATTTCAGTTACCCTTTAACTCTCTGTATTTAATTAGGCACTTAATAATTGATTTTAAAGCCCTTTAAGGTATAGCGTAACGCCTTCCTAACCTTACCCTTTTTAAAAAACCGTTTAAGGGGACGTAACCTAGCTTAAGGGTACGTAATGTACTACCTTATAAATTAACTTATAATTATAAAAGTTGCTTAGCTTATTATATAAGGCTTATATAGATGTAGGGTACGCGACCTAGGTTTAGGGTACGTATATATTAATTATAATGTTAATAACTCTAGGTTTCTAATTAGTCCTGCCTTCTTAATATATCTACTAACTTAAACACTAATAACGCTAGATTAAGTTTCTACGTTATGGGGGAAGAAGAATAAAGGGCGTTAGCCTTATATTCTTTAATAAAGTTACAGGTTACGAGAAGAACGAACCTACCTATTAACTGCCTTCTTTAAATATTATAACCACTTTTAAGGCTCTTTCTCTAAAGTTAAGCATTAACCCTTTATTACCCGTTATCACTATAATTAGTTAAGACCTAGCTATTAGGAGTTAATAAGGTAGAAATTTAAATAAACCATTACTAATATAAGGCTGTGTAATTTAATAATTTATTCTAAATCACCTAAAAGCCCTGAAAGGCATTAGTATTTAATTTAATATATGTAACCTTTTTAAAGTTAGGCTTTTCAGTATGTATTAACTTTAGAATTACTACAGTTATTTATATAGTAAGGTATTATTAAATAAACAGTAACTGATTTAATAAGCGATTTACAGTTCTATTATGTTAATAAGGTATAAGGCCTTATGGAATAGCACTACTTACCCGACTTACGCTAGACTTATAATATATCCCACTTATTTTTTTCCTCTAAATTCCTTAGAGCTCTGTTAGCAGGATTAATAGGGTTGCTGAAATACCTTACTGTACCACCTAAAAGCCCTAAGAGGAGGCCCTACTAGAAGGTTCTGTATAAACGCTTCCCTAACTGGTTAATACCCCTATTATAACCTTTAACACTATAGTAAACTATAGCACTATTTATAGCCCCCTAGGCGCCTGCTACCCCTTCTAAGGGTAATGCTCCTGGGTTAGGCAGCCCTTTACAGGGGTGTTACTCCTGACTAGGCTAGTGTTGTAATGTCTTTAAAGGGAGGGCTCTACCTCTTATCTAACTAGTCCGAGGCTTTACGGTTGGAATTAATACTTTAATAAAAGGCTTGTAAGCCTGGTGAGGTGTTTAGTTAAAGTTAGATATCCCCACTAAGCACTGAGTCTTTAAACCTTAACCTTTACTTACCTTTATTTATATACCCTTTAGGCTGTAATTAGAGGCGTGTACGTTAGTTAGAGCTTATTCGGTGAGCTATAAATTCCGTAAAATTATTTTATATAATAAATTTTAAAAATCAACTTGCAGCTATATAAACCATTACCCTTTTTACATATAGTTTAAATTTAGACCCCTTTTATAAAAAATCGCTTAAGGGTATGCTGAACTGTTTAAGGGTATGCTGAACTGCTTAAGGGTATGTTAAACTGTTTAAGGGTATGCGATAGTATAATTGCTGACGTAGATGGGGTGGACCTGCTTTACCCTATCTATATACCCTTTAGGCTGTAGTTAGAAGCACGTACGTTAACTGGAGCTTATTTAGTAAGTGGTGAATTCTGTAAAACTATTTAATATGGGAAATTTTAAAAATCGACTTATGCCTATATAAACTAACACCCTTGTCGCATATGGCTTAAATTTAGACCCCTTTTATAATAAATCGCTTAGGGGTACATTAAACCACTTAAGGGTACGCTGAACTGCTTAAGGGTACGCTGAACTACTTGAGGGTACGCTGAACCGCTTGGGGGTATGCTGAACCACTTGAGGGTACGCTGAACCGCTTAGGGGTACGCTGAACCGCTTGGGGGTACGCTGAACCACTTAAGGGTACGCTGAACCGCTTGGGGGTATGCTGAACTACTTGAGGGTATATTAAACTACTTAAGGGTACGCTGAACTGTTTAGGGGTATGTTAAACCGCTTAAGGGTATATGAAAGTATAATTACTGACGTAAATAAGGTGGACTTGCTTCACCTTATCTATATACCCTCCAGGCTATAGTTAAAGGCACACACGCTAACTGGAGCTTATTTAGTAAGTGGCGAATTCTGTAAAACTATTTAATATGGAAAATTTTAAAAATTGACTTATAATTATATAAATTAACTTACTCGTCGCACTTTTTAAAAACTGTAAACTGTGTACCCTGTAAATGTGAAATAAGGATACCCTGCACCTATAGCTGCTATATAAATAACCATACAGCTTAATAAGGGTGGGATATATATAATAATACTACGTACCCTGTAATAAAGTAAGGGTGCAGGGTATGTAGAATATACTATTAAATAAGGCGATTCTAGGCTAATAGTTGGAATTTTAGCTGCCCTTGTCGTCGTGGAGAAAAGGAGGTTGGAAAAAAATTAGCTGAATGAGTAATCGAGTATTATGATCTGTGTACCCTGTAACGAATTAGAGATGCAGGGTATGTAGAATATATTACTAAATAAGGTAATTCCAGGCTAAGAGTTGAAATTTTAACTGCCCTTATCTTTATAAAGAAAAGAGAGTTAGAAAGAAAATAGCTAAATAGGTAGTTAAGGATAATACCTTATGTACCCTGTAGTTACATTAACATTTTTAAGAAAGAGGATATATTATGCTATAAGAAAATAAATATTAATTATAAAATAAATACTTTTAATTTTCTTAAATCATTATATATTTAATATCTTTTTTATCTTATAATATATCTTAACCTTAATTATTGTTTTTTATAGTTATAGCGTTATGTAACGTAGGTTATAAACTGGAATTAAGATAACTTATATAGGAAGGTAGAAAACTATACTTTTCTATTTTTACATACCCTGTAATAAAAAAAAACAGCAGACCTATTTAGTAATTTTTTTCAAGCCTAAATATCTAACTTTCAGTAAGGGTTACAGGGCTCTTAACTTAATTTTAAAAGGGCCTAAATACGCCCTAATAGAAATAAAGGGCCTGTAAGGCGCTGTAAGTATAGGATTAGTTGAAAATTTATTTTCACGTACCTTATAACGTAGATCATCAGACCTATTTAGTAAATTTTTTCAACCCTAAATATCTTAACTTTAATAACAGTTACAGGCCCTTTAATTAAAGTTTAAAATAGCCTAAAGGCGCCTTATCGGCTTTAAAAAGCTTATAACACATTATAAGGCGCTGTAGTAAGTTGATATTTTTTAGGCGTACCCTGTAACGTAGATTATTAGACCCATTTGGCATTTTTTTTTCAGGCCTAGATATCTTAGTTATAATAGCAGTTACAGGCCCTCTGATTGAAGTTTAGAAGGACCTAAAGGCACTTCGTCGGCTCTAAAGGGGCCTATAACGCATTATAAGGCGCTGTAGTAAACTAATATGTTTTTCACGTACCCTGTAACGTAGATTATTAGACCCATTTAGCAATTTCAGGCTTAAATACCTCAGTTACAGTGCTGTGCAGCTGACTATAGGCCGCGCACAGTTAATTACAGGCTGTGCGACAGGGCGTATAATTAACTACAGGCTGCTCGCAATTAACTACAGGCCGCATGCAGTTAATTACGGCCACATGCAGTTAATTACAGGCCGTGTAATAGGGCGTATAATTAATAACAGGCCGTGCCTAATTAACTACAGGCCGTATAAGGCAGTGATAATCACTAAACTAGGACCTATTTGGCAAATTTTTTAAGGCCTAAATATCTCGCCCCCAGAGGGCCTTATAAGCCCACTAACTGTAGTTTAAAACGGCCTAAATACGCCCTAATAAGCACGTCGGCCTTGTAAAGCCCTATAACGTGCTAAAGCGAATAATATCTTTTATTAGCATACTTTATAGTTATATAGCATATCCCGCGCCTTCACAGCGTACCCTATACCTATATAGCGTACCCTACACCTCTATAATGTACTTTACACTTATGTATTTTAACTTTAAACACCTATATCTTCTGTATTAGAGCCAGTACTATAAAATAGGCTTTAGTTCTGGAATTTATAAAAAGAACTATATATAAAACTAGTCTGTTTAGTTACGTTTAGCTGTATTAATAATTTTGAATACACATTTGTTTAATTTTTTTAAATGCTAATAACTTGTGAGCCGTAACCCTAACCCTGAATATGACTTCAGATTTGGACTCCTGGTCACGTGACGTATCTGAAAACATATCATATCACGTGATTTGGGGCCCGAGTAGGGGCCCGAGCGAAGGGGCCCGAGCAGACCCACTTTTGATAATGAACCGACCAGTCCTAGGTCGAGTTGAATTTCCTTATCAGTTTTGACTGAATTTCCCATAGTAATTTTTTTTTTTTGGACCACCCTTACAACAAATTGTCCTCCGGACAGGATTAAAGTAACTAAACACGTTATATAAAGAAGGTATATTAGTGGATTAACACTTACTATAGCTGTCAGATTACGTTATAACCTGGTATAGTAAGGATTTAGTTTAATAATAAGTGTAAGGAGATATCTGTAAACTAAAGGTGTTAAGAGACTTTATAAGTTAGATACGGTGGTTATAAGGAGCCTTTTCCTGTTTTCTCTGTCTCTTACGCTTTTTAACACAGTTAAAAGATATAATGAAGGTGGGGAAGGAAGGAAACTAACTTAGCGATTCTTTATAGAAAAAGAATGTTAAAGAGGGGGAATTGTGTGACGACCCTGTAGGCCGTCGCTTAAGCCGGGGCAGCCTGATAAATCCCCTATAAAAGGAATAATGTAAGAGGACGGTATACACCGTCTAGGTGCACTGGGCCAGGGGTGTAAAGACCTGAAGCCCTTATAACTAGTAAGAAAACGCTTAGTGGTTTACAGGGACTGATAATATTAAGTATTATTTAGTTAATTGTTTAGCCGTAACTGTGTAGTGTACTATTAAGTATAACGGATTAAGTAAGGTACGAAGTACCTTTTAGTTAGTTAGTATAGATAGTTATAGTTATGCCTATAACCTCTGTGAGGGACTCTGGTTCCTTACGTTAGTATTTAATTATTTATTTATATCTTACTGTTTAGACTTACCTCTGTGTATTATAGTGACAGCGACTTACAGTGATATTAAACCCCCTGTTTAGGAGTGTTAGCTTAATAAGCTGTCTTCGGAACGCCCCTTACCTGTTAGCGTCCTGTTATATGTTTTGTCTTAACCTGCGCCAGTCCTCTTAAGGCCTGTGTTAGGTGTAGGTGGTAATACTTATGCTTCCTTAAGCTCCTTACCTTTTTTAAAGGTTAATATATTAGTAGTAAAAAGGAGGTAATATTTAAGAATTTAATAAATAGCGTTTAGAACTGTAACGTTAGTATTATATTATAACTTACACTTAATACAGGCTTTAAAAGGATTAGTATAAGTTAAGACAGAACGTATAGTAAGACGTTAACAGGTAAAGGGCGTTTTAAAGATAACTTATTAAGCTAACACTCCTAAATAAGGGTTTAATGTCACTGTAAGTCGTTATCACTATAATGTATAAAGGTAAGTCTGAACAGTAAGATATAAATAAATAATTGAATATTAGTGTGAGGAATTAGAGTCCCTTACAGTAGTTATAAGCATAACTATAGCTATCTATACTAACTAATAAGGAGGTACTTTGTACTTTACTTAGTCCGTTATACTTAGTAATACACTACACAGTTACGGCTAAACAGTCAACTGAACGGTGCTTAGTGTTGTCAGTCCTTGTAGACCACCAAGCACTTCCTTACTGGTCGTAAGGGCTTCGGGTCTTTGCACCCCTGGCCCAGTGTGCCTGGACGGTATACACCGTCCTCCCGCACTGTTCCTTCTGCGGGGGATTCGTCGGGCCGCCCCGGCCCAAGTGACGGCCTGCAGGGTCGTCACACTTATGTCTTATGCCAGTAACTGTAGCGGTTAGAGATAAGATTGTGCTAGCTAAAGGTAGCAGGGTCCTGCTTGTCTTGCGAAAATGACAAGGAGAAGATGCTCTTAATAGGTATTGGAACGCCAGTCCGGTCAAAACAACGCTCACAGAGTGTTCCAGCTTAACTATGCGGTGACTCTGGCTCCCCCCTCACGATAAAACACGCCAGGAAAGATGATACCTGATGTGGAGCAGCCAGAGACCAAGATAAGATTTTCGCCAATATCCATTCAAAATCTAGTACTCAGAGATCGTGGCACTTCCCTTCCTCACACCCCATTATCACATCCCATCTCCAGTTAACATATCCTTGTGCTCTGGAAAAGATGCACAAATTGAAAATTGGAAGACGAGTGTAGTTCCATTCTCTCATAGCTAATTTGCCTCTAGGCACAATAACGAGAGATTCAGGATCCAGGACTAAAGGTATTTCTTCCATTCTCCCGGAAGTGGTGGTGTGAGCCGAAGGCGATGGAATTGTTAGATTCTGATAGTGGCTACTAGTACGAACAAATACACGTCATCCGTAGGTGGCTCCCTGGGTCTTGTTGAAATTGGCAGTTACTTTGGGGTTTTATATTATACGTTGCCAGCGTAAACACTCTGCCTTGATCGGGGGGGGTCGATATCTAGCAAGTAATCGG
>Ga0247780_1001040_pt1 | contig 19969 bp, 20 predicted proteins | sample UWRJL079202R5_FD_179927 | JGI IMG/M metagenome (GOLD analysis project Ga0247780, IMG submission 179927) | Plant litter microbial communities from Arlington Agricultural Research Station in Wisconsin, United States - UWRJ-L079-202R-5 | ecosystem: Environmental > Terrestrial > Plant litter >... | reverse complement strand
TAACCTCACCGTTTTGGAGCAGGGCCAGCACAGGCATCAGCTTGGAGACGCTCCCGACGCGATAGATGGTGTCCTCGTCGATGTTAGTGGTGCCGAGCCCCGATTGTGTTGGCGGCGTGAAGTGGTAGTTGAACAACAGGCCATCCTCGTGGATGGACTTGGCGGCCACTGAAACGGCGGAAGCTTTCATCTGGCCCTTGATCTGAATATCTAGCTTTGCCTTCAAGCTGCCGACCGCGGCCTTCACGATGGGGTTTTGGCTGGGCGATCGCGGCGGGAGAAGCACTGGGCCGAGAGGAGGGCAGACACTGGCGCTGGCAACCGGTACGGCGGCCAGCACGGCGAGGGCCGCCGCGAGAATCGACATTGACGGCATAGGGGGGCGTAAGAAAGTAGAGTGGCGCGCGAGGTGATGAACCAGAAATCAGAAAAAGGGCCCGAAAGATGCTAAAGATGATGAACAGAAGGAAGCCGTAACGTCTTGTGTATCAGCCCGAGCACCACTCCTTATACCTGACCCTGACGCGTCGTGGAGAACCATGATGGGGGCCCGTTTCGTGAAGATCGTCGAAGGCGAAGCTCCTCGGACAGGATGATGTCTGCGGGAGATTAGCATCCCCATGAGCATCAGCCTTGCTGGCGGTGCAGACACGCAAAACCGGCTGCTTTTGACGATGATTACCAAGGGATAGCCTGGAGCCTGGAGCTTCCGACCAACGAACAACCCCTGAAAACGTCTGAGCTCTCCATTCTGTCCGAGCCTGCCAATGAGCATAGCCCCATGTGCCACGGTTACCATTGAAAAAAATGGAGCCTACAAAAGGCCGTAGGAGACTGCGCCCACATGGCGAAGGCTCGGCGCACGAAGGATGCGGATCACCTCGGATACTGCACGTGACCACAGCGCCCTGGAAGCCCCCAATTTCCTACCGACCAGGTCCTCGGATTTATGAAACTGAGGCTCAAATGGATGCGACGTCATGTGTCCTCTGATATTCATTCATGATGATTGTGTGTTGGAACTCTTCTGCACGCCTGGCGAAAGGCTGATTGCACTACGTAAAACTCAGATATAGTTGACCGAGTAATTGATGGATGGAGCTGATTGTTGTGTCAAGTGCTGCGCTATGCTATCCGCGAAATCTCCCCGGTTACTCACGAGGTACATGGTCTAAGTTGTCTGCGAAAGTCTCTTCAAGCGGCCTCCATCCATCTTGCTTCCCCCACTTCTTCAACAGCGATAGCGGCAGAGTAAGGTCCGAAGTGACACTATACGATTCCACGTTCTCAAGATCTTCGACGAACTTGTGCTTCGGGTACAATTTGCGAAGAATCGCGAACGCCTCGTTATATGTGCAGTGCCGACCCCAGGCTTGAATACGTTCGTTGTCGACATCTGCGTCGAGTATGGCTGCGAGATGTAGAAGAGCGACGTCCTTGACATCAACTCCATAGACTGTCGCGACATGATCAGCACTACAGGGCAGCAACCGAGAATATAGTCAGACTTACAGGCTGGCAGCATCTGAACAATGTCCAGGTTGCCTTCGTACAAGCTGGGCAGAATTTTGGCGCTCAGTGAGGTGCAATTCTTGTTCAACCGCCTGCCGAGAATTGTTTGGGGCGTTACAACGTTGACAGCAAAATGTGGCTTCTCCTCGGCAACGAATCTAAGGAGTTCCTTCTCGGCGGCAACCTTGCTCGCCATGTAAACGGGGAAAGCTCGGCTTTGGTCGTAAGGGGGAGGAGCCCAAGCAATGTCGAGGACTGCGTCGTTCCACGAGTCCTTGGTAATGTGCGCCGAATTTCCTGGGACAAGCATCGTAGTCGCCACGATAGAGCCAGTAAAGACGAACCGCTTGACAGATGCCTCCTTGGATGCGGAATCGAGGATGGAAGTCACCGAAGCAACGGTTGGCGTGACCACCTTGTTCGGGTCCGAATCGAATGACCCAATCGTGGCAATGTGGGCGACGGCCGATGCACCCTTGATAGCATCATCAAAGGCACCTCTGGCACTGATGTCAGGAACGGGGACGATCTCGAAATTGCCGCTATCCGCATGCGTCTTAAAGACATCTTCCACGAGCCAAGCGGCCTTGACGAGATCGCGGACGGTACCGCGGACCTTGTATCCCCGCTCGAGGAACTGCTTGGTCAACTCGGATGCGACATGGCCTGTCACGCCGGTGATAAGGATCAATGACCCCTCGGGAATAGCTGCAGTAGGCTCAGCCATAGTATATCGTATAGGGTAAAGCGGTTGATGGGAAATGTTGCCGAATTGTCTGCGTCGTGTGTGAGTTGTCTGGAAAGTTCAGAATGGGGAGGCAACTGGGGCGGGGGATAATCTACCTTTAAGTACCGGTAAGCACCTGGTTTGTGGGATAGCTTTGGTCGCCATCGCAACAAGATCCCGCGGGTGCCCAGAACACTGGGGTAGATTGCTGCAGGCAGCGAAGATGCCTGCGTCTGCTGACGCCGCGTGGGTGTTGGCGTGCCATTGGCGATTGGTAAGCGGTGCAGGTGTTGATACACAGTGTCGGTGTTGGTGGAGAACGGAATGGCGACCCTCACGGGCAAGAAACATGCACTAACCACAAGGGCGCAAGATGGGGAATAGATGTTAAATCACTTTTGTGATCATCCGGGGCCTGGTCATGGTTGTCGACGTGTCAAATCGAATGGCTTGCCTGAACGTACAATAAACATTAGGTAAGGTAATGAGGATAGAAAGGCCGCATCCAACCTCCTGGTCTGGGGAAGCCTATGATGATCCAAGGGGGCACTTGCCGTTTTGGTCTTCTGGTATCCTGGCTGCATCAGCTGTTGGCCAAGTTGTCATCAAAATCTACCAGATCCAAGACCTTCAAACTCAACTGAGGTCGTGCCATCAACCAACGGCATGCTGGTAAGAAACACTACGGCTTATTGGCGCCTGCAGTGCCATTTTTTGGTTAAAGAATGAGGTCCGTTAAATCCGACCTTCAAAGCTGCTCAAAATACCTACCAGGGCACTCAATCCGATGCTTCCGAAACATCTGGAGATACCACGACGCACAGACCACATGCTCACCGTTTTCTTGTTGATTACCAACAGCAGTCTGAGCAGCTAATAATAGCTCAGAACTTGAGTCATGCTCACCGCTATAAAAGAATGCAGGTCAGCCGCCTTGGATAAATAATCATATTCAAAGAGACTTAAAGTGTGGGACCAGTGATCCTTGCTTATCTCCACATCCGAGCTACATCTCAGCATGTTTCTTACTTATGAACGATAATGTCTGGTACCTAAGGTAAGTATTCCCCAGTCTGCGGGGCCGTTGAGAAACAAATTCTGGAATTTCAAATTGACTCCAGAAACCTCAACATGAACCAAGAGCCCTGCGCTAAATAGATGCGAGACTACCGGGCATCCTCGCCCTCTGCGTTCGTACATGTCAGTTCACAAAAAAGAATCAGAAGACATAGCAACCAGTTAAATTGACTATACCATAAAGGAAGGCCGCGATGGTTGTACTGCTAGGTCTTTCGAGTTCCCCTCCATGCTATCACCCCATGTATCCAAGCTCCAAGTCTATTCGCCAAACATCCAAACAACCCCTTCTGAATACTGCCTAGGTGAAAAAGTACCCAACAATGCTAGGAAAGAGATTGTGTCGTGTGTGTGTGCGATGAGAGGAAGGTGCGAGCAGAGTCGAATCGCCTAAGCGACGTAGTTGACGGTGGTGCGGCAGGCGTTGTTAGTGCCCCAGTGCTTGCTGCCGCACTTGGCGCAGGCGGCGCGGCGGATCTCCTGGTAATCTTGCCACATCTGGTTGCCGGTGCGCACGCAGTCCCGGGGGCCGCCGATGAAGATCTTGCAGCGACCGCGCTGGGCACCATCGGCCTTGCCGGAGCCTGAAGCGCCGTAGTTGACATCGTTGTTGCGAATCAGGACAGAGTTGACGGCGATGTCGCAGTCGCGGACGAAGTTGACCGCGCTGCCGCACATGCCGGAGCCGGCGCAGTCGAACGAGTCGCGCTTGACGATGTTGTTGGGCGACTGGTCGGGGGCGACTGCGGCTGCGCTGGCAAAGCCAGTGAGGAGGAGGGTGGCAAAGATATCGAAACGCATCTTGGTGGTTGGGAGTGTTGATTTTGCGAGTTGGGACTCGGTGTGATGAGTGAGAGAACTGAAGTTGGTAGGTTGGGTTGAGCGAGTGTGGAAGACTGTGGATGAGGCTGATGATCTGGGTGTTGAATGTCGGGCACGTCGTCTCCTTATATACGTATCGATGTCCGTCTGTCTGTCTGCTCGTCAGTGTGTCTGGAGCTGGTGTCTCCATTGCGGTGGCTTGGCCAAGATGGAACCGGCACTACGTCTGCCCATCGTTGCCGTTGATGGCTGCTCGAGTCCCGCAAGGTGCACCACTAGATGTCCCCTAGCCGAATTGTTGCTGCCTGCTGCAGATTGAATCTCCCTTGATAACCCCACTCAACCTTCTCCGCAGTAAAAGTTCCAGTCTCCTGAGCCGGGATCATCACTCGTCGGGCCTTTACCTCTACAAGCGAGGGCTAGTCGTGCGCTGCGCTGCCTCATTGGAACGTCCCGTCCACAGGGCTGAAGTTTCAATACCACTGTACTAGCGCGAGATGGTCCGTTTAAGCCGCGCCTTCCAGTTGGGCTCTAGCACCCGTGGGCCCAGCCCGGTTTGCACGCGCCGTGAGTGCGCTTGACACCAACCGCTAGGTAAATGCTACCGATGTTTGCCGCGCCCATTCCTATTATTACGAGCAAACGGGCTTATATGGCCCTATGGCAGCATCCAGGGCCAAGACCTGACCCAATACCTTGGCTAAAGCCCTACAGCCCGCGGTCAGTGCCTCTCTCCACCTCAGGTTATCGGTTAGATCATCCAAGTGTCTTATTAGATGGATCATGCATTGGCGGCTGCCTAGATTTCTTCTGGATCTCGGAGATGAGTTCAACATTTTTCTTACTACCTTCCTTTCCGATACGATCCGGGTCCGGGATAGGTCACTGCACGAGGCCCGTAAAATAATAATTTTACACCAGCTACCTAACTACCAAGTTGATGTGGCATCCGTCTCAATGGCAAGGGCTCGTGTGATCATGACGTATGAGAACATGCCAGCCTATCATGTCTTCCAATTGATATCTGTCAGCTCGAGGTCCACCGCTTCGAACCTTACGACAACGCTTCATTCCTACTCGACTCCACCGTATAGAATCGCCCTGCCAAGGACAAGTCGCGTGGAAAATTCAGTGCGGAGGATTGTAATAGGTACCGCATCTGCCCATCTATGGTCCCTTTGTCAAGCGATAGTGCCCAGCGCGGTGGGCTTTTGTCGGGACTGGTAAGGCAGACTGGAAGGTTGCCGTTGTTGACACTGCCAAAATTTAATTGCAGCTACTAGGATTCCACCAGGAGTCTGTATATTGCTGTCGCTCGAAGGGGTTTCATGATGCAGTGGGAGGGATTCTTTTTTGTCCCTGCAACCCAAGCATTTTCTTTGTCATTGCTTTGACGGCTGGAAGCATCTCAACTGGCTTCTATTCTGGTTTTTATCCACTCTGCCTCACCAAGGGTCCACATATGGATCCATACCTTGGCTAAAGCGACCTTATCCGGGACAGATGTTGTTCCGGGAACGAGATCAACAATCTACCCAATATGGTCAGCCCACCTGGCGGGCCCCTGAAAACAAACCTACCTACCATAGCCGCAGGTACTATGTAATGTCAGATGTGGACTGATGAGTGGATTTGTGAAGCCGGTGAGCGGCAGCGACCACTCGCTTCGTCTAGCTCCATCCAGCAGCGGCGCACGCGACACTGTAATTTGGAATGCTCACACCATGGACGAGACGGAACGTGAATGAAAGAGCTTACTGCTCAGAGGGGGAAAAATGGGACGGTAGTGAAGGATTGAAGGACGCAAAAGGAATTCGAAACTTGTTACTGCTCCGGGTCAATCTTTAGCTACCGGAACCCATGTTGGTGTGAGATGGATCACCGATCACGGCTCCTGTTCGGGTACCGATATCATGCCAGACGCATGGAACCTGGAAGTTTCACATTCCCTAGGAGGTAGATATTTTGACTAGACGCATTGACTTTGCCGTTGAAAAACCGCCAAGATGAAAGCAATTTCAGACGCCAACCGCTCCAGGGCATCATCGTCCGGAATAACTAGATAATTAAGCTCACGTTCTAAGGCGGAAGGTCTTCGATGCGGCCCTTGTTTGTGTAGCCCTGTTGGTCCTTTTGGAGAGACGGAGCTAGGTTTGGGAGCCTCCATGAAACAAATAAGTACTTTTTACTCAGGCCAATCATAAGCGAGAACGCTATGAAGGCCGGGTGTTGACATTGATAGGTTGACGTGACATGGAAGGAGCGAAGCAATACAAGCGATGAGATGGCTAGAGTAGAATTAGGCAGCTCCTTTGTCACCAATCCACCAGTCGCTCAATGGCGGTGAGACCGGTTGACCTGGCGTCCCCACTATGTCGAGACCCGCAGCTGATGGGCCCCTCAACGAGCTGATGCCCGTCGCGGTTCGCTTCCCGCCCTCCCGGTGCCCGCATTGGCGAAGAATTTGAATGGTGCTACTGGGCGTTGACACGGCCGTGCGGGAGCGACTAGAACGGGAGCTCCCTCCCCGAGTCCTTCGCCTGGCATGTAGAATACATCAAGTTTTTGTCATCTGGACGATCTCTTGACAGCTAGACTTACGAGCAGCGTTGATCTGCGCGCCGATAGTCCGGCCACCATCACCGACGCCCCGAAACTTCGAGTCCTGGTTTCCGTCCTTCACGTCTCTTCACTCCTGCCAATTCACTCTAGCTTGCTGCGGGACGACATCACGCCCCGTTCCGTTGGACCTCGTCGTCGCAACGGCAACATTGGCAGGGGCGAGAAACGACCAGCCCCCATCGTCCAAGTGCTTCCGGACAAACAGCTCCATGTGGTTGCCACTGCTGTACGAGCGAGTGCAGTGCCGTTATTCCGATCTCACTGCCCTGGCCCAGAACCCGTTTAGAACTACATCTCGGCCCTCGGGTAACAGGTGCAGGCAGATGTGGGCGACCCGCTCGCCTTCGTCCTGGTCACCTCCAACCTATATCATGTCAATTCCGATCAACGTCCCTGACATTTTAATTTCTCCCGTGGCGAGCTGAAAATCTCTTTATTACTCAGGCATAACAGTTCACTGGCTACTGGCTCACATGTTCTCAATTTCAACTTGGTGATCTATCAGCGGTAATCTACAAAAGAGCTGCCGACATTATAGCTTGGTTGCTTCCTCCCAATACACCGGGGAAAGTATCTAGTATCTCGACACAAAAGTCATTCAGGTCAACGACTCCCATCCGATTTGCCCAACCGCGTCCACCGGTACCATTAATGTGGAATTGAACAACACTGAATGTGCACAAACTCCTTTCATCTTGTGCGATGAGGGCACCAGTAGTAGTTACGACCATGCTCTCCATAGTATAGCACATCATTTCTAGACGAAAGTCCTCGTTGAGATATGCTGAGGTGAATCCTAAGTCCTCTAAGTCCTGACATAGCCTAGAGGCGATTGAACCGGCAGCGCCGGCAAGCCATGATCATACACTGCTGACACTCATAGACGAACTCTGGCAGGTCATCATTGCACTCTTCGCATTGGTGTCTGCCGTCCAAGCGTCCCCAACTTCGGTGCTGGCACTGGCGGCTTGCTATAAGATTCTGTGTCTCGTGCTTAACAATGTTGATACGCCTGGTCCCATTCTGAGCAGCACGAACGTCGAGCAGGTCGGCTGGGAGCAGTATGTGCGGTTTGGCGTCGCAAATTCGATGACTTTGGCGCTAAATTCTCCAACGAGCTGTACGGGTAGGAGAGGCCGACAAATGTCGACCGGAATCGCCTTGCCGCAACACTTCGGCGGAAAGAGCGTCTCGTCCTTCAATGAAGCTTGGAACAGCGACTCGAGGCATCCCCGACAGTACCTATGTGAGCATCCTGTGCAGGCGACGGTGTCAACTCGGTGATGCTCATCTCCGCATGCGATGCAGCTCCTCTTCGCTTTCTGTTCCTCTGATGAATCTTGTTGTCTGCGATTCGCAGCCCACGAAGACGACTCGGCTTGGCTTGCTGACCTTTGGTCGTTTGCGGGGCCAACCTCAGGCGCCTTCCTTTTTCCCAGCGACTGCTTGTCGTTCCAGAGTGTTCCTGGGGCCGCAGGCGGGCCTACATTTCTGGTCCCCGACAGCCGGAGCGCCATTTCCCTGTCGCGTCTGTCGCGCTCCTCTTCGGCCCTCAGGGCTCGGATTGTTTCGGCGTCAAGCAGCACGGCTCGGCCGATGCTTTGGCTCATGGCCCGGTCGGACAGGATCTGCGCATGGTCGGAGAGACTGTCCTGGTACGCCTCAATTGCGACGACCAAGTCGGTCACCTCTCCTTCGCGGCCCTTGCCCTTCTTGTCGACCGTGTTCTTGAGTGCTTTGAGGTCATCCAGGTGCAGCTGCACCATGAGGCTCAAGGTCTCGGGATCGATTTCGGACACGTCCATTGTTGTGAGGGGTGGGCCACGTGAAGAATGGTGGGAATTTGAAGATCAGGTCAAAAACGAAAGAACGAGTTGGGTTTGTTGACTTCCGAGCGTACTCCAATAGCATGGTTTTTATGCCTGGCTTTTTCGCTTTTTGGGCATGCGCGAGGTGGGGTTGATTGAGGTGATTAAAAGCAGGCACGTCACTCAGATAAGGTAGGTAAAGAGCAATTCCGTCTGTCCGATTCTTCTATCAATCTTTGTTCTGGCAACCTGGAAGCCTCTCATCGACGCAGGATGCTCTATTATCTAAGCCTTCTTAAACAAATTTTGGAATTTACCGCAAAGGTTTCATGATCATCCAGGAAAGGGAGGAAGGTGTCCTCGGAAACCACAACGTAACATAAATATAACAACATCATTTCGCCATGTCTTTTCTTGTCATCTCGAATACGCTGGCAGCTCCCCAAATTCCGTTTTCTTCCTTCCAGTAAGAGCTGTGAGCGAGCAAAGTAAACCAAAGCTATCCAGTTTGGCGCTGAATTGTCTGCGAACTCATATATGCAGTTTCTCCATCTCAGTTGGCAGCTACAAGAACGCGATAAGTCAGTGAGCTAGTCTCGAACTCGTCCGTTATAGTTACACCCAGTTGCTTACCTTTCTCTCGTCTATCTCTCCCTTGGCCATCCTACTCAGAAACTTCGGCAAATTGCTCAAAATCGCAATATCCTGATCTCTCTTCTTGGCGCCCTCGTTGAGGTTGTTGACACTTTGGGTGAGGCAATCGACACTTCTCTTCAAATCACCGATCGTGTTATCCTTCACCACCATTCCAGCCCGCAATTCTTGCAACTGACTTTCATGATCCTTTGTTATAGAGATGAACTTCACTTCCATCTCAGTTAACTGCAACTGCAGCCAGTCGACCTTTTGGTCCCTTATGTCCGCCTTTTGGTCTCTCTTATCCGAGGCACTCTGCTGGCCATTCAATCTGCTCTTATATAAGCTAGTGGACTTCTCCAACTCCCTTATTCTGGCCTTGACGCTTGTTAACTCCGAATTCAAGGAGGCTTCCGGGATATGGCGCTCTGAACTCTCGGCAGGGACTCGAGATACTTGATGGTGATCGTCCAGGGTAGACAGGCGTCGAAATGCTTCCCTCTGATGGCTCTAGTGACTGAGGAACTGCCGGTATCCGACCGCCCAATCTTCCGTCACTCCTTGCAGGACAAAGTCGATTCCGGTGTCGAGTGATTTGTACATGAGCTTCAAGCCCACCGCGAGCAGCAGAATTGAGGACTGGGAAGAGCGTTCTTGTGTCGTGAGGAGATCCATTGCATCTTGGAATAACACCAAAGCGCTGGCTAATTCCGCCATGGTGTCTTCGTTCATATTGTTGGCAGCAGCATTCAACGCATCAAGCGCATTTTGCCGATCAAAATGCCTAACTACCGACATCTGGATTTCATCGCCGTCCCCGTCCTTATCACGACCGTTGATCGTGGAGGTAGTATTCTGGGAATCATCTGTCGTCTAGTCCAGTCAGCAAAGCAAACAACAAAGCTGAGTAAGTCAAACACAGGAAATGCCATGAGAAGTATGTGAGCTGCATCTCTGACCGATCCGGTTCCCAGGCAAGCCCAGAAATCCTTCAACGCTGTACGCCATTTAAGCTGCAAGAACCGCAAGGTTCAACTCGGCCCAACCGATACAGACCAAGTATCGATCACTAGCCAGTTGGCAGCGACGGACCAAGCCCCCAGACGTGTCAAGCACCGGGCTCAGAAACAAGTTTCCGCTCTCACAGTAGCGCCTGGCACCTCCAGAAAGCGAAGCCCGCCGCTGCATCAGAGCTCATTCCGGGGCCACTCCAAGTTAGGATTACAGAGCCTTTCAACCTGAGCAGCTGCTGTCATGCGGAGACTTTTTGCCAGCAGGCTCGGCGCATAGGTCCGAGATGCCCGACAGATGCAAACAGCCAGTCTCCGCATGTGGTCCAGCTGTGTCTTTACGCCCACGGAATGCTTTCGATGAAGGGGCAGCGATACGTGGGGGACGGGAGAGGGGTAAGATTCAGGAAGCGTGCTAGAGGGACCAGGAAGGAAGGGTGAAGATGAAGAGTCAAGTAGAACTAAAATTCAAGCGCAAAGAGCAGATGTGAGAAGAATGGGATATTTCTGTGTCTAGAAATAGACTTACCGCAGAAGCGGCCATATCGCCGGTGATGACGGGAGGATCGATCATCTTGTTTGCGGACTACATTCATTCTTGGTCAGCTAAAATTTTGCCCGAGTCAAGAGAAGAAGAAATTAGGTTGTAGTGTTGTGTCTGTAGAATGCTTCGATGATGGGAGGCAATTTGAGGCGAGAAAAGAAACCGCGCAGCCTGAAACGAGGAAAGGAAGGAAGGCCTCAATCATGCTAGAAGCCGGTCGTTGAGGTGACGCAGACTCAGACTTACTCCTTCGGTAGTTCTAGGTTGAGCTGCCAAAGCTTCACGCGTCTGTTAGAGTTTGCGGCGCTAGCGTTCATTGTAGCGAGACATCTCGCTGTTATCGGGGCTAGAAACCTTGAAGTTAGCAAGCTTGGGGACGTGAGGAAAGGTTAAGCAAGGGTTTTGGTGGTGAAATAGGGATCATCTGGGGGAAGTGGGGCTGGCAGCACAACTGATCTGAAATGGCGAAATCAGGGCAAGGGCTGTTTGTTTATTCTCAAGAATTGCAGGCGGTATCAGATCTAGCTGGGATTGGGGGATATTCAGGGTGGCAACATCTTCACAGCAGCGACAACTGCTACGCAAGGTAAGGTATTTGATACAGCAAGAACAACGCTGAATTTCTTCTTCATTTCTCCAAAGAGAAAGAAGGCATAAAGAGATCAGTAGAGTGGATCATTCTCTCTTGCGATCTTTATTGTTCCATAGCTATCACGCTTTCCAGCACATATTTCAGCGAAGCCCAAATTTGGGTACTCACACTTTTTAGATCATGCCAGGCCCGAAGCCTGAATCACTCATGAGGAATCAGAAGTTTTCTTTGCTACTCTATGCGTTGGCGTGACGTGACGCGCTGCTTTAGGAAATATCGTCGCTTTGAGCACCTCCTCCTCAGCCCACCCTCCACATTTACTATTTCCTCAACTCTTCCTCTCCCCCGCCCAACTCGCCATATTCTTCCGCTGCCTTCTGCTCTTCACCACCTTCTTCTCTCCAACACCTCCAAACTGAGAAATGGCGCGTATCACCAAACCCCACCGCCGCAGATTGCGCAGGGAGAGGGAGGCCGAGAAGGCTCTGACCAGGTTTGTGTTCACCCAACTGCGCGTCTCCCATCAGCCAACGCCTTCTCAGTACAGCGAGGCGGCCGTTCTCCCCGCTGGGAAATCCCTCTGACCGCATATCCCGCTCTTGTGTCTTCCCGCGCACAGCCTCAGCGACACATCTCCCCCATCACACACCTCGAACCTCATGCTAATCACGCGCAGCCGAACCTCCAGGACGCGGTCACGGAAGCCTAGTGCGAGCCCACAAATACCGGCAGCGACACCGTCAAAAACACCACCAGCTCCTCGCTCAGCAATGACGGAGAGGTAGGCCGTGGCAGCAGCGGCGGCAAATCGGGCCAAAAAAATCCCGCCAGCGCGCAAAGCCGCAAGATACAGCATCTTCATTTGGAATTGTCACACAAGGATAAGATTATCAACTCCCAGAAGAAAACGATCAGCAAAGATGCAACAAGAAATTGAGGAGAAACAACAAGAGATCGAGACATTTTCAGTCCTGCCAAAACTGATCGCCATGATCGCCTATGGAAAGATTGACCCGAGAGTGGTAAACTGGAATTCCTGTGTCGCGGTCGGGGCTGCCGTTTTTGATTGGTCGGCTATGCCGAATTTGATTGGCTGCTAATCTACAACTGCTAATCTACGTTTGAGCCCAGACCTTTGCCGCATACTCCTCCAGGTCTTGAACGCTGTAAACTAAGTCTCCCTCCCTAAGGCCTGGATCTCTTAGGAAAAGAAGCCGGAATGACAGTACTAATGCACCTCTAGTGACATTGTACGTTTCCGGGTTAGTTATAGTATCTCGGGTAATGGTAATACTTTATCTAAGTACTAGCTCTTAGTGTTGAAGTGAGCGTCGCGTTATGGTAGCTCCAGGGCAGACTAGCTCTTCCTCCCACTTCTCCAAAAGGATTGTAGTACCGTTAAACTTGGTAAGAAGAACAATCTTAACCTTGTGGTTTAACATAGAAAACCACCGCCGCATAACTATGCGCAATCGCCCCAGCGTCTGAGAAAACCCTGCTTCGATAATAAGTGTTAGCCAGGCACCTTTAGCAGCTCGTTAAGGTTCTGGGCCACCAGCTGAATTATCTTCTTTACCGCTTTATCCTTGTTATCCTGGAAGTGTAGCACTGCCAATGTCTTTCCAACTGTTTTTTAAACCCATATCGCGAACTTGCCTGAGAAACTTATTATATAACTGTTTATGAAGTTACTTATAAAGGTCAGTTATAATTGCGATAATAAGGATCTAAGAATTACTGTCGTAATTGCGAAAGCGGTACCTGCGGCCTTAGTTTTCTTACTTCTCTCGCTCACGTTAGATTTTAGTGAAATAACTAGGAGAGACGTTTAAACAATTAATATACCATATAGAAATAAAAGGGTAATACTATACTTATGACGGTAAGGGAATCCCCACTAGTGTGATTAATTCTGTTAAAGAGATCTTACACTTTAGTGAATCGTATGGTCTGGGAATCGTCGGTCTGGGAATCGCTATCTTTTGTCAAGTTTACCGAAGTAAGTATGGTAGACGTCGACAGAACTGCCGATAAAGCCAATACCGACGTAGATGCAGCCGATAGAGATACCGCCGGTAGCGGCCTCGATGCAATTGATGCCATGGCGAAGTGTTGCTGAAGCTGGGATCCATGAAGCGGGATGCGTGGGGAAACTATTGGAGGGGTATCTGGGTGCTCGAGCTTATTGAAAATGGCGGGTCCACACTAGGCAAAAACGGCACCCAAAACCGCGACACAGACACTCACGGTGGAATTTTCATGTTGACTCACGGCCTCAATAAAGTGGCTGGGTACCGAACGTTCCCGAGTCCGAGCAGCCCAATCGCTCAGCCCAGGATGATCAGCAATGCAATGCTACCTTCCACAGTACCTGGCAGTTAGCCTAGACTTTGACAGCGCCAAGAAATAAAATTAAATGAGTTACAGAGGTGGTGGTGGCAGTCGCTGAAGAGGAGGTTGTTGATTCCGCTGCATTGGAATCCAGTCCTGATGTTTAGGGTAGGAGCGCACCTAGGAGATGATGTGCGTCCTGGCGTTGCAGGATGGGTGCATCAATGCGCTTCTGCAATGTAAATGTTCATTCGTCCGTTTGTGCAGATAAAGGGAAGAGCCGACATGCTCTAATACGGGGGTTTACTGCCAGACATGAAAAGGCCGTGCACCGCAGATGGGGCTGACACGGCGCCATCATCTCCGACCTCGTACTTATCAGCATCGATCGAAACCACGTCGACCTGAGCTACATCTTCAGCCTGCGTCTCCCAAGTGCCCGGGCTCAGATCAATCAACGATGGGTGTTATTCAGCTGCCAGTATTTCTGCCCGAGCTCAGACTCGGGCTTCCCATTCTTGCGTGCCTCTGGCTTATCCTCGCAGGCGGCGCGGCGTGGGTTTTCTATCGCTTCATAACTGTGCGGATGCAATTTCGACGTCTGAAAGCCCGCGGAATCGTGAGTCGACCCGATCCCTGCCCTGTCGGATCGCCAATGACCAGCCACTGACAGCTCCAGCGCAGCCAATGATGCGCCACTCCTTTCTGCTCGGCCATCTTCCTCTCCTCGCACGGCTGATGAAATCAAAGCCCCGGGATCTGCACTGGAACTACATCCCCCAACTCATTGTTGAGGATTGGATGGAATTCTTCCCAGATTGTGCCGCTTGTCCCGGCTTGATCTATGTTGACGTCTGGCCTATGGGCCCACCAACACTGTACAGTAAGTAGCAGCCCAACAAGACCAACTGTTCAATGCTGAGCCGAGGACAACTTTACCCATGAACAGTGATCGACCCAGCTATGACAACTCAGAGCGCTCCAAACCATCAAGTCCTTGCAAAACTCGCCAATGTGGTTAAGTTCCTGTATCCTTTGACTCAAAACCTTGATATCCTCACCAGTGAGGGCGACAGATGGCGTGTTTGGCGATCGCGCTTCAACCCGGGCTTCAGCTCCAAGAGCCTCACGGCTCTGATTCCAACCATCCTTGAGGAAGCAGTCGTGTTCCGAGACATCCTGCGGGCCAAGGCAGGCAAGGACGGGGGCTGGGGAGATGTCTTCCCTCTCGAGCCCCTGACCACCAATTTGACGTTCGACGTCATTGGCCGTGCAGCCCTGGACGTCCGCCTCCATGAGCAAACCCGTGGGCCGGGATTGCTGCAGCAGGCCATGATCGATCAGCTATCCCAGGGTGTGTTCGAATATAACCTATGGACGCTCCCCACGCGGCTCAACCCGATCCGGCTGTGGAAAATCGCCCGCAACACCAGAACCATGCGGGAGGCTCTCCTGCCCAGTATCTACGCCCGACTAGAATCCTCCGTCGCCACCAAGCCGTCCGCAAAAGCGAAAACTATTGTTGACCTCGCCGTTCGGGAGTTCCTCCAGGAAGATGCGGGAAAAGGCAACCAAGCCAAGGTTGACGACGCCTTCATTGACATTGTGCTCTCCCAGCTCAAAATATTCGTCTTCGCCGGACAGGACGTAACTTCGACGTCTATTTGCTGGGCTATTCATTGTCTTGCAAAGTACCCCTCAGCAGCGGCCAAAGTGCGGGCAGAACACGATACTATCTTAGGGACAAATCTTGACGATGTCGTTCCAAAGCTGCAGGCCTCTCCCCATCTCCTGAACCAACTTACATACACGTTGGCCTTTGTCAAAGAGACCCTTCGCATGTACCCGGGCGTCGGGCCTGTCCGAGGGGGGACCCGCGACTTCAACTTTGACGTTCCCGGCTCAGAACCGTACCCAACCGAGGGGTTTATGATCCTGGACGCAGTCAGGGCGACGTCTCGTGCAGAGCATATCTGGGTACGTCCGAACGAGTTTCTCCCCGAGAGATTTACCGCCAGCCCTGGTGACCCGCTATATCCGCCAAAGAATGCCTGGCACCCCTTTGGCCTGGGGCCACGGAACTGCATCGGCCAGGAGCTTGCTCTCTCCGAGTTGAAGGTGGTCCTGGCGCTTGTCGCCAGGGAGCTGGACATTGATTGCGCGTGGGACAAGTGGGATATTCTCCAGTATGTAGTTTATGTTGCACAATCCCTTCCGAGAAACTACTGACATTGGTGGTGGGGGGGGACAGAAAGAAATCGGAGCGCAAAGAAATCATAGATGGGCATCGGTGCTATCAGAACGGGCCAAACACTCCTCACACCAAAGAGAATATGCCCGTTCATGTCAGGATTCGCCAATGAGCTGAGATCTAAAGCCCTACTGTGAGTCTTTTTTTTACGCAACTATAAGTTCATACATCGCAGGAGGACTATTGGTTTGGAAATCAATGACCTTTAGGGATCGGCTTTTTTCTTCATGCCACTTTAATGTTGAACAGGAATTTTAACTTGAGGTTGTCAATGTCTCCTCCCAGTTCCAAAGATTAATGAATTGGATACCTAGGGATTCCAGAGATTCAAAGCCCTTTATACTCTTTGTGCCTATTGTTTGCTGACTTCAGTGGAAAGAAGCATAATAAGACCCAACAGCCCACTGACTTCGTTGTCCAGGATTGCGCACCGTACCTAGAACTGTGAATCGTAAGGTACCTAGGAATAATTACAACTGACTTCGTAATGCAGAACCGTCCAGAGCCAGTTCTCTGGCGTGAGGTCAGACGATTCCCCGAGAACCCCCTCAGGTCCCGCACCCGTCGCAGTATGCCACAATTATCTACAACTACACCCGAGTTTGGCGACAAACGAGTGTACAGTTTCATAGGTAGCTTGTGTCACCCAACTCCATCGGATCAAGTGCTCAGATCCCTTTCAAGTTCTCCTTCGTATTGTACAACATAGACGGGGGGTATCTCCATGTCCTGATAGCTGCAATCGCAGTCGCCGCACTGGCTCCCATCAGAGTGCATCTCACATCTTCCTCGCCCGCCTGTTTCCCAACTCTGTAGTGCAGAACAATTCGGCACATCGAGTCAATCCCAGAAAAGGACATGCATGTGTAGGTGACCGAGGCTTGCAGAGGTCCTGTATACCAGGGCAAGGCGTTGGGTAATGAAATGAGGCCAAGTATGCCAGCGGCACACACGATAACCGTGAGGGTCGTTGGGCGCATTTTTGTGTTGAATTGATGACAGTCGGTGAGGAAAGACTAAGATAACTACAACTTCGTGGAAGTCGAGCGCACCAAGCAGTATTTAAAACCAACGGTCTGCACCGGGAGAATAGCCATATCCGCCCGAAGGAGAAACTAGCAGACACAAGGTTTGATTTGATGGTTGAATGCGGGTAAACCTGCCCGCACAATGCAGCTTCATGGCGCAAGCACCACCATCAGCACCCGTACGCCCCCCAGCCTCTAGTCTCTCTCTATCTTCCATATTTCATTCTTTCCTCCCCTTTTCAAAGGAAACATGAGAAATTACCGTCTTCATTCTGTCTAGTTGATTCCGCGATATCGTTCTCTGCGGCAAGGAAGAACCCATCAATCTGGTTGGGTGTTCTGAGCTGATCTTTCGTCTGCTGGACTTTCTCCTTGTCGCTGCCGACGTCGTTGCGGTCACCACTAAAGAGGGGTCCACATAAAGCATTCAATCTTTCAATGTTTACTTTAGCTCGATGCATACCAACGTCCAATTGCAGTTGTTCGATTATCTTTCGCTTTATTTCCTTCTGCTCGGCTATCGAGTCGCCATCATTCTCGTCGTCGTCTTCGTAGTCGTCGTCCTCATGGTCGTCGTTCTCGTCGTCATCGTCGTCATTGTCGCCATCGTAGTCATAGCCATCGTCATCTTCATCACCGTCATGGCCGTTGTGCTCTTCTGTCTTATTGCCATCTTCCCGGATCATCAAAGGAGAGCATATCTTGGCCCACCTCTCCTGCTCAAACTTCGGCCATATGACGGGGAGAATATCTCTAGACTGAGCATTCAACGTAGATCGTCGAGTAAATGGCCTGGAATGAGGTTTACTGAGTGTGAGGATACATACATCGTGCAATGGATGCTTTGAAAAGTATGCAATTCTGTAGCCGCCGTCACGAGCTATCAGTTGACCCGCCACGCCGCGATGCGTTTTTAGGGGGTAATGGTGTTCGAAGCAGGTCGGAAGAGAGCCGATGATGTTAAAAGGGGCGTCAGGGGCGTGGAGAACATTCATAAGAGGGAGTATTCCGTTGGCTCGAGGGTCAGAATGGGACATATCCTGATCTTTGCAAACTGGAAGCTCCACGACGCCAATTCCAACAACCGCTAGGCCGTTCCGAATCCCTTGAATGGAGGTAGTCGTAAACGATGCAAACGTCGCAAACTCATGATATTCCTTGAACCAGCCACGGTCCCTTTGCAACGCTAGTTGATACAAAGAATTAGCCGAAATACTTTCCAAGCTTCCCGGATCCCTTGAGATGTTGCAGTCGTTGAAAATAATTTGATACTCACTGGGCTGTTGAGTTCCTCGATAGAACCCAGTCAGGGTAGAGGAGCGTGCTTGAGTGCACCAAAAACATGGCCCCAGACTGCCCCGTGTATGAAGATTGTTCGAGTCATATGCCCTTGGCGTTGATGGCAATCACAAGTTCAGGGACAGGAGAAATAATGTGTCGGAATTAAGGAATGTAGTTCTCTTGCATATCCACGCTTGACGTATGGTAGCCTCATCATCAACGTCCAACACCGACTGGAGCCTGGATCCGCATCAAAGTCCTTTCCGAGATATTATCAGAGTGCTACTCGTTCCTCTTCCGCTTCTAGCTCTGCCGGCTAGCGATGAGCTCCAGTTGGACGACCCGCCGGTCAGGATCGTTGTTCATCATGGTTCGCGCAATTGCCCTGCCTTCTTCCCTGTCGTCTTCCTTCATGGTGCTCAGGCCGTAGAGTTGGAGAAACTCGAACTCGGTACCAAAAATTCGATTTGAGCCACACTTCTTCGTCATTGGTGTATGGGCTAGCTCCAATCCAAGTTTCTTTGTTGTCGTCGTCGCGGGCGCCGCTTTCGTCGTGAGCAGTACTGCCTCCGGCCCTGCACCAGCTGCAAGGGGTTCGAGAGCGCGCCGAGGACATGGTTATCGGGCGACAAGCTGTGGTGGGTAGTCTTCTTGACAACAGCAGTTCACTGTGGGCGAATTACAAGGTTTGCGAAATGGAGTGTGGAAGAAAACGTTGTGTTGACGCTTTGCCTTAAGCTGCCTGACTCAAAGAACTCGGAACTTTGGGAAAATGCCTAGACCCGGCGATTGTTCACATGCTGTTAACCTCCGATTGCCCTTTGTCCCGCCTGGTTGCGGACACCTTCCAAACGTCGCTACCTTCAAGCCGAATGGGCGTCTTGCCTCATGAGCCCTCGCGTAATAGCTCTTCCTTCCTCGCGGTCGTCCTCCTTGTGGATGCTCAGACCATAAGCCTGAAGCATGTGGAACTCGCCGCCCCAGTGCTTCTTGAGCCATTGTTTTTCCTCAGTCGTGTAGGGACTGGTGTCGGCCATGACGTAGCCTGTCGCGTCTTGACCGCTGCCGGACATGTTCGTCGGGGGCTGGTGCGTGGATGTGGTGTTGGGATTGTTTCGGGGTGCGATGCGAATTGGGAGCTAAGCCTGCTGACACGATGGTGTTTGGTCCGCAGCAAGATGATCGACTGGTATGCAGTAGGAAAATGGTTGGTATCTCCAAGGGGGAATGCCAGATTATGAGCAAGCGACGAAGACGAGGGCACCTCGCTCGACGCAAGTATTACATCATATGGTACGAAAGCAAGGGCTCAAAGCGGCATCCCTTCCGCAACCAACATCAGCCCCGCCATGGCCGCCTAGCTCATGTTCAAAGTTGCGGTGTGCAGAGGCGGTGTGGTAGTGGCAGTTTGATCCTGTCGTTGGCATGGAAACGACCTCCTAACAAATCCCAGCAAGTTGAGCCAAATGGGTGTTGATACGAGCTAAAAGTCTTGAAAAGCGGCTCAAGTGCTGTGCTCCACCCCTTGTCCCCCCCACAACTTCTTCACAACATACCGTATCATACTCCTCTCAACCTCCTCTCCCCCCTCAAGGACATCGACCCCATGGCTCAGCTCCGCCTTGACTTTCCACCTCGTCCCCGTCCGCTCCCCAATCTCATCCCACAGTCTCTGCATCGACTCCCCATCATGCAAATACCTCCCCTTCCCCTTCTCCCCCATCCTCC
>Ga0247780_1001039_pt1 | contig 19978 bp, 16 predicted proteins | sample UWRJL079202R5_FD_179927 | JGI IMG/M metagenome (GOLD analysis project Ga0247780, IMG submission 179927) | Plant litter microbial communities from Arlington Agricultural Research Station in Wisconsin, United States - UWRJ-L079-202R-5 | ecosystem: Environmental > Terrestrial > Plant litter >... | reverse complement strand
TCCCCCCCCCCCCCCCCAGAAAAAAAAAAGCTCTCCAGGGCCGCCCGCATCTATTTTGGCCAATGTGTGAAGTGCCTGGCACTGGCCAGCTCGTGGCCTCCCACTGCTGTCAGGTGGGTGTTTCTAAGGGCCGTGTGATTGGCAGAGCCCGGAACGCCGCAGACTAGGTGCAAAAGGTGTGTGGGGGTCAGCAGGTTACCTAATCCAGTCATCAAACGATAGGGGGTCATGTGCGTTAAAGACCAACCCAACCGATTGGTGGTTATTGTGATTATTACCGAGATACCTACCTTGTTGCTGTGTGCGCTGCTGGCACGGACTTGGGTGTCCATGAACATAGGTTCCAGTCGTTGGCCGATGGAGGGCTGTATTGTGATGGGCACTGGACACGCACAAACAGCGTGTTTTCCCATGCCTGGCCCCATATCAGGATGGAGTTCCCCGGCCTGGTGCTCTAGATGCACCGAGGTGCTCTTCGCTTCCGACATTGACGGAGTACTCACGGCCTTTGGTATAGAATGCAATGTACAAATTGACGCTTTTGTTTTGCTTGTCCCCGTTGCACGTGAGGTTGGATGTGCCACAACTCAACGGACGGCCAGTGCCCGCGCCGTTGTGGGCAGGGGTGTAGTAAGACGACACAACCTTGAACGGTACCGTGACGTTGTACGTGTTGACGCACATACCTTATAGAAGAGGATCTCGAATACGAGCAACCACCCATCAATGTTCCAGCGCGTGCGTGCATTGGCGCTCGTGGCTCCGTCAAAGAAAAAGGCAACCATGTTTACCAATCCGACTCGGTAACGGTCGTCACCCAAATTGAATGCTACTGACTTGTTGACTGGTGAGAGATGATGGAATACTCATGACGAAGCTGATCGCGAGGTTGACTTCAAGCCCGCGAGAGATACTGCAGATCAGATCGGCTGCGCTGTCGTCGTTGCTCGGGTCCGATGCTGTGCCGGGGTACGGGCTTGACTGTCGGAAAGCAAAACCCACCTCACCCTTCATGGTCAACGGCAGTCACCAGACGTTATAAGACCCGTGTTGTTTGACCTTGGTAGCTATAGGATACTCAGTTTCACAACTGTCCATTACCATGAGGCTATTACATCATCTCGTCCCGATCTGAAAGAGGGGCCGCCGTCACCGGGCATGGAGTTGCTCCGAAGCCTTGCCGCGGCTGACGGACGCCGTTAAATTGGCACAGTCGCTCCAGAACCACGGCCAGCCCGGCGCTCAATGGCGCCCCAATGGCGCCCGCTCAAGCACCACTCACCTCTTCCACCCACCCCGTAGGTAGTAATTGTGATTGTCAGCTGATCACTTGCTTCTCGGCCGGGTCGATGCTGCGACGCGAAAGGGTAGAGCCGCCCCACGAGAGAAACATAATATAGGTGATGCGGACGCCGTGGTCGTAGTAGTACGTGCGGGAGACGGTCCCGAGGTCGATGGTACCGAGGTGGACGGGCACGTCAACTCCCTGGAGGGAGGCTAGCTGCTGGTAGACAGCTGCCTCGTGCTCGAGATCCTCGGCAAACGCGTCAACGGTACCCTTACCGACGACCGTATATCCGTACTGCAGAAGGGTGACCTGGAACATAACCGCCCGCGCACCTTCATCTCCTGTAGGAGAGATACCGTCATCCAGGGTTCGCCCGAGCTACTCGCGCATAAGGCGGAGCCAGGTGGCGTGGTTGATAGCATGGTTATTACCGTGGCCGGCTGTCTGGTGAAGCGCGACGTTGGGGCAGTGCGGGTCGAGGGGTCGTCCCCCCCCTTGAACCATGCCGGAAAGGTATGAGTGCGTGCAGAACCGGCGACAACCGTCACTGTTGCGGCCGCGCCGTGTATTGCCGCCGCCGCCGCCGCCGGGCATTCAGGGGGGCAGTGGGCGATGAGTCGTCGTCGTCGTCGCCAGAGCGGCTAGGGGAGCGACGGTCTCGCGGGGGCGGCCTGCGGTCCGGAGATTTTGACTCAGCCCTCGGCCTGTTCTTCGACTTTTTCATCCTGCGGAGGGGTGTCTGGTAATCGGGGCTTCGGTCGACGCTTGGCGGCGGCATCCACTCAGGTGACTCTGGCATGTCGCGCGGCGTCTCGGGGATGGATCGGAGCATATCTTCCAGCGTGACTTGCCAGTTGGGCAATACCTTCTTGGCCGCACGGCGCTCATCCTGTGACTTCTGGGTCCTGCGACTCCCATCCGGCGGCCCAAAGGCCATGAGCGTGAGGCTGAGCATCTGTGTCACGGGTGTGTAGAAGCGAAGTTGGTCGGGATGGACCCTCGCTGACTCGAACGCAGGTTCCGCAATGTGATAGTACAGAATGCCTGGGGGGGCCCAGTCGATTTTCAAAAAGACAATGACCTCACCGGTTGTTATGAAGCTGTAGACGAGTCCACCCTCAATCATGTAGTGGAACGTCTGGTAGAGGGCGGCGATGACAACTTTCTTACGGGTCGCGCAGGTGGGGCTGTTTATAACGTCGATGCTGACATTCAGGTCCCCCTTGAGTCCGGAGCGAATGGAAGCCAGCGGGATCTTGTGAGCCGTCTTGTACTCGATGAGGTATGCCATGGCCCGTCTCTGGGACTCGCTGTCCTGGTAGGCGCAGATCTGATCTGGGCGGAGCATGTTGGACATGTCGGGCGAGGGTAGTGACGCCGTGCCCTTGAGCGCTCTCTGGCAGTGGGCCTGACGGTCGACAACTTCTTCCGCCCACTCGCTAAGAACGCTAGCATGGTTTTCAAAGAAGGTGCCGCTACCAATGCTAAATTCCTCCAGGACATTCGCATCTACGGAGAGCTCATCAGAAGTAAGACTTACCTGCTTTTAAACACAATTGTTATTTAAAAGCTTACTTAAGAGCTCCTCTTGTATTTACTTATTCCCCTTTATAGAAACTATACTCCCCCAATTTCTCGCTCGAGACCCGTCACGCACGATAGTGCTCGCCGGCCACTGGCAGACTGGCCGTGACCGGCTCCTGTTGTCATTCAGGGATGAGACTAGCCTAGGGCCAAGCGATGCCGCATCCTGCAATAGACATATTAAACATTGAACAGAACAAAAACGCCGTTTCAGGTCAGGGTCAACTCACCAAAGGCAATTCCAATGCAATCAGCTCCGCCAGCGGCGCCACTGCAGCCCCACTTCTGCAGGCAGGCCGTGTAGCCGTAGATGCAATCGTTGCCGTCCTGGTACTGGCACGACGAGAATGCGTCGGGGCAGGTCTCTCAGGCGACAATCCGGGCAGCGCCGGCCGGGGGAGCCGGTACAACGGCTCTGGCGGAGGCCATGGCGGCGAGGAGGGTGGTAGCGATGATGGAAGTGAACTGCACGTTGGGCCGAGGAAATGCGTTCGAGGTGCGCTTTGGTTGTGGGAGTTGTGGAAGTTGGAGGTTGAGGCTGAAGGCTGGAGGCTGAAGAGATGAGCGGGATGACGAGGAAAAGATTCATGTCAGAGGTGGTCAACCAGCAAGTCTCTTTATAACCCGAACTCGCCTCTCCAATGGCTCTGTCCAACAGCTCTTAGGTGGAGGACAACCTGCCTTGCATCATCCTTCTGAGCAATGTGTTGTTCGAGAGCAGAAGCGTTCATGGCACCGGCAAGGCATACACCCCAGCGACGAGGCTCGGTGGGTTTGGAAAAGGGATGGAAGGGCCTCGAGACACTCGGCGTCACCGAAGCCAGGCTATCTCGCAAGGTAGAAGCTGACCTCTTGGTATCTAGGTTGCATCAGTTTCTCATCTGTGCTCTGTTCAGAGCCTTAAGCCACTGGCAGTGGCAGGATTCGCGCTTTGGGGTGGTATCGGCGAGCCATGTCACCGTGGATTGGATTGGAGCGCTTTGGGCTGAGATAGGCTGAATTAAGTGTGCTGTTTTGCCTAGACCTTCCATTCAACTTGCTGTGCCACTCGGTTACAAAACTCGTGACAAATTAAGACGGGATTGTGCTCTTAAATCGCTCGCCAACAGCATAATCCCGATCCGAAACACTAGGTTGGACATAGATAATGCTCAAGTTTTCATGTCCCAGAGTTGACTTGGCTCGAAAGTAGAGCAGAGACATTGTTGGCCAGAGAACCGTGGCAAATTCCCCCAGAGCCGTCCAGACTCCCCAGCTACTACCACGCAAGTACCCATGGGCTAAAGGCTTGGTAGAGAGTTCCTTCAGCAGATCGCTAACGAACCTGGTAGGTTGTTGCCTGGAGATGTCACAACCCGGCTATCACCAGCTGGGGCCGCCATGCAGGGGAAGCGGCTTCTAATGCAGCTGTAGCGTCCCGTCAATTGCACAGGTCCTTATGCAGGAGCACATTGGAATGCAACTTGGTACAACGTTACAAAGATACCTCCTGGCCATACAAACTCAAAAGTGACGGCACAGCAATCCTTCTCGGTGGCACCGAGGGTACGTGGTAATTCGCGGCCTGGCTGATTACCTATGTGCCCCGCGACGGTCGAATACTCAGCTTGGCGAGTTTCGGTCACCTCACTAGACACGCTGGGTCGACGCCACGTGGGATTACAGTCTTGGGCTTTGTTGCTTTGGCATTGCTGGCGACGCTTGTTCAGTGGTAGCGTAGGAGGTTGTCGAGATTGGCATGCGACGCTAGCATGTCATGGAGGATCTGCTGCAAAAGAAACCTTGACACAAGCTCGATAGTGGCAGCTTGGCTTCCAGCTGTTGTGGATTGCTTCATCTTGCTGGGCCCAAGCACGCTGTAAGTGCTGTGGCATTGCAGCCCAAGGATTAAGGTTAGAGGCCGACAAACTTCCCACATTGCAAAGCCTTCCTCTGACAGGAAAATTGTAGGTTGAAGTTTGTCCGCCCGTGGGTTCTGAAAACCAAACAGCCGAATGTGCTCGGAGGCTTAGATTTGTGATAGATTCTGTCAGAAGCACGGCACCTTGGATTGAATGGGTTCAAAGTGATTTAATTGCTTCTCCGTGGTCTCTGGCTTCGCCAGAGACCTTCTTGTTTTACTTGAGCGTAGTGTCAAGCGGGCAAAAATAAGCCTGAGGTCTTTGGACGGGCCGTCATCTGCAGCAGTTCACCGCCCTGGTTAGATGATGCGACATTCCCCGTCATGCCCGAAATCGAAGGAACAAACAGGGAGATGAGAAAGCTGAGAGTAGCTGACGTACTCGGGTTCGTCCACTTTACGTTTTTCTGAAACTCTCAATCACTCAGCGTGCTTGCCGCTAAGGGATCAAGACGTACCTCGCTCGGCTTCATCGAGCCAACCAAAAAGGAGATCTAGCATGGTATCGTCTTTCATTCTAATCGCATGATTGTGACCTTTGAGGTCTGGGAACCGACAACATGATACAATGGATGAGGTATTGGAGACCGCTCAATAAAAGATTTGGCCAGGAAGGGCTGTTAGGCTAGGACTCAGGTAGATTGCTCCCCAAGATAAACCCGGCCATGGTGACGAGTTGGGGCAGTGGCTTTCTCTCTTTCTGCTTCAAATTATCATTTCTTCAGAGACGGGGGCCTCAATAATACGCTGGTGCGGACCGGAGGCAGCAATGAAACAGTGCCGCCACAATAATGTCGCGCAATTTCGGAGCCAATGTGTTCGATTCTCAGATCGTACCCCTCTCCTCAGTCTTGAGATATAGATTGAATCTTAGTCTGACTCTTACCGGCAGGTTGGTCCCAAGGATACGGCAGCCCACCCTGATGGGGGTTGCGTGGGAGCTTCTTTGAGTGATGTCTTACACCATTTCCGGATTGAGGAACGCTTACGTCAGGGGGATGCCCGTCCTCCAGCCTGCACTTGACAGGCTTGTGAGGCTTACGAGAAGTGAGCAACACCCCAATCCCGTCCGACAGCCATAGCAGCTTCTGCTTTTTTTTTCTCAGTGTCATCTGCCAGGGCCTGTTGGACGATGTCAAGGCTAGGACAGGACGCCGAGGGTAGTAAGCAAATGAAGGAAGGCCCAAACAGCTACGTTTATCTAACAGGTGTAAACCCTTCGCGTTCCGTTACTCTTACGCCAAAGCAAAATCCTTGGACTATTTCCAACTAAGCCGTATTTCACCTATAACACCGTGTTCTGAGCCTCGGATTGCGTCCACGTGTCCCTTGTCGTCAAGATTCCGCCAATGTTAACCAAGTTGAATATTTCTCTCCCTACAAACGAATACTCTACCCTTTTATACATATCTCTTTTCATCCTCACCCTCGGCAATCGATTTAGACACTTCCGGCTTCCGCGCATATACCATTTTTCTGATATCCCCGTCAGCCTCCCCAAACATTTAAGCTACCCAGTAGGAAGGCATTCAGCAGGTAGGTAATGCACTCACATCTCGTAGTACGGCTGCCACTGCCGCCACTGCCGCCACCCCTCGCACATTTGCGCAATCAGCACCTGGATCTCTTCAAACTCCCACCCCATGACGTTCTTGAGCATGTATAGCGCGAAGCCCTCGACGCTCTGCTCGAGGAACAGCAGCGTGTACAGGCCGATGCTCTTGAGGCGCGGGTCCTTGGCCCACCCGCCGATAGGCACCTTCCACGTGCGCGCGACCACATCGACGTAGCCGGCGTCAGCGATGTGCCCAGGCATCTGATCGTAGATCTGGAACGTGCGGCCCATGCGCTCGCCGGCCTCGGCGAACAGCGCGTTCCACCGAAAGTAGATGTGGTCCGGCGGCGCGATGTCGGAGAGCGTGCGGATGTTGAACTCGACGTGCTCGAGGTACCCCCCCGGCCGGCTGCACTGGAAGGCCTCGCGATACAGGGCTGGCCAGTCGGAGATGCCGCCGTGCAGGTTGCGGATGTGCACAAAGTCGAATTGGCCTGGTGGATAGGTCCAGGAGAGTTGAGCGTCGTCGATCTCAAAGCGCAGGTTCGCTGGGACCCAGGCCGGCTGGATCGGGCTAATGTCGAAGCCGATGACCGACGCGGAGGGGAACTGGTCGGCGATGTCACTGGCGCGGGTTAGAGGCGATTGTTGGAAGGGAAGGAGGAGGGGGGATAAGGGTCTCACATGGCCCAGATGCCGGTGCCGGTGCCGACGTCGAGTATTCGCTGCAGTTGAGGTGAGTAAGAGCTCTGTCGGAAATGCGACGTCGACGAACCTGGGGATTCTCGCCGATGGGCGCGAGAAACAATTGGTCATCGAATAGTAGGGTCATGAAGTGATGTCTGGCAGGGCACCATCAGAGGTCTGTCGCCGCTGCACAAGATACATATGAGATGCGTACGTAATGTCCAACCCCTCGGCTTGTTCGTCGTCGATGGGGGCCCTGTTTCGCAGTGCGTCGCGTCAGTCGCTTGCGATGCTATGCCACGTCGCACAAACACTTGCCAGTATTCGGTCGTCCTCGAATTCTGGTAAGTTCGTCCGTGGATCTTGCGGTAGTCGAACAGGCTCGCCGTCAACGAGGCCGTGGACTCGGGTCTCCCTCTTCACAAGGGCCTGTTAGCGGACAGGTGGGCGCATCTTGGCGAGCAACAGCACTCACTCGTCGCCATGAGCAGAATCGGTCTCGTCGCCCAGGTCGGGATCCTGCGCACATGTCAATACCGCAAGGCGCCCGGGGCAGGTGGTTGTCTTACGACGGTGATGTCGTGGGGCTCTTCTGGGAAGGGCGACACCGGTGAGCCCGTTGCTTGGGGCGTTGGACTGGGCATTGCGGGCGACCGATTGGCAGCGATTTGTTCGGCGGAGTCAATTCTGTGGGGAACCAAGGGCGTTCGTGCGAGTTTTGTGCAGCGCAGCGCATGGAGCCCCTGCTACGCTTAGCGGCCATTGGACGGGTCGTCGACCGGCTCAACAGGGGGATGGAGTAGCCAAATGGGGAGCAACGCCAATGGGACGCGAAACTGGGCACGACGCAATGGAAAAGTTGCAAATGTACGGATCCGTATTCCGTCCCGTGTCTGTGCGGGTGGGGGGCCTTTTTCTTCATGCCAGCTCATCCCATCGCTTCCATGCCTCTTTCTGTTCAAGACAGCCGTCCGCTAACCAGAAAAGTAGTCACTTAATTGGCTCGAGGGTCGGGTCTATTGCTGAAACTTCAGCTTGGGTGGGGGTCGGATTTCTTCGGTTCGGGATGCGCGGATAATTCTTTTGCTGCTGAGTTTAGGTTGCAGGCCCGTGTGCCCACGGACCCGACCCGTGCTTCCTCTGCTAAACGCGAACGACCCATACGGAGTACCACCCACCTGCTGATATGGCCGCGGGGGCCTTTTTCCGGGAGGATGGGCCCATCCATTTGAGGGTTCCGCGCTCCTCTCGCCTCCCATCGCAACCACGCACGCACTGTCCGGGCCGCACCCGACGATCTTGGATCTCGGGGCCGCAACAACACCACCCCAAGCCACGATCCCACCGAGTCGTGTAACCGCATCACGCCAGGCACTGTCTCGGAAATGACGCTAGCGTGGGTGCTGTACGCCATCCAGGCCCTAGGGGTGTACGCCGTGTCGGCCGTCATCTACCGCCGCTTCTTCCACCCGCTCGCCGGCATCCCGGGGCCCTTCATCCCGTCCGTGACGCGCTTCTACATTTGGTACTGGAACGTGCTCAAGGACGGCCAGTTCTACCGCCGACTCGATGAGCTGCACGCGCGTTACGGTCCTGTGGTGCGCATCGCGCCCAACGAGGTGCATCTCGCTGACCCGGACAACTACGACAAGATCTACAACATCGGCGGCCGCTTCTACAAGGATCCCACCTTCTACGGCGCTCTGAATGTGTCCGTGGCTTTCACAGCCATTTCCAACGAGGAGCATCGCCGTCGCCGCGCCCCGCTGAACAACTTTTTCTCCCGCCGCGCTGTGTTCGACCTCGAGGACATTGTCCAGGAGAAAGCCGCCAAGCTGTGCCGTCGCGTGCGCGACGCGCTGGATGCAGGAAAGCAGGCGGACTTGCGCTCGGGACTGCGGGCCGTGAGCATCGACGTGCTGACCGAATACGCCTTCGCCGACTGCTGGAACCATTTGGACGCACCTGACTTTAACGAGTGGTTCTCCGAGGCCGTGCGAGACACGGGCGTCATGTGGTGGACCTTTCAGCAGTTCCCCGTGCTCATCAAGCCCATGTCCTTGATGCCCGAGAGCATAGCCCGCAAGATGGGCCCCGCCATGGACGGCTGGATGGACTGCATTGTGGTGAGCTTTGTCTGAAAATCCGAGGAGACGATGCTCATGTCTACAACAGCGAACAAGGGAGTACATCATGGACGTTCAGAAGAAATTCTCCGCCGGCATCAAACCCCAGCGCCGAACCATCTTCCACGAGCTCATTGATCCTAGCACGCGAGACGACGAAGAGAGGCCAATCCAGGCGACGCTCGAGTCTCTGTCCGGCGAAGCCCTCAGTTTCTGTACCGCCGCCGCCGACACGACCGGCAACGCGCTCGAGACATCCGCCTACTACGTCGTTACAAACCCACTCATCTATGCGACCCTGACCAAGGAGCTTCGTGAAGCCTTCCCCGACCCCAACGCCGAGATTGACTATGCCACCCTGGAAAAGCTCCCTTATCTCACCGCCGTCATTAAAGAAGGCCAAAGGTGCGCTTCCCCAACCGCTTCGAGCGGAGATGTTTGCTCACGCGGCTCTAGACTCTCCTACGGCGTCATTAGCCGTCTTCCTCGCGTCACACCATCTGGCGGGGCTACGTTTAACGGACACTATCTCGCCAAAGGCGTAAGGCCCCTTCTCTAGTTCAAAGAGCTACACTGACAGTCCCTAGACAACCGTGTCTATGTCTTCGTGGACCATGCACCGCAACCCTGTAGTCTTCCCCGACCCTGATGTCTTTGATCCCTCACGGTGGATGTCCGGCGACGTTCGCGCGCGGGAAAAGTGCCTGGTTACCTTCAGTCGGGGCTCGCGCATGTGCATCGGCCAGAACCTGGCCATGTGCGAGCTGCATGTTACGCTAGGCAACCTGTTTCGCAAGTTTGAGCGGCTGCAGGCCGTGGACATTTCTTACGGCGACCGGACCTACGTCGACTACTTTACTGCGTTTCATCCCAAGGGTGCGAGGGGGTTCCGGGTCGTGGAGGGGAAGGCGTGAGGTGTGTAAGAAAGGTTTATCGATCTGCCATCATGACCATATCAGTGACCAACTAATGTTGTATTGTCCTATCCATTTGGGTAGTCCCTAAGCCGGTATAAACAGTGAAGTGAGCGTATCAGGAATTCGAGGATGAGCACTACATCGAGGGAGATCAGTGCCGCCTGTAGCACCGGGTAGCGGCCAAGGAACGAAAGTTGACGACCCAGGTCGGACTTGTGAGGTCAACGAAGGGGGAAACAGCCTGGTTGTCTGCGACGAACCTGGGCACACGAAATTTCCTTTTTCGTTCGTTATCCTAAGCTGGGGTAAGCTGGGGTAAGCTGTGGCAGATTTATCCTAAGCCTCCCCTGATTCTTTCCTAAGTTAGGGTAGTCCTATACATTGCCACTATATAGCTTTAAAGGCCTCTTTTCAGTCCCCCTGGTTAAAGTTTCCTCTTGTCAGAAAGGAGGTTCAGAGGCCCTGGGCTTCTAGTCAGCTCCGCTGACTAGATGCCTGGCACTGCCAGAACGCCAGTGAGCCTCAGCCACCGGAGTGACGAAGCCTGAATCCTGCGGAATAGTCTATAAAGAAGCCTCTGGCTTCCAGCCAGAGCTAGAGGAACAGAGTCAACACAAGCAATACAATCACGCAGTTGTAACCCTTATAATTCCACAGAATCCGGAGTGCAGTGCTTCTGACATAAGTCCTGTTCCAGTTAATTCCTTCCACGGCCGCATCGAGCTGTAACTCATACTCCCAAATCACCAGGTAAGTTAGCATTAAATCTAGGCTTTTGTGATTAGAGACCCTCAGTCAGCGCCTGCGGTGGCTCCTTGAACGCTTACTTGGAGGGTGGTTTCTAGGATATTCCAATTGAGCAATGTAAGGCGATAACTTTAGCCGTTTCTACTGAAATCAAGGGCTTATTGAAGCCGCCATTCACGAGAGCCCTCCATCTGCGAATTAGTGTAATTGGTAAGTTATAGGAAGAAAATTGAGTGCATGGTGTAGGGTTTAAATAGGGATGTTGAGTTTGTTAAGATCTGAAAAATGCCATAGAGTTCCGTGGCACCAGAGTTCCATGGCGGGAGTCTAGGTGGTGGTGGTAGTGGTGCGAGGTCCCAAAACTGGGCCCTCGCAACTCCACGGCCATTTTAGACCACCGTGGCAACTATAGCCAAGGTAACCCAGAACAGTGACCCCCTCACTCAGCCTAACTCAGTCTAGCTCAGTCTAGCTCAGTCTAGCTCAGTCTAGCTCAGGCTAAGGCGGCAACTGCTCAGGTCCGAAAAAGGAAAGGTTAATTCGTAGTGTCGACTTTAGGGTGGTGAAAAGGCTGTTTCATCTGCCGGGAGACCAGGCTGGCCGTAGACGGCATGCCGCAGTGTAGTGGTAACGAGATAACCCGGAAGTCGTTGTAATAGCACTGAATCAACTCTACGGCGGTTTCTATTTTGCGTTGGCGATATTTCCACCTCTCTTTGTATTGAATGAACTTGACCGAGAGCTCTACGCTCCTGAGGAATTCGTGAGTTGTGTTGTCGACATTAACGAACATCTCGTCATTGTTCGGGGAGTTCTTGTTGATGATGATGATCAATCCTGGCCGTACTCGTTGGTTGAAGGTGCGCTCGAGACCATCCTTCGACCATTCGAACAGCGCCCAGAGGATCTCTTGCGATGCTCTATGTTTTTATTAGCCGCCCACCCAGCACTCGGGATTGGATTCCTGAGGGGAGGAAAAGACTCAACCAACCTGGCATTTGACGTCACGAAGCAGACAACATCCGAGAAGGCGTACAACAACCGCGGATAAACGCTCTTCGTGATCAGATCGCGCGAGTTCGCTTGCACGAAACTGACTGGGCCAGACATAGAAGCATTGCTCTCAACATTGGTGTCATCAGAAGCACTATCCGATCGTTCCAAGTCGGATTCGATTGCCACTTCGTGCTGGGACTCTCCCCTAGCAGCGGGCTGCATCGGACGAGAAGTGCGAGCCCAGGTCAAACTCACACCTATCGACGCTCTTTTCCTGTGCTCTTTCACTAAATCACCTATTCCCCTCGCAGTGCGAGCTGTCACGTTAGAGCTCTCCGGTGGCTGGGTTCTGTATTCCCGACTGACAACCCTTCGAGCCACAGGGGTGCTGGAACCAAAGAGGCCCTCGCAGTCTAATGTCACATTAGCCACATGCGACACAAGTGGGGCTGCTCCGATGCCTGGTTGACCAAAGTTTGTAGCCGTGGCCAGACGAAGAGCTTGGGAGGCGAGTCCTGCTGATTGTGAGGCACTCCGAACCACGTCGTTCGCAAATCGTCCAGATGGAGCGAGGTGGACTGGGTGTGTAGATGGCGCGAATCAAGAAGCCATGTCAGATATGCATACTCTTTGAAGGAGACCTCCTCGCAGTCTCCTCCCCTGACTATCGATCCTGGCGGCGGAACCTGGTGTGCGCGCGATTTCCGAAGACAGGTCCCGTGTACAGGCTTATGTGATCCGCCACATCCGCCGCACATGAGCAGGCTGGTTGGGTGCACATCGCTGTTGGCGCCAGAGGCGGCAAGACCGGAGTATGCCAATTCGTTCGGTGATCGTTCCGATGCTAAAGGGGGGATGGTCAGTAGCTGCCGGTCTTGGTAGGTATGATTGCGGGTGAGCATACAAATTGCTATCCGGCTCAGGCCACCTCGTTGTGAAGTCTTGCGGCTCTGGGCTCTTGATTCTGGTGAGCGGGCCCTGGTCTGGGCCGGGCGTCCCGACCGCGGAGCGGGCAATTTGCACGACCGTCGAGTCATTCTGTAGCGCGCGAAAGCCGGGCCCATACTCGTTCTCGGCCGCTTCCCGGACAATGGCGAGCCAGGACTCAAAGTCGCTTTCCTGGGGCGACGCCGCTGGAATGACCTCTGCCATGCCGTCTAACTACTGCGAAAGCCCTCAACCGCAACCAGGCGGGATATTTAGGGGGTCTTGTCTAGTAGGGCGCGTTGTTCAATCGAGATGAGTTGGATTGAAAGGTTCTGCGATCGTGTCGTTGCACGCATTGCTCTGGGCCCTCCCTCCGCTTTAAGCGCTGTAGCTGACAAGAAATAGTCGAATGCCAAGGTAGTCTGCCTGTGGCCTTTCTTTTCCGGTCATGCTGCAGCAGGTGGCGGATAACTTCGCGATGAGAGGCCACACCTGCGCTTTCATGTCTCAAACTTGATATTTTAGGCGCCCATTGGTGGCAGTGCTGCTGCTTTTTCTGAGTGAGCAGATCGTCGTGCCACGTCTGGTCGAAGTGCCAAATCTCAAATGCGCACTTTCTGGGTTGGATTTCAACGAAATTGTTAGTGGACCGGCTGCCTCGGGCCAGAGAAATCCCTCAGCAGCTCCGTAGGTACTACGCTAGCCTGGTCATTCCACGCAGCCAAGCTGCCCCTGCCAAAGATACCTTGAGGTACTCCGCATCATCGAATTCTCCCTACCGTGTTCTGGCTGGGCAAAGTTACTTGAAACTCGGCCTCCAAAAGTCCGATTTCAGTTTTACCAAGGCTCAAAATGTAGCAGCGCCTAAGTTTTATTCAGTCAAGCCCTTTGCCAATGCAATGAAGGCCAACTCCATTTTGATCAAATTCTCCGACATTGTAAGTAACGCCCGCAAGACCAGAAGACAGGACTTGTTTGAAGAGAGCCGTTGTGGCGTGCTAACACTATCTCACGATTTCGGGTCAGGGCACTTCAGTTAAGACCAGGCAACCTTAACTCTTCTAAGAGCCGCGAGCCACCACGTAAAGAGGCCTGGGTTTGTATATTTTAGGAATCAAATGCATTGCGAGGGGCCTTGCATTATGACGAATTCAAGATATTGAAGTAAGCTAAGAGGGAATCTCAGGAGGTGCTTGAGAATTGGAACACGAACGGCTGTGATTGGACGATTGTGTGGCTGGAGTGGGGCCGGATGGGCAAATTAAAAATGGTCTGGTAAAGGTGCTTGATTCGGCTAACTTAGGATTGACTTCGTCATTCGCTAAATACTGGACCGCGCCCTGTGGGGCTCCAACCCTAACCCCTGAATGTACCAGATCTAAGCGAGGTGGTCGAAGCGGCCTCAACGAGGTTCACCTCCGCCGGGATAATAAAGGTTAGCGTGGCATGGGGCCTACTGTTAGCCCCTGCCGCAGAAAGCTAACCATAACAGTGGGCCCCATGCCACGCTAACCTTTATTCTCCCGGCGGGGGTTTCACTTGATCGAGCACTGCAATTTTAGCGTCGCAGGAGGCTCGCTGAGAGAGACCCTAACCCTAGAAGGTGGTTGACCCACTGTGGGGCTTTCCATTAACGCGTCACATTGTGCACGACGCGTTCCAGCATCCACCAAACTCAAAGGCCTGCCAGAACCACGCAATACCGAGCCCGCAACCCGCCCACGGTCACCACATCAACAAACACACACCCAAGCGAAATCGATCACCATGTCCGACTTCGAGGATGATATGGATATTGATGTCGCCCCATCCAAGGACATCACCTTCTCCGCTGACACAACCAAGGGCAAGCGCAGCGCCGCGAACCTGCCCGTCGAGGCGGAGGACAGTTTGCCATGGTAAGCAGCACGATGGGACAAATGTACTTGGAAGCTAATTGCCGGCCATTAGGGTCGAGAAATACCGCCCCGCAACGCTCGCCGACGTCTCCGGCCACCAAGACATCCTCGCGACCATCAACAAGTTCGTCGACACGAACCGGCTCCCCCACCTGCTCCTCTACGGGCCGCCCGGTACCGGCAAGACCTCGACCATCCTCGCCCTAGCGCGCCGCATCTACGGCGCTGAGAACATTCGCCAGATGGTGCTGGAGCTCAATGCCTCCGACGACCGTGGCATCGACGTTGTGCGCGAGCAGATCAAGACCTTCGCCTCGACCAAGCAGATCTTTGGCGGCGGCGCATCACGGTCGGGCGGCGGCTCCTACAAGCTCATCATTCTCGACGAGGCCGACGCCATGACGAACACAGCCCAGATGGCCCTGCGCCGCATCATGGAGAAGTACACGGCTAACACGCGCTTCTGCATTATCGCCAACTACTCGCACAAGCTCAGCCCGGCCCTGCTGTCGCGCTGCACGCGCTTCCGCTTCAGCCCGCTCAAGGAGCAGGATATCCGCGTGCTGGTTGATAAGGTCATCGAAGAGGAGAACGTCAAGATCACGCAGGATGCGACCGAGTCGCTGGTACGGCTCAGCAAGGGCGACATGCGTCGGGCGCTGAACGTGCTGCAGGCATGTCATGCGTCGAGTACGTCCAAACTTGCCCCAACCCTCTCCTAGCAGACAATAGCTAACACTCCGTGATAGGTACACCACTCCGGCTACACACAGACCCCAAAGTCGCAGAGAAAGACATCGTGCGCGAGGTCATCACAACCGAGACCATCTTCAACTGCGTCGCAGCACCACCGCCGGACGCTATCAAGCAGATCCTCAACACACTGCTCAGCACAAGCGACGTAACAAGCTGTCTGACGACCATCAACTCGCTCAAGACATCGCTAGGCCTAGCGCTCGCGGATATCGTTACGGCGCTGTCTGAGGAGTTGGTCAAGCTGGAGGTGAAGCCCGAGGTGATGATCACTTGGCTGGATGCGTTGGCGGATATCGAGCACAGGATTTCCAGCGGCGCGAGTGAGGTGATACAGACGGGGGCCGTTGTGGGAGCGATAAGGAATGGGGTTGAACTGATGGGGTGAAAGCCGAGGAGCGTTGTTTTTGATGGCTACCTTGGAGTTGAGGCATAATTCCACGTGGTAGTTTTCCGGCTGGGTTGCCACACCCGCCGCGATATCTTCGCGGTTCATTGGAAGGGGTGGAGGTTCTCGATTGAGACCAGAGCGGGGGGCTTTGCACAGCTGTGTGGAGACACGCTGATCCCGCCTCGAGTGTCCAAGACGGCTTCTACGATTGACGCAAGGGTAGGGGAAATGATTAGCAGGCGTTTGGGAAAACACCCACTGCCTCCGGGATCCAAAACATGGCCGTTGTTGCCAGGAACTTTGAGTCTATCTGCTGCATTTGCGTGAACCTCGGGTACGGTAGCTCAGCCCAACAAACCTTATCAAAGCTTGAGATAGGCAGATATTCTTTTCTCCCACCCGTTATGTGGTGAGGGTAGGAGGTTGAGCAGGGATGAGAAGATCTTGCTCTCGGCTTGAGTGATGGAGTGTTGCGATGTGTGGAATTGCCTGCTGAATGGGAGGATGTTTCTGAGGGCGGCTTTGTAATAGAAGATTGTGGGTTGCGTGCAGTGCTGGCAGTTCACCCAGGATGGAAATTGCATTTGCTCCTCAGGCTTCTAAATATCGTGGTGCCTGGCGTTGATCCAGTTTGGCTCCAGCGTGTCGTTCCTTCCGTTGCAGAGTTGAAGGGCGCCGTCCGGATTTTCTGTTGCCGCACGGAGGTCCCCGCTAACCCAGCACTTCTCTGCGGCGGGGGGCTCGACGATTGGTGTAGCAAGGTCATCTATGGAACGCACTTGTGTCGTCCCGCAGAGTATCGGCAGATCTGGCCGACTGGCAGCCACGCGCGCCAGCTACTGTAAATGTTTAGCCCCGATGCCCAAACTAAATCACGCAGGATGGTGATGCGAAACTTTCTTTACTATCTCTACCTATCCCGGTAACAAATTACGTTTTTTTAAATACCCTTCAAGCTGTAAGTATGAAATCCCGCTAAACGTCGCTGAAAAGCAAATAATCGGCCACACGCCGGGTTAAATACGGGCAAGGCCGGCCCAGTCCCCGACGGACAAACTCGGAACTATGCTCTCAGCCCGTTATACAGCAGCTTGGACGAGGGCGAGGTTCACATTATCATGTCATTCCCCAGATGTAGCGGTTAAGTTCAAGAAGTCCTGGTCAACATCCAATTCAACAAGTCGAATGTAGAGCGGCACAGCGCTCAGCCCTCCACGTGGGACCCGGACATGCAGAGAACATACGATCCTTCTCAACGGCCAGCGTCTCTCAAACGTGAGAACTTCTTTGACGCTCCCCCGGCCATTGTCGGTCCGCGCCGTGTGTGAGTCGACACTATCTCCGTCGGTCCAAACAATACGGAGGAGAAAGAATAGCCAAACCCGCCTTGATAGGAGGGACAGCAACGCTAAACTGTCACATACGACCACACCCACTGGAGAATTCGGGATCCCGTCCGCTCTCCCATAGACAAGCCAGTGAGGGCCAGACTAGTAGTTGGGTCGGTGACGACCAGCGAATCCCTGGTGTTGTATGTTCTTTTTGCTTTCTTCAGTTTGGGTGAAGTGGGTAGTTTACAGCTGAGAAAGATGTCCGTCTGGGCTAAGGGTAATCATGTCGCGACAGTTTTCCAAGGCGCTGCTTTTGGAAGCCGGCTGTTCTCAGAGAAGGAAGTGTAGGACAGGTAATCTCCCCCGTGCTCGCCGCTGATCCATCGGCAGATTGAGCTTGTCCTGACGTAATCTGATGTTGAGGTTGGGGGACGAACTCAATATTGCCTGGCTTGGTCGGTGCTGGTGTTGTCACGACGAGGGGAGGACGTGTGGGAAGTGTCGGCCAATGAATTCCGGGGCGAATTTCCAGGTGCGTTTGAGAATGTCGGGCTTCAAATCTCTGACGCCTGAAAGAGGCCGCTCGCCAACTGAATAAAGCTGAGCAAGTTCTCAGGCGAAGCAACCCTGTCTCGTTGACCCTTTTGCTTTAAGCAAGCTAAATCTGCTGTTATTGCTTGTACTGTCGGCTAATTTCACAAATGATGTATGTCGCCATTCGGTGGCATATTTCCCTGAAGGCGCGACTGACTTTCCTCTGAGCAACGTTGGTGGTGTTGTTCATGGGGTGTGTGTCGGCCGCTAGCGAGGTCCGTCGCATCGTCCGAGGAAAACGGGTTATCCCACAGCTGCACTATGCCAGTGATTTAAGACTGATACAATGAGTTCTATCTCCTGGGTTGGGGCAAGAAGACGACAGCGTCCCAGATGCGGCTGCATCATACTTGCATTTGTGAATAGGATTGAGTTGGTTCGCATTTAGCCTGAATCTCAAGTCTTGAGAACTTCATTATCTGATTGGCTACCCAAGCGAAGCAACTTATAGTAAGTCAGTATCTGATTAGGTGCTTGGAAGCGAGCGAACAATGTTTTGTGTGTTGATCTCACCAGTTTTGTCGTGATCGCACATTTCAAGTTGTTGACGGCACTGCCGCGGATCGCGCAAGGATGCGCTGGCTTCATGCGCTGGCGATAGCAGCGCATGGAATGTGCGGGTGGCGCACGCAGGGTGTGTGGCCACTGAGAGCCCTGGTTGCCCAACCTCGCTGTCGTTGCGCCGCCTACGCCTCCCAACATGCACCAACGCGAGACTCTTGACTCGGCGCACCAACCAGAAGCGGCGCCAGAAATGTGGAAATGGGGCGCCTGCCCCGTCGACCTTCCCCTTCAGAAAAAGTTGCTGACCTTGCTGACAGTTTTCACTCGTCTCCCCCACCATCCTCCGCCAGCGAGAAAAATCGCCAATTTTTCCTCATCCCTCAATCGAATGGAACCGGGCTCTTCCTGAGAATTGCAGGGTTGCCGTTGCAAGCTGCGAGTCGCGTTGGATCGATCGAAAACAATCAGCTCTCTCTGTCGGTAGCTTGCCCCAAAACCCGCTGCGATGCGGTCTCCACTCTCGGCCGCGACGTTGCTGTCGCCCCTCCTCGCGATGCGATCCGCCCTCGCCGAGCCAGTACAGTACTGCCGATCAGGATACAACGACGGCCAAGCCGACTTCTGCATGGGCATCTCCACGCACGTCAACGCCACCACGCAATCCTCAGACCTCTACCTCTCCCTGACGGTAACCCGCTCCTCGGCGCTCGGATGGACCGCCATCGGCACCGGCTCCGAGATGGCCGGCTCCGCCATGTTTATCGTCTACGGCGACCCGCTTTCCGGCGCCGACCCCGTCCTCAGCATCCGCACCATCGACGGCCACCACCAACCCGTCCCCATTGACCTCACCGCCCTCCCTGACAACGCCAGCCTGCGCATCCTGCGCTCCAAATGGCAAAAAGCCCCCGGCCCCCGCTCCCGCCGCCACGAGGACGACCCCAACTACCCCATCCTCCCCCAGACCCCAGCAACCCACACCGCCGACATCGCCATCGCCTGCTACAACTGCCCGCTCTCCCTCTGGAAGCTCTCCGCCGCCTCCAAATCCCAGCCCTTCATCTGGGCCTGGAACGACCGCCAGAAATTCGATTCTTACCCCCTCGACGCCCACCTCGCCATGCACCGCCACCACGCCAACTCCGGCGGCTTCGGCACCTTCTACGTCGACATGCCCCAATCCCTCTCCCCCTCCCCATCCCCATCCACAATCACCCCCGCCCTCTCCAACCTCCACACCAGCGACTCCCCGCTCACCTTCACTAGCTACCTGTCCTCGCTGCGCGCGCGGCCCCTCCCCAAAGCCCACGGCTTCCTCATGTTCCTGTCCTTCATGCTCCTCTTCCCCCTCGGTGTAGTCCTCATGCGCACCCCCTCTGCCTCTGGAAACCCCTTCAGGAAGCACTGGGTCGTCCAGGCAACCGCCACCGCCCTGACATACCTGGGCACGATAGTCGGGATTGTGATGACGCGCGGCCGGATGCCGAGTACGGTGCATCAGTGGATGGGCGTGGGGATCTCGCTTGCGCTGGGGGCACAGGTCCTGTTGGGGTGGAGGCACCATGTCCTCTTTCTGAGGGTGTTCCGGAGGACGTGGGTGTCGCATGCGCATATTTGGATCGGGAGGGCGGTGCTGCTCGCGGGCTGGGCGAATGTGCTCTCGGGGATGGTGATGTCTGGCATGGGAGGGTTTGGCGTCGCGGTTGTTGGCGGACTGGCGGTGGTGGAGGCTGTGGGGGTGGGGTTGTGGGTGTGGGTTGCTGCGAAGAGGCGGAAGGCG
>Ga0247780_1001038_pt1 | contig 19994 bp, 14 predicted proteins | sample UWRJL079202R5_FD_179927 | JGI IMG/M metagenome (GOLD analysis project Ga0247780, IMG submission 179927) | Plant litter microbial communities from Arlington Agricultural Research Station in Wisconsin, United States - UWRJ-L079-202R-5 | ecosystem: Environmental > Terrestrial > Plant litter >... | reverse complement strand
CGTCGCATTCAAACAAAAATTCACCGCATGCCCGGCACCAGCATGCACAACCGTCACCCTCTCCTTCGCCGCAGGAAACATCTCCTCCAGCCCCGCCTCCAAAAACCCCCCGCCACAATTCCCGTCACACGCCAGCAAATCATACTCCCCGCTCAGCAGCATCACCGGCCCCTCAAACCCTAGCGCGTAGATTGGCGTCCTCCCGATCTGCACGGTGAGACTCTCCATGAGGCCTGTAGGGGCCTTGTTGGTCTCAGCCCAGGCCACGATGGCGGGGTCGTAGGATGGGGATTTGAAGAAAGCTTCTACGAAGGAGGTCTGGTCGACCCAGACGTTGCAGGGGCCGTCGAGGTGGCTGAACCTGGAGGGGTTGGAGAGGGAGGCCATGCGCAGTGGCTGCGAGAGGGCGCGGGATTGGCCCGAGGCGTTGTAGGCGATACCGGTGAGGATAGCGGCGTCACGGCGGGCGGCCGTGAAGAGGAACTCGGCAATGTCGCTGTTGTCATGGAGGGGAGGGAGGTTCTACTTCCAGTTTTCCGCCGTGACCCTGTAATTGAGGGAGTGCTCGGTGCACACCTTGTTTGCTGTCGGTGCTTTGCTGGGGGCCGAATGGGGCGAGGACGCAAGAAGCACGAAGGCGGGGAGAAGGCGATGCATTTTGGAGGGCTATGTGGCTTCAACTTTGTTATAAGGGGAATTACAAGTCAAAATGTGTGTAAAGATTCAAGTGATTGCTATTGAGTTACATGTAAATGGAAGGGCCTTTTGCTGGCGTTATTTATACGCCAAGTCTTCTCTCTTCTTGAACCAATCCCAAGACAAAAACTTGAGGCTGCAATGATTTGAGATTTCACAGCATTCGCGATGCCTAATACTGAGGTATATACGCGATGCTCACGCGTAAAATACTGCCCGCCCATGGCTACGAAGGTTGTTTTCTTTCCCTTTTGGACATCATGCGGACATGCGCTAAGATATTGTGAAGTGACTGACTCGGCTATTCGGCTGAGGTTTCGGTAAAGAAGCCGAACCGCCCACAGTGCTTCTTCCGCGGCACCCGAAGCGCGTATACAGTGACTCAGCAGAGCGTATTCTAGCATTCACGCGTCACTATTTCTCACGCCGCTTATTCTGCACACCTCCCTTTTAGGAATTTATGAAGGCTCTGAGTCCCTTGCGGGGCGGGGATGCCAGAGCCTTGCCATATGCTTCTGGCCAGACTTGTGTTTCTGAGCTTGAAGCAGATTTTGCCAGCACTGGGGATCTATTCCAGCTGGGTACCAACCTAACTTCTAGCAAAGGTCCGAAGATTGGCCGTTGTTCTTCGAAGTCCTTTTTGACCACGACACAGAGCCCCTGTCTTCACCTTTGATGGGGTGGTTGTCAGAGTATCCAAGGAAAGGGTCACAGTGGTACTGGAATTGGATATGTTAAGCCATTCTCAGAGAGCTCGCTGTCAAAGGCTGATATCCTGCCGTACACAGGGGCTATAATTGTCGGCCTCGTGGATACCTATGAGATCGGTCACAAGCACGGCCTGGTTTCTTACAGCTGTGGCGAAAGGGAGGAGAAGGCCTTGCCAGTTTGAAAATACGGGCGTAGACAGCATTGAAATAAGGCCCTGATTTATTTGGTTACTGGCCGAGCAGCTGCGGAGAACCCTCCGGTCGACTACGTTTATCTCAATCCGGAATTACTCACGCTAATGGTGCTGGCCACCGGCGTTGTGCCTGTTATGGAAGGAAACTTGAATGGGAAGACTTTGTTATTTGTATAAATCTCTCTAGGTCCCTAGAGGGATGCCACCTCAAATACGCGGCTGATGTTTGCGGTGAGCCTGATGGGTGTTAGGGGGTGTTGTTTCCAGGTAGTAGGGGGAGAGCGGTGCCCTTCAGTGGGGGTGGCTACGGTCCTTATTCCATGTTTAACATTATTGGCATTGTGTTTCATCAAAGAACGTGCAAGGCACACATACGGCCATGATACGCACAGTCCGGCGTTTTAGGGCTCAAAGGTGCCTGCAAAAAGTAAAAAAAAAAACAGAAGACATGTAGTATGGAGTCAATTTCAGAAGAGCTGCCCAACTAAGGCGTCGAGGATGGGTGCCTAGTCACCAAAAAGACAATATGTTTGTTGCGTGCAGGCAAACACCAATCAACTCCCTCATCCACGTTAGCTTCAGCCCATGTTGTTTGCCCCATCAATTCCCACACCCCCAGCCCTGCAAAGGAGCACAAGCGCCCTAGAAACAAAGATTCTGCGGAAAACGCGCCCAAAACAAGCCACAGCCAAGTGTCGCGGTCCAAGAGGGCCAGCGCAAAGTGCGGCTGCTTGGTGGCTTTGATCGGGCACCAGCTTTGTGTAACCACACCTTTTCGACGAAATGAGCCTGGCGCATTGTGAGGCTGCTTTCAAGCGCGTCCGATCTACCCCGCGTTTCGAGGCCCCTTTCCAGTCGCGACTCAACTCCCAGTTCGTTCCCCCATGAACAACAATCATATGATAACCGCGGCACTTCCGCGATAAGGCCACAAAAGCCTCAATCCAATCCTTCAACATATCATTCCAACTCATCGCTCACTTCCCCCTTTCCAACCACCCACAATGGCCTCCCCCGAACCCACCACCCTCCTCGAACTCTCCTCCCAATTCTCCAACCCTTCTGACGTAACCACCGTCCTCATGATCATCGGCGCCGACGTCGTCCAAAAAGCCCTCGCCCAATGCACCGGAACCCTCTACGCGCCCGTGTGCTTCTCCTTCGGCTGGGTCGCCTTCGCATACACCTCCCTAATGTCCATCCTCGGCGACGGCCGCCTCCTCCCTGCGCCAGACCATCCCGTCAAGGTGTTCAACCTTGTCACGGGATATGTGCGAGAGAATCGCCACTGGGTTGTGGGAAGGATACTGCGCGACCATGAGCGGCGGCTGGGGAGGGAGTTCCGGCTGAGCGGGAACGGGGTGCGGATCACCGTGTTCGAGGCCGTAGCGAGCAAACGGAAGCGGAATACGTTTCCGTACGGGTGGATGCATGTGTTTGGAGTGGGAGTTATGGCCGTGCAGCTGGGGATTGCGGCGGTTCCGATCGGGCTGTATCGGGATTGGGGAATCATGCTGATTACGGCGGGGGGCACGGCGCTGGCGCTGTGGTTTGGGTCGTTGGAGCAGTGGCGGGTGGAGAAGCTGCCGAATCGGCAGCGGTCCGAAGGGGTGTTTGCGTTGACGTCGGGGAATGGGGCGAGGGATATCATGGTTATCAAGGGGATGGGGAACGGCTTGGATTTGGAGGAGTGGGCGACGACGGACACGCCGAGGAATGGTGGGCCGTGGGAGAAGTTGCTGGCTGAGAAGAGGAGAGGGGGGTTGGGGTTCTTGCGGATGCGCACGGGCGAAGGGGAGAGGGCGAGGATGAGGGAGGGGTCGTTTGTGTGGAGGTCGAGGGACTATGTCAATGGGGTGCCGGTTGGGTTTGTTTCCACGTTTGTGGTTTGTGTGACGCAGTCGGTGCTTTGGCTGTTGTTGCTTATTACTGTGGCGGCGCTGAAATCGAACACGTGGTTTCTTGTGGCTATCGGGGCGCTAGGGATGTTTCAGAACGGAATGGTAGCCGCCTGGGAGCGGAGGCCGGAGGACCGTGGCCTCGTCTTGGAGAGGAAAGATGTCATTTTGACGAAGAAGGTCATGGATGGGCTGATGGACCTCGAGGCGCAACATGGATGTGGGCTTGCGCTAGTGCGGGAGTTCTTCCCGGGCAAAATGCTCCCGGACGAAGAGGCATGGTGGAACGGTGATCGTGATCCGTATGACGACGAGAGGAGCAAGCAGCAGCATATTCGGGGACCCCCCCGGAGTCGGCAAATGGCGTACGAGCTCAACGCCATGGGGGAAGAACGCTCACGCCGCGGCCCGCCAGAAGCGAGAGAGGAGGGCTTTGCAACCACTGAAAAAGTCAGTGTGGGGACCCTCCAGGATGGTGTAGTGGCCATTGGGGAGTTGCGGGATCCCCAACACCCGTCGGTAGCCTTCACGGTTCCGCCTGTGGATGGGGTTGGCTCATCGCACCTACTGGTACCCGCCCGCAGAGCTCTGGCGAGGCCGGGAGGGAGGAAGTTCCAGCCGTCTGTCCCCCCCATTCCAGACAATGCGTCAATGAACTTCCCACGTGAAGCCCTCAGGAATCCATTTAGTGAGAGGGAATCCCCTGATTGGTCTTAGGTTGGGACAATACCTACCTATGGGTTGTGGGGTGGGGTGCGAGACGCGAGGACAGTGGGAACAAGTCTATGTGCTAATGTTATTGATGAATATTATTAGTGACTAGGTATTATTCAGATTATTCCATCGATGCAAGTAGCCCCGGTCGTTCTTTCCCATAATCTACGGGTGTGGCCTGACATTGTTGGTGTTGACACGAGGGGGTCTGAGATTTGGGTCTGGTGTACCAAACAAAAGAGCGTCTGATACTATCGAAGAAAACGTCTGTTTCCTTTGTATTGACGGCATTTGGTCACCTGTTCCGTGGTCCGGCGGCGGGTCCGTCGTGACAGGAGGGGGCAGCGGTTCCGGTCGAGCAACTTCCTTGGACGATCCACCCAGTGACATCAGCCCTCGAAAAAACTTTGCAGCAGCGGAAGATTTCGGCACCTTTAGTGCCTTGCGAGCCGGTTCTATGTGCTCCTCGCGCTCCCGTTGAAAGCCGTCGACGTACCACTCTTGATCTGTGTCAAGTGCCTGACCAATGCACAGCTCGTCGCTTGGCTTTTCTTGCCCCCCCGGCCTTAGCATCCGCGGCATCAGTTCGAGTAAGGGAGGGCCACCGTTCCCATCTGCATTCTCCTTGCTTGCATTCCATAATGTCTTCGACGCGTCTCTCTTTATGCGAACACGGCGGATAATCTGGCAGCAATAGGCTACTCTCCTGGTATCGGGGCGTGAAGGTGACTGGTGCGCTGAGATTTGTGATGTATTCTGTGATGAGGCGACAGGTGCCAGGTGATGTGCCGCTTGTTGGACTTGCGGTATTCCGGGGGTGGTTTTGTCGTAGATCTCGACGAGCAGCCCAATCTCGTGGGGCATCTCCTTTGGGTCGGGCCGAGTTAGAATGATGGCGAGCTGGGTCCGGCGGTCGAGAATGCTTTGTGTTTCATCCGTGCTAGGTTTGTCATCGGCAGCACTGACTTCGTACCATTCGAGCAAGCTTCCGCTCCCAGGGAACACAAAGGACTGCAGGGGGTCGGTCAAAAGGATACTGTTCCTGATGCTGCCGTGCTGACAGTGGAGGATGAATCCCGGATATTGAACATGGAGGCCCCATTTGTTATCGATGAAGGTTCCCGTGTAGCCCGACTTCTTGACGGGGGCGAGGGGATCCGGGTGGTCAGTCTCAAAAACAGAAAGGAATGTCCGAGGCGCCCATCCGTATCCGCGCTTCTGCACCTTGCTGCCGGGTAAGAAAATCAACCCGGCTGGGATTGATCCGGGATATGATCTGTCGAATAAAGTCCAGAAATCACACACCAGGTCGTCCAGATCAGACGGCTTACTATTCTTCTGGGGCTTCCGCAGCCCAGCCTCGGCAATTGAAGTACCCTGATACTGCAAGTTTAGCAAGGTTGCCAGTGCCAAGGTTTCGTGAGCGGGGTTAATGGTTGTCTAGAGAAAACGAGTTAGAACGTTGGTTATCCCCAACAAGGGACCACATACCCTCCAGCGTGCCGCCTTCCATGCATTTGCAATGAGTGAGTACCCGGTAAGTAGTCGATCCATAGGCTGTTGGATTGCCATGGGATCCCTCTGTTGGTTGATCCGATGGGAGCGGTCGGCGTTCATGAGACTTTCGGAGAGATGACGCCGTGTAGACGAAACGACACCATTATCCCCCTTTAGGCTTTCATCGATGAGAATGTCAAAATCCTCGACAGGCTGATGGGTTCCTCCGTGGTCGCCAAAGGCAACATACAACCTCTGACTTAGAAAAGCTTCTTGTAGGGTCCAAAGTCTTTTCATCCACCCACTGGCCAGAATCCGCATCGCGCTTTCGCAGGGCCTATCGTCATTCGCATACATGGCAGATAAGTCATTATCGATGACAATAGTGAACTCAGATGCCGTGAAGACGCTGTGTATCTGACTGATGGCCTCTTTCTTCAGCCTTGACAGCACTTCTTGCGGGTTTTCTCTTGACAACCTCTGATGTAGCCTGATACCGGTCGTCACGTCATCACTTTTGACTGGGATAACGAGCGTGTCCATCCAAAATGGAATCGTTGTCTTCAAAAGGTTCCCGTGGTCGTCGAGCCGACTGGAGAGCTTGGTAGCATTCTGGAGCATTGTGAAAATGAAGCGCAGTTGGCATACGTTGAGCTTGTTCAGCTTTTCGTTACCCCATCCGTCGGCCCAAACGTGAGAAATCGTGGCGTAGATCGGGGCGTTACGGTCTTTGGGGTTGCAATTCTTCACCCTTATCTCTATAGCCCCTGACTCGCCCTCGGGCATAGTGAGGGTCAATAGCGGAATCTCTCCGGTTTCTTCAGAGTTGGCCAGAATATCAACGATCTTGGCCATGTCGGGGCCCTGCATGTTGCATTCGTGGTGGTTGTGTGGCGGCCGCGAGAGGTGTTTCGTTTTGTACTCGTTCGTCCCCATCAGCTCCGACTTGACCTTACACTCGTCCTTGGTGCATCTTTTCGTATTGTGCTCGGCCATTTGGCCTGACTCCCGATACGCCAGGTAAGCGCAGTACATGAGTGTTGCATGTCCTTTGAGCTGACCCCGAAGGATGTGCAGCGTGCGTGGGCACCAGCCTTCCTTCTCCATCTTTTCGTGGACGGCGCGTGACGGTCCCCATCCCTCGTCAGCGTCCTCGCCATGCCACCCCGGGATATCCAGGTCCTCCGTCTCCATTATGCTGGCTTTTGTTGACGTCAATGTCTCCCCAAGCACCATCAGCGACAGTGCGAGAATGTCATCGACAAGAGTCTCTTTGCCGCAGTTTTTGAGAATTACTCTTCGGGCCACCTGGAGGACGAGTTCGATGCGTATTATGCGGATCCTTGCAAGATCAGGGTGAGTTTCAGCCTGCTTGTGAACGGACTCCCGCCATCGCTGAAGCTGGCCATTGAGCTTCTCAGTGGTGACTTGCTTTCCCCGGGCCTTCACGAGTTCGTCGTATCTCAACAACGGCCCCTTGTCATCCTGGACCACGGTGTAGATTAGACCGAACCATAACCAGGCTTGCAGGAAAGGCCCGAGTTCGTGAAGTCCTGATTCCGCGAACGATGGATCTGAGACACTCTTGTGAAGTTCCAGCTTATACTTATCGTTGAGTGTCCAGCCAATCGTCGTTGGGAACTTGTGGAATTTGTCGAAGGTGCAATCCGACGACCCGTACTGGTCTCCTCGAATGACGAGAAAGACGGGCTCGACAGCAGGCCCGTGGGTATCGTAGAGGTGCTGCATGGTGTGTCTCCCGCCGGCTGTTGTGCATTATCCCAGAGTGCAGAACAATGATGCGCGTCAGTCCAGTTGCCGACGTCACGATGCGGCTAGATTGAAGACCGGTCTCGAGGGGTTGCGACAAGTGAGTTTGGCCCGATGACATTGGTGAGTTTTGAGTCACGGTAGGTACTGTGGGTGGGCGACGGGACAGCCCAGTGCCATGGGGCGTCTCCGGGCGAGGCTCTGTGCTGCGTCCAGCGGGAGAATTCGGCTGATCATCTCCATTGCGGAAGATGGGGAAATGGGGGCGCTCAGATCGCGTATTTCATGCAACACATGGTCGCCATTCCGAGCCACGGCGCTTGAGATGCAGAGCCTCGCCCCTTTGCGGTTGGGAACCCCGCCTGTTGCAGCGGCCCGCCCCCAAGATCTGTCTGGAAAAAAGCAGTGTTTGGGTGGGGAAAGTAGGCTCCGGGGAAACGTGCCGGTGACGTGATTGGGGAGACGCAGGAAGGTGCAGCCACGATGCGAAATATGTCGCGGGCCAATCTCTTCGGGAATGAGGGGGGGGGGCGAAACCTCCAATCTCAGGCAGTCGCATCTTATCAGTGGTGTGTGCCGTGGTATTGTGGCGCACCCATCAGAACATGAAAGCGGCAGGAAGGGTGGCGGCCTGGCGAACCAGCTGACAAGTTCCAACCTGTCACAGTATTCTTCCAAATCGGCACTGAGAATCAGGTTGGTGTGAGAAGGCCGCCTGAGAGGCCGAGTACGTGCCTACCTCTGTGCCCCCCCCTCAGTTTCAACTTCCATTTTCGTTTCCCATTGCGCCCATCCCTGAGCGATTCCCAAAGGGTTACAATAAATCGTGGCTTGAGGTGTCACCCGACAAAGACTTTTCTTTGTGGAGTCGCGTTGGGTCGGAGTACCGCTGCTCCTTGGCATCGAGGAGGCCTGACCGCTAGAGCCAGGCCGAATCACAGCGAGACACACATTCCACAGAATCTGAGTCTTCCCACCAAAGCTGAGGTCAGTTTGCAAGCGGGGCGGGAAACGCCGCAATAGGGGGGAAGGAACTTTCCAGGAGGGTGGCAACTGCGCCACACCAGGAGTCCAGTCCGCCGTTTGGGGTCGTGAAAAAAGAACGCCCAGTCAAATCGATTGACTCCGGCTGAAAATCGGGTCGGTGGGTAGACCATCCAGTACGTACCTGCCGTCCCAGGCGGTGACGAAAGGGCGCAGCTCAAACAGGACGATGGGAGCGCTCATTATTGGTCAAAGCTCATCAAGCTGCGTCTCGAAAAGGGCGGCACTCCCCGTTCCGGGTTCTTCGTCACTCGTTCAACGTCACATCCTTGTAAAACGCCAGAACACGGCGAATGCTGGCACGTAAAATGCCCTTGCTTCGGCGAAGAGTAAGTGCGCATGCTCCCTCGATCATTCCTCTGATACTGACTCACGCGCCCAAGACCGGGACCTTTCCGTTGCTCGCGGATCCGACCAAAGGAGCTCCTTGCCATATTCTCTTCGTGCTCGTGCATGGCTGCCGTGGTGTTTCCGACAAAAACTACGACTATGGCGACACCATGGAATCATGGCTCGAGAAGGACGACGAGTTGCAACGGGGGACACAAAATGTTGCCCATGTCTTCCGCTTCAGGACGCAGGATGTGCTGAGCGATAAATCCGAGTTTGAGAAGGCAAGCCGCAAGCTCTACAAAAAGGTGTACCATAGACTCCAAGAGTTGCCAGATCCAGCTGCCCCCTGTGACACGAGAACGAGTCCGGACGACGAAGTCGGCAATATTAGCAACTCGCCTTCAACAGTTCTGATCTTTGTTGCGCACGGCCTCGGAGCTTGGCTCGTCAAACACATGCTCTTGCAGAAGTCATACGGGCCTGCTTGGCCTGAGCTCTCCGTCAAAACTCGAGGGTTAATCGCTTTGGACTCTGCGGTTTCCGGAGCGGAGCCCGAGTCATATGTCGACTATTTGGCCAGGTTTTCGGCTGCCTTCGTACAAGACGCACCTCGAGGCCAGCTCGGAGATCTTGGTGATCTACTGAAAAAGATCGATGATGACTTTTCCGGCCACCGGGAATATCTTCGCCAGAACATCAAAGGTTTCCACTCCAGTGTAGACTGGGTCCCCGAACCGCTAACGATATGGCCGTTGGAAGGCAGCCTTCAAGGCCGAGCGTCATCCGTAAGTTCTGTTTCCGCACTGTGGCCAACTTTATACTCATGCTCAACTATGTAGGGATCTTTGCGGGATCTTAGAGTAAATCTAATACTCCGTATACTGTCAAAATGGCGCCGTCCTGGCGTCATTCCGTCCAAAGCGGCCTTGACAAAGCTTTTCCACCGCATTGTCAGACAGCATGAGAACTTCAAGCCTGATGGAACGCATCGTCCTCCTGCGACTCAGGCCGAGGGGGGTTTGTCATCCGTTCTGGGGCCCGGCGTGGAACCAACACCGCCTCCCACAGAGCCACCAACACCCACTTTCCAAGTATTCCAATCACTCGACATTGGTAGCCAAGCCGACCGAAGTAGGTCACCCGCGCCGTCACAGTTTAGTGACGCAAAATCATCCAGAAACAGCGCACGGGATTCCGTTGTAGTCCTCCGACCCGGGGACGGAGAAGAATTTCAGAAGGTTTACAAGCAAGCAAAGTCGTACATCGGGCGAGGGCAGTTCGGCAGCGCCGCGGTTCTCTGTAAAAGAGCTCAGAGTCTCCTCCCGACCCAGAATCACGGGAAGACGCCGATGGACCTGGATCGTGTCCGCATCCAGATGCAGATTGAGATCATCACGCTCTTGAGCGGGAGCTCCAAGTATTACCCTGACGCAGAAGAAAGTCTGAAAAGGTTGAAGGAGGATTGCAAGACGCTCGGAAAGTCCGAGCAGAAAATACATGTCGAGGTGGGCAGATGGCTTGCAGAATCACTTGCTCTACAGGGGAAATATCGCGAGGCCGCAAACGAGCTCAACGACCTAAAACTACCGGAGCTTCGAACGACTCAGTGGTTCTCCCTCACCGGCCCGGTCGTGATTGGGGCCGAGGATATTGCCGCCCTCCGGAATCTCGCCCACACACTGGCTTATCTTGGATTTTTCACGAGAGCACAGTTGATCATCAAGTTTCTATTGCGCTACCTGGACGAAAGAATCGGAGACAACCCTAATGTGCCTCCTTCCAAAGGTAAAGCGCTCGTGGATGGATCCGAGATGTCTGTGGTACCGGAGAGCGACAACTTGAAGACGGCGGAGCTAGTCAATGTGCGGGACAGCGTGTTCTTTTCCGCGGCCGTGATCTACACACTCTCTGGAAACTACACGCGAGCTCTGAAGATGTCTACTGAAGCCTGGCGAGGGCGAAAGGAACGTCTCGGGGGCCACCACGTCAAAACACTCGAGGCCGCGAGCTTACGGGCGCATATTCTCGCCTTGACATCCCGCAGTCAAGAGGCTGAGGGTATTTGCATGCATATCCTGCGAACACTATCCTCCTCAGAGCTTTCCCCTTACCATCTCCAAGCCATTCGCACCAAGAAGACTCTTGTTCTCATTTTCCGGAACCAATTCCGGTTGGTCGAGGCTGTTGACACTGGTCGTTCCCTCTGCGAGATGGCGACCAAGTCCATGACGGATTTCCATCCAGAAACACTTAAAGCAAGGATGGAGTTTGCGAGTTCGCTCCGGTCAGCAGGTGACTACGCAGCTGCAGAGGGGGAGTATGCCGCAATAGTCGCTGGATCCCACAAAGTGTACAAAGATGATCCTGAACATCCCGAAACGCTGCGGTGCGAATCGGAGCTGGCCCACGTCTATGCCTGTATGGGACGGCTGGACGATGCAGAAGGTCTCGCGTTAGACACTCTGAGAAAGCAGCATCATGCCTATCAATTTGAGAGGCCCGGAACACCTGATGACGAAGTCAACATCAAATCCTTGGAGAAGCCCAAAAGGGATGTGACATCGAATGACGCCAAGAAGGACATCCTGGCGGTTGTTCTGAATGACTTGAAGTTTGAATACGCCCTAGACGAGTGTTTAGAGTGGATGGCCATGGATGAAAATCCCAAAGCTCTCGGGTCTGATGAGCAAATGCCGAGTGGCAAGCTCGGAGAGCTGATTGACGAAATCAAGCAAAGATTCACAGAGATCTTGGCCCACTCCACCGCCGATACTTCTACGTTATTAGCAGGCATCGACCTCATACTGGCCGAAGCCAAAGACTCGCCCGGTCTCTCCGCAGCTCGGGATAAACTGAGGTCCCTCCTCTCACAACTCCGTGTTCATCCATCACTCCTTTACACAGTACACCTCCTAGCGTGGATCAAACTGCGAAAACAAGACACAGATGCCGAATCGATTTGCTTAATTATCGAGACGGTTCTGCAGTGGCGGAGGAAAACACTGGGTGACTACCACGACCTCACCCTCGTCTCGGAATACGATCTCGCGATGGCCAAGCGGGAATGTAACAAACTAGAGGAAGCCAGATTGGGCTTTCAGACCATCTTCATTCAACGTCACGCACAACTCGGGAAATCTCACCCCGACACACTCAGCTCAAAACGAGAACTCATCATCACCTCCAGCGCCCTCAGCTTCCCCTTCCAAGACCCGGATAGCATCCTGTCGCTCAACAGAGAGACATCCAACACTTCAACCGAGCGCCTTGGCACCGATGAAACCAGCAATACCACCGTTGACGACTCCAATACCAGCAACCCGACCATCACTCTCGAAACGAGCCCGAACATCTCCCCTCCCCATCACCACCAACATCCCCAAGTTCTCCTAGAGCAACCCCTCTCCCCTGACGAACAGCCTCCCATGTCTCTAGAAGACTGGACAAAAGTAGAATCCCACTCCCTCCTCATCGCAGCCGAACAAGCCTCCCGCATCGGCGCCTCCCACCCCGAAACAATCAACACCCTCCTCTGGGTCTTTGCAGTCCAACTCCTCATCGGAAAGATTTCCGAAGGCACCCAGACCATGACTACGCTCCTAACCCGTCTCCGCCAGCAAGCCGTGCGTGAGCAGCGTCGTCTGAACTCGCTACAGGCGGAGGAGAAGATCGCTTGGATTTGCTTGGAGCAGAATCTAGTGGGTTTTGGGGTTGATATTCTGCATGCGATTGTACGCGAGGTGGGGAGTGAGGGGGGAGGAAAGGGCAAGGGGATGGGATCGCCGAAGGAGTTGGAGGCGTTGGAGAGAAGATGCCGTGAAAAAATTGCGCGGTCTGGGGCTCGTGATGAGGCGGAGAGCTCGGCGAGAACGATGGTTCAGATGAGTGAGGAGGTCTCCACAATGGGACAGACGAGGGAGACTTCCTCGCATAAGTCTCTGCTTGATAAGGATGTGTATGTGGTTAATGTCCTCCGGCTGGCCTACAGGGCTGGACTGGGAGAAAGGAATGATGCCGTTAAGTGGGCTAGATTTCATTTTCAGGCGCGGCTGGAGGAACTAGCGGAGGAGGCGAGATCTGAGGAGGTTGATGGGAAGAAGGGGGCTGTAGAGCTTGAGAAGGCTTTTGTCCTGCTGCAGACGGCATTTCCGGAGCGGATGGAGGATCTCACTGGCTTGCGAGCTGAAGCAAAACGCTTCCTGGTGGTGGGCGGGGAAGGATCCAGGAGAAGTAAGGGGTTATCAAAGACGGAGACCGCAGAAGAGGGCAAACATTCTGGACCGAGGCCTGATCCCCCATCTAAAGCGGATGTGGGTCGGGCTTTCAGGCTGTTATTGGATTTTTGGCAGGGTGCCGGGCATGTCATCGAACCTGGGTGACATTTATGGCTCTGGGTGGAAGACAATGTACGGCTCCCCTGAGAAGGGGGGCTTTCCGCCCAAGGCCGTATCTGATAGTACCGCACCAATGAGTTTCATGCCAGGTTCTATTCTCCACGCTTTAATCGCTGACTCTGCCACCGCCCTCGAGCTGTCAGAGGTTCCCTGCCCCCTCGCCAGAACCGCATGAAAGGATGTGGTCAAGCCGATTTCACATCCACGAGACCGATAATGATAGACCATGTGTAGGCGGAATATCCACCTGTGACAGTGTTCCCCCACATTGATTTTACAAATCCAATCCCAATATCACTATGAACTATTTATCACTTGCTTTAACAAACACCCAACGAGGAATGCAGGGGCTATACGTCGGAGTCAAAACAGACTTCGAATAAAAAAAAAAGGCCAGGCTTTTCAGGTACTGTTACTACAAGTTTGCAAACAGACACAAAACGGGTATCCTTTTCAGGCACTGCTAGATTAACTCCAAGGTGAGGACATCATGTTGGGTTTAGTCAAGCTACAAAGCTTTGGGGGATGCCACACTGGCTTGAGCAGAGGGTGATGGGACGGCGAGGTAACACATAGTTGGGTTTTGGGTGAGGTTGGAGATTCGGTAATTCAAAGAGGAGAGGATATTTAGCAAAAGACGAACCGAAGCGTCCTCTTCAGTTTCTTGTGGATCTTGAGGTTGTGTGAGGTGAAGTCGCCGATGGGATTTGCGGGCAGGCTGCAAGTTTTGGTTCGTTCTGCCTATTTTCTTGTGACGGGCACAAAGCCGATGGCAATCATCATTGGGAAGAATAGTTCCGGACGATCCTCTCCGGCTGCTCCCAGACTTCCAAGGCGGATATAAAATTGTGGAACGTTATACTGAGGAACGAGGGGCTCAGGAGCAGCGGAAGTGCAGTTGTAAAGTGACTTGATTTAGTAGAAAAGGGGAGTGCAAAGCACTCCCTAGTTATATATAAATGGAAGCTCCCTGTGTGTAGGGAGAGCATATGATCTAAGGCCCCTGCGCTCCAGCTAAACCTGGCTCGGCAGGGCGCCTGCGCGCCTGAGCGCGCCTGAGCGCCTAGTGAGGCGGCTGTAGTTCGACAAAAATCCAGATTCCCAACTAGCAGACCGACCCGCACATAGAGATACAGTTCGCTGACGTCACAATACTAGCTGGAGAAATGGGTATCACCAACAAAGAGGACATCTGTCTCCCACGCCGACGTAAAGCGCTTTATCTACAACCGGCTCTTCCCAAACAAGACATTCGACATTCTCTTTTACGGCACGCAAGTCGTGCGCGACCAGCCTCATGCTAAATACCGGGAGGGACAGGAGCACGTCCATCTCTGGCGCGGAGGTGCGCTGGTCGTGTCGATAAGTCGCGCGGGCAGCTGGAAGACGGGGAGTTTGCTACGAATAATTGATTCATTCTCAAAGTCGCTGGTGCTCTACAAGACAAAGGAACCGTTTACGGAACGGTTAACGTTCTATGTGGTTGCACGGGGGGTAGATGTGGAGAGCGTGGCTGCGAAGAAGGCGGTAGAAATATTGAAGAGGGACTGGCAGGTCTGTACTTTGGGAGATGAACCAACAGGACAATAGGAAAACCCAGGACAAAACCACCACGCATGTATCTACCCGCATCACCCTCAGCTACGGTTTGCCTGTTCAAATATTAAATCACACGGCAAATGCTCAGGCTCGCATCCCTCAGAAACGCATCGCCCTATGCACGGCAGAGGCAACAGGCCACCTCCCAGACACCGCCATCAAAATGTCGAAAACAAACACCGCGCCCAAGACAGCAACAGCTTCTCACAAGACTCGGCCCCCTGGAGATATCTACAACGTCGTGTACGAAGACGGTACGTATGGTGACGACGAGAGATACTACTTTCTCATCCAAAATCTCAGGGGATACGGGACCAGACACTCTAGGTGCCATTTCCGACTAGTGCAGTCCGTCAAGAGCGGTAAATATCGCCTGCGCAAAGTGTACACAGACCCGGAAATCGAGGAACCTAAAGAATCGACCAATAACGTCCGCATCGGCACAATAATCTAGGAGCGGTCCCGTGGTACTGGGGCCAGAGCCCATTCGGTGGCCAGACTCGTTTCATCTAATGATGACGTGTTCGAACTCCCTTCGGTCTCTAAAGATCTCTGGGCGCAGGACTCGTACTTGCAGTTCTGCAATTTCTACTGGTTCAACTATTGGTTCAGCGGCGGTATATGCAGGTTATGGAAACCTGTTGCACGCTGTGGATCGAAGGCTCTGTCATGAAAAACGAGTGTGTTCATTGCTCCTAACCATTGGAAGCCGAGGGCTTCCAACAGCTATTCTAAATACTGCGTACAATGGGGTAGTTCCATTCCTCCGTTGTTGTGGCCTGGAATGGACCACGCAGTAATCGACCGTCCGGTTTTTGCACCATTCTATCCCAGCAGGCTCTGAAGAGGAGCCCGTTAGCCACTGGAACCTGGAGTGGTCCAACCTATTTCTCGACTGCGGTACAGACAACCTGGTCCAATACGTACATCGGCGATCTCAGCTAGGCCAACGATAGTGATCCAATCAAAGGCCGGCGCGACACTGCCCTTGACGACTGCGACATACTTTGTGCCCACCTTGATTGTCTTGTGGAACTCACCCCAGAAGCTGGATCAAACAGTGAGCATCACAAGATGTCCACCAAAATAATCCAGAAGTACACGGACAAGATAAATCCTGAAATAAACTTAAAGGATCGGACCATTAAATACGTCTGGCCGATAATTGGGTCAGCCTAAATAAGTTGATCAAGTACAGCACCGAGTTGGAGAACGCTTACCTCAGTGACGGGGCACACGATGAACGACAAGTGCCATACTTCAAGGAGTTCAAACGCCTAGGTAGAGTCGCCGTGCAGTCGCATATAGCCGATGCAGACCCCTATATGGGAGAGGCAAAAGCATCAGAGTTACCCGAGGACGTCATCAATGCCATTAATAAGGATGAGGATATCTGGATTCCCGGCCTTTGGTATCTGTATAAGGACGGTAAGCTTCTTCGTGAATATGGGCGCAGGGGTCTGAACGGTATTGGCACCACCAAGGGCGCTGTTGAACGCAAGCGGAAGCGGGAGGACGAAGAGAGGGAGGAGATGTCAAAGAGGTAGTAGACAAACGAGGAAGAAGCAGAGGAAGGAGGGGAACAGAGTGACGAGGATCCAGAGGAAGAGGTAGAACCAGATGCGCTTGACACTAAGTTTCAGACAGTACTTGCCGAACTCGTAGTTCTTGGTGCCGTTCATGACGTGGCTCATGTAGGGATCCTGCATGGGCAGGATGACATCGGTGGTCAAGTGAGAGGTTGGCATCTCGGTGTACGAAACTAGTTGTAGCTGTAGTTTTGTTGGAGTTTAGAAAAAAGCCTCTGAATTAAGACACACCCAGGATCACAGCTGAGTCAAGATCAGGGGTACGTACTCCTGACAGCTTGCAAGACAACCTCAGCTGAGGAAATCCCCACATGTGGAAACGCATCAGCAGTGAAATTCTGGCTGTTATTGTGTTACTGGTTCTACAGGGTTCCACACAGTGAGGAATGGGTCTACTGCGACACAACTTAACCGGCAGTGATCATTCCTGCTCGCCAAGTCCTTGATGATCTACAAGCCCTCAAAACACGCAAATCTTGAGTGAACAAACGCAACAGGGTTGTTACTTCAGCCTGAACACTACGCTCACCCCGTGACCTCATTTACTTTTTAATTACGGCTCCATTCAACTCATGAATCTGGGGATGATTGCAACGATCCCCTTTCCCGGCTGCTGCTTACAAGTAATCGCGCGATTAAAGCGACTGATGTATTGTTATGCCTGATTGGATTGTGTGAATTATTGCAACGAAAGGGACGACTATTGATGGGGTATTACTTTCTAAACACTAAGGGAATTGGTGTCGTGCGTTCCTGACAACTACAGGACTGTGGCAGCCGCCTGCTACCTCCCCTGGTACGTTTGTTGGTAACCTCCGTCCAACTCGGCCACGGTCGCAGTCAAGTCTCTATAATAAGGATTTGAGGATCCGCTCAACTCGGACGGGTACCTTGCGGATACTGGACTGGAGATAGCTTCAAGTTCTAGCTTTACATTCTCCGCCGTGGGCTGCACATCCCTCATCTCTGGACTCAGATTGACATCCGGCTGCACGGATGCCTCCAGTTCCGCCTCTTGGGGTTTCTGTGACTTCCTCCGTCGAAGTAGCCACACTGCCAGGCCGATCCCCAGAAGCACGACAACTCCTCCAGCCACGCCCCCAGCGATTGCTCCAATGGGGGTTCCGGACGACCTATCCCCGTCCGCTTTCGACTGTGATGTAGCCGACCCGTTCGTGACAAACAGACCCTTCAGCTCCGGCGACGACCAACTGACCTTCTCCAGAGACCCACTGCTATACCACTGGGCAATATCATCAGCCCTCACATACTCTGCGGCCTGTGCATCGTAATTGTCCTTCCACATCAACTTCGTCATATCAAACACCTGCAGCCCGAGGGGTGCTGGGTCCTTATGGCTCCACCCCTTGCTGTGAGCTTGCAGCCCACCCACGGTCAGAACCTGCCGCTTCCCCACGGCCGCGCAGTCGTGACAAGACCTTCGGCCTGCAGGGGAGTCGGGGAGTTTCTTCCAGAAGAACCCAGGTAGGCTGAGAACGTAGGCGTCGGCGTAGTCGTAATTGTCACGGCCGTTCTGACCACCATAGATAAATATCTCGTATCCCCCGGAACTTGAGTCGGAAACGATGGCCGTGCAAAACTCGGTCCTCGGGTGGTCGGGGAAATCGCCCGTGGTGGTCTGCCAGTAGGTTTTCTTTGTTTCGGGGTCGAAAAGCGTGAGGTTTCGGAAATCGAAGAAGCTGAGCGCATACTCGGCGTCAGGGGAACCTAATGTGCTGGGTTGGTAGCCACCGAGGAGGACCACGAGGCCGGACGGCCCGAAGGAGGACATGTACTCAGCCCGAGCGCTGGCGATAGACCCGGTGCCGAAGGGGCTGAATGTGGAGGTGCCGTTCTGCCAGAGTTTGTTATCCATGTCGAAGGCCACCATGCCGGGGATGGCGTGCCGGGGGCCGCCGTCTACTTCGGTCCAGCCATGGGCAATGCCGCCGATGTTGAGGCCCATAGTGTCGTTGATGGTGACGACAGCGCCGAGCTCCGTTTTGTGTAGCTGGGTGTAGCGAACGTCGTTGGTGTTAACCTCACTCGACCAGGTGCCACTGCCAGAGCCATCGGCGGTGAATTTCCATTGGGGTGTGTTATTTCGGATGTTAAGGCCGTAGGCATAGGCGCCGCCCCAGGAGTAAAAGACGCCGGCCGAAGCATCTGTCCAGAGGACGGGCCAATTGGTTATCGGTGCATCCTCTGGTTTTGCGATGGTGCGACGGACGGCGTTGGTGGTGGCCCACGAGGACTTGAGGTCGATGGAGATGGTCGAGTTCATCGGGTCCGAGGCCCGCCAGTTTGCAAACTCACCATTCACGAGCTGTGAGACCTCACCGCCGTTCATATAGAGATAGTCGCCCAGGACGGTGACCCGCCCATAGGCCCAATGCCCGAAGTCTTCGACTGACGGCGCGTCCAACGCTGCTGCCGCCGCCCTCGACACGCAGCAAAGCCAGCATATCGCGAACCAGGAGGAGAATCGCTGGTCAGAGGCCATGGCAAGTATTGGTTCCGCCGATCAATCGGTGATGCGCATGTCGCCGGGAACACAGCAATGGGCGATCGTGAACTTGAGACTTACGATGTTGACTGGAGGGGAAACAGGATGCAGGATGCCTGGCGGACCCTTGAAAATGGTCGAATTGCCCCCTTTTCACACGAAAAGCCATTGTCCATTTCGAGCTGCAAAAACAATTAAACTATTGGATCTTCACGACGCCTCATCGTTCAGCTTTGCTTGGCGTTGACTTATAACCAATGGATGACTGTTCGCGTCTTCCTGGGCAGGGATACGACAAGGGTTTCACCAAAGCCACCACCGGGGCTGAAAGGCAGTGGCCCGTGATAATAAAGGTGCTCGATCGTCGCACTGTGGATTGTCGGAGAAGAAAGGTCTCGAAGCCTGCGGCCGCCTCGATAAATCCTGCTGCTTTTCCAAATGGTGGGGCCAATAGCCAGTCCCTCTGGGCGCGCCTTCCAAGCCTTTGTTTGGTTTCTACAGGGCTCGATTTCTCCTGCCAGTGGCAGAGTCTCAGAGTCCCTCACGCGCCACGAAAGCAACCCACAGCGAACAGTTGACGTCCAAGGCGGTCTGTAGACGAATCTCGAGTCGGCCATCTACCTCAAAGTCAGTGAAACATCAGCAAGAATAACACTTGCATAAATATTCAGAATCCAGACCTTCTCCAAAGTGACGTTCACCTACCAGGCTCTCCCGAACAGCACGCAACCCCGCCACCGGCCCTCTCAACTGCCTCCTCCGCTCCAGATTCTCCAGCGCACAACACACCCTCCCATACGACTTAAACACCCCCTTTAAGATCGTTATCGTCTTCAACCCCTCCATCACCTCGACATCCATCTCCTCATCCTCCCCCAATAACCCACCCACCGGCCCCCTCCCCGCCCCATCCACAACAAGAAACACCTCCCTCACATCCTTAAACCTTCTCAACACCCCCGCCACGCAGCTCGCACAAAACCCTCCACCCTCTCCCCTCTCCCGATGAAAACACCCCCTCCCCTTCAACTTCTCCTTCCTCTCCCAAAT